>Ga0208815_1000584_pt1 | contig 9478 bp, 8 predicted proteins | sample Virmet3438_5245_FD_185733 | JGI IMG/M metagenome (GOLD analysis project Ga0208815, IMG submission 185733) | Marine viral communities from the Southern Atlantic ocean transect to study dissolved organic matter and carbon cycling - metaG... | ecosystem: Environmental > Aquatic > Marine > Oceanic ... | reverse complement strand
TCACATCAAAGGCCAGATGCTCTTCGCCGCCGACCTCAGGCCCCAGCACCCGGTTCAGGATCGCCACCTCCTCGGCGCAATCGAGCCCGTTCACCCGAAAGCTGCGGCCCTTGGCGTCAACATCGCCGACCGGGCCGATGTCGCCGCACATTGCACCCTCGCCCGAGCCGCAGCAGGCACCGCCCTCGCCCTCGCCCTCGTGCTTGTGATCGTGGCCATTGGCCTGGTCGTGTTTGTGCCCGTCATGCGGCATCGGTCTCTCCCGGAGCGAATCATCCCTTGATCCGCAAGATAGGAGCTACAGCTACTAGAGCTTCAAGAGCCGGAGGGAGGTCTCGGGAACTTTTTTCGCTCTGCTCCTCGATCCAGAGCGCCAACACCAATTTGCAGACGACGCCTGCGTCGGGTGGTCAGTGTCATGTGGCACGGCATTCGCCCGGAGCAGTCGCGGCTGATCAACGATGCCATTCGCAATCTCGAGGATTGCTCAACATTTTTCAAAATCACGTCGCGAAGCGCCGACACCGGCCGTCCAGCCATCCGGCTCAAACGGCAGCAGGGTCCCGCGACCTGTAAATTCTACGTTTGATCCACGCTGCGAGCCGCATGAAGGGCTGTTTCTTCCGCTGCGTGGCGGCATCGGTTTTTTCGCTCTTGCCGCATTTTCCACGCTGTGCGCGCAGCACGAAATTGTAAGGACCGGGTCAGACTCTCTGCCGTCGTTCTCTGCGCGCAGAACGAATGGCTGCATTCCCGCAAGGCCGGGTTGGCGCAGGGTTTGTCAAAGCACCTAGATGTCGATCCGCCACATCCTAAAGCGCCCCTGCCCTGTCATCTCACGGATCAAGCCCCTTTCTTCCAGCCTGATCAGATTGCGTTGCACAGCAGCACGGCTCGCACCGGTCAAGGCCTCGGCCATAGGAGCCGAGGTCAAAGGCCATTCCGTGAGGACTTTGCGCAACGCTACAGGTGTACGACCCGACAGTTGCGCCATCGCACTCTTCGCGCGAACGCCCCATTCTTCAATGCCATCCAGATGACGCATCGCAGTCAAAATGGCGCTGTCCATGCCATCCAGCCAGCGGTCCAACCGCTCTAACGGCAAGCCGGAGGCACGCAGCCCCCCTGCCCCACCCATGGCCAGCGGTGCGAAGACGGCACCGCTTCCGTCGCTGGCCGCGATCCTGGCAGCTGTGACGGCCGCTTCGATCTGGTCGCCGTGTTGCCCGAGACCCGCCATGCTCCAAAGGTGATATCCCATACAGGCGCGTGTAATTGGGTGCAGATCGGAAGCTGCCGTCATCACAGCTTGCCATCCGCCCGCGCGATCTTCGAAACGCTCGGCGCTGTCCTCGATGTTCTCGGGATCGCGGCGGTCAAGAAACGCTGCAAGATCGACCTTCGGGCCGGGACCACCTGTCAGGCGACGAACAGCCCACCCAATTCGGGCCAGCGCTTCCGGATCATCCTGCGCGCCAGACAATCGCATTGATATCCAAAGAGCGAGGCGGTCAGAACTCACCCGATCCCCTGCAAGCCAGCTGAGGTCTGCCGTCTCGATCAGTGCCAGTCTGTGTCGCCAGCCATTCGGGCCACGCAGCAACCGGTCATCCAGCGCACCCAAGCGTCCAGCCACCTTTGCCAGCCGCGCAGCGTGAGTCCCCTCTGCCTTTGTCCAATCGTCGATGACCGAGGTATCAGGCGGTTCCGCCCGTGGCCCGGGAGGCAAATCATCCGGTCCTTCTTCGAGCGGCCCCGGCAGGAACCAGAGATCGTCTTCGTGTGTCGCAATTGCTTTGCCGTTTCATCAAAAAGTTCTTACAGGATTCCAGCAGGATGAAGCGTAATCCGACGTGGTATTTTACGTTTCGATTTCAATTTTTAGCTCGCGTTTCAACAAGCGAGAACATGGGGCAGAAGATGGGGTTTAGAAATCGTGGAGCAGCGGGTTCATGACGCTGCGCGAAAACGAAGCGTCTGACGAGGCTTGGGCCAAGGCAACGCGTATCGCGCGAGAGCTGGATCGCATTCTGGACCGGCAAGAGCCTATGCGCCCCGCAGTTTCTCGCGCCGCATCCGAATTGCGTCTCTCGACGCGCCAAGTCTACAACCACCTGCGCCGATATCGTGCCGAGCGCCGGGTGTCTTCGCTGTTGCCAAAGACAGGTGGAGCCAGGCGCGCAAGGATCAGCCCGGCTGTTGAGGAGATCATTTCGGTAACGCTTCGAGAGATGTGGCTTCGGCCCGAGCAACCGGACCTTGCGCCGATTGTCGATGAAATCCGCACCCGTTGTGTAAGCGAGGGTCTTGATCCGCCCGCCTATGTCACCGTTTCCAAACGTATCCCACGGCTGTTCACGCCCGAGGAGATTGCACGACGGCGACATTCAGGAGGGAAAAGCCTGCGACGTCTGAAACCCCGCCCAGGCTATATCCGAGCCAAGCACGCACTCGATGTCGTCCAGATAGACCATACCCCTGCCGACATCCAGTTTGTGGAAGTCATCGATGGTCAGGGCATTTATGTCGGACGCCCCTATCTCACTATCGCAGCCGATGTTGCAACAAGCGCGATTGTTGGCTTCTGTCTGACCCTGGAGAAGCCCTCACGCCTGTCGGTCGCCCTCTGTCTGGCGCAAGCGATGTGCCGCAAGGAGGACTGGCTGGCAGCGCGCGACATCAATCATTCCTGGTCGATGTTTGGCCGCCCGAAGAAGGTCGTCGTGGATTCCGCCATGGAATTCAGAAGCACCAGTTTCATCCGGGGTTGTGCCGAGTACGGCATTGTAATTCAAAGCCGGAACAAGGGGACCGTCCATCGTGGCGGGGTTGTCGAGCGGCTTCTCGGCAAAGTGAACACGGTGCTGCGCTCCCTGCCTGGCAAGACTGGGCGTTCCATCGCGGATCGGGGTGAGTACCTGTCTGAAGACCGTGCGAGGCTCAATTTTGCAGACCTCGAACGCTGTATCGCGCTGGCGATTATCGATCACAATCTTAGCCAGAATGAACGCAAGCTGACTGTCGCGTTGCCCTTAAATCTGAGACGTGACGCTTTCGGCGACAAATTTTGCCCTTAATTGTGAGATGCGGCTGTCATGGGGCTGGCGCTTTTCGCACGCCTTTGCGCGATGTGATCAACTGCGGCAAGCAATCGAGGCTCTTTCTCGAAGGCGCGCAAGAGAGTAACCCTTGCATAGTCGTCGATGCTTTTGCTGACGGTGGCTGCCTTAGCCAAGGGATGAGATCGAGCGACGGCGATTGCGGCGAGGCAGAACAGCCTAACTTCCGATCTGGGGTTCTGGACAGCGAACGACGGATCCCCGCGGAACGTTTTGAGTGACATGGCAAAGGTGACCGCACGCATTGCGCGCCGAAGTTGCTTGGGGCCGCGCGATCGCGCGGCGCACTCAAGCATCCCTGCCCCGCGGCGCGCTCGGAATATCAGTTTCTCGGATATTTGTTCCTCACGGGGTTTGCCAAGGGGCTGCACAAGTCTCGTCCCGCAAACTTGGCAGTCAAATGCCCAGGCCCGCCTCCAATGCCTGAGCGAAAGACCCTCTCTGGAGCATTGCATGCAATGCTGGAATGGCATCTGGGCCGTCAGCGAGGCTTCTCGTGGCGTCATTGCCGGAAAGGTCAACGATCGCACAACATCTGGGTCGACTCGTGCGGCGTTGGCAATCCTCTCCGCCGCAGCCGCGTCGACGTTGAAGTCCAAGGCGGTGCCATGCGCGGTATCAATTTTGATATGAGCCAGCAGTTCGGCGTCATCACAGTAGTTGGCCGCCGCCAACCGAGACAACCAACCTGACAACAACTCGTCTGGCAGCGGCGCGACAGTCTTGGGCAGCGGGTGCGGTTTCACACCCCGGACTTCTCGAGTCGCCGATGGGCGTTCGCATGGCGCGACCAAACCGGCGTCCATTTTGCGATTGCGTCATCGGTGATGCATTCATCACCTGTCACAATGGCGTCGATGGAAAGATCCTTGACCAGAGCGAAGATGCGCGAGGTCACCCCACCGGTCAGTGCCAAGACCTGCTTGAGAGATTTGACCTTCAGGTTGGACTTCTTTTCCAGTGGCATGGCAGCAATAAGGGTCTGGATCATGTCCGAGAACTCGGCATCGTCGCGCCAGTTTGGCAGATGATGTTCGTCCAGCCGTCGGGCAAGCTGGATATCACCGCGAATAGCATCGACGGCCTCGCTGACCCCAAGGCAGACCAGTGACACCTCGAGTTCATTGCTGAGATACCGCAGGACATTGAGAAATCGGCGCTGTTCGCGGTGGGTCCCGGCCAAGAGATTGTGGACCTCGTCGATCATGATCATCCGCAGGCCAAGGTCGCGTAAGAGCGCGATGACACGGACTTCGAGGGAAGCCACATTTTGAGCGCGGGCGCTAAGAGCCGTCGCCGGGGCGCCGACGGCGGCCAGGATGTGCAGGTAAAACCGCCGTTCATCAGGTGCGGGCGGCGCTTGCAACAGCAGAAGCGGTGTGCGGGTGATGCCCGACGCCGGATCGTATTCTGGTGCGTACTTGCGCGACAGGTTTCGGGCAATCATCGTCTTTCCGATCCCGGAGGCGCCATGCACAAGAAGCCCAGGCATACGGGTTTGTCGTGGCGCTTCGATCATGCCCTGCAAGCGGTCCAACACCTGTTCCGCCCGAGGAAAGCCGATCCAGATATCCGATTGAATGAGGGCGATCCGGCCGTCTTCTTCAGTTGTCCCTGCCCTCAATTCACCATCTCTCCACCTTGAACAATGGGCGCGATGTATCACCCGTATCGATCGGGCGCAGCCCTTCGGTTGTCGAGACGGCCGAGTTCGTGCCCTTCAATGTCCCTTTTCTTTCACGGGTTCTGCGTTCGGCCTTCGTCAGGCCCCGGCTTTCAGCTTCGATCTGGCGTTGCTGTCGGATCAGCTCAGCCAGCACCAGCTCATTAGACCCGGACTTGCCAAGGGCACGGGCCTTCCTCATCGCTTCGCGATATTCCCAGAGCGAGACGGGCGGAATTTCCAGGTTTCTGTACCGCGCCTCAACATACCGGCCATCGTCCAGTTCGACCCAGATCATTGAGATATCGCGAGGATCGTAGCGAATGACCACCTTTCCATCCCCGCGCCCAATGTGGCCTGCAAGGGCATCGGACCAGTACCTTATCTGGAACAGATGGATGCCGTCACGCCTGATCTTGCGCAGTTCACTCGGCAGGAAGCTCACCTGAAAGGCTTCCATCTCGAAGGGGATGTCGCCTGTCATTTGCTCTGAGAGCGCCTCCCATTTGGCAACGGGCGTGCAGCCAAGACTTGAATGAATGCTGTTGTTGTAACGGCAGATTTCCAAAGCAAACCAACGATCTAATTCGCTCAACGTCATCGCGGCCATGCCTTCGGCATCATACTCGCCCTTGGTCGCGACCGAGGATTGCGTTGTTCCCGGCAACAGGTGAACGGCCCCCATCATCGTCCCGATCAACCGTTCGATGTGACCTCCGAAGTGAGGACTTCCCGGCGGTCGATAGACCAGATCGATCCCCCATTCCGCACATGCCGACTGAAAGGCCCGCGACCGGAAATCGCGGCCATTGTCGACGTGGATGCTGTGCGGTTTGCCCTGTGCGGGCCAAGGAATATCACACGCCAATTCCGCCAGAAGTTCCGCCTTGGGAGCCACCGCCTGTGTCAGGCAAAGCGCCACTGACAGACGCGAAGGTGCCTCCAGAGAGGTGTAGTATCCAGTTACCATCCGCGTTGCGATGTCGATCGCCAGCGTGACCCACGGTCGGCCTATTGGTTGGCGCTCAAAGCTGTCGACAAGAATGATGTCCGCGGGCGTATGATCAATTTGCACTATCTCCAAAGGTTGACTGGCCTTGTTCTCACCTGTGACCGGCGCAAATTTCTGGCGGGCCGCCTTTGCGCCCTCTCGTGCCTTCGCAACTTCGCGGGCATCCATCACATCCAGACGACGCTGAACCGTCCGCCGTGTCGGCGGCTGCAAGCCCTGTTGCCAACACGCGCTGCGGATTTCTGTCACGACGCGCGACAGGCTCGAACGCTCCCGGCGCAAGAAATAACGGCGAAGGTGCTCTTCGATCACCGCTTCGACCTTGCTGGATATCAAGGTCGTGCCGGCCGGGCGGCCCCGTTTCCTCGGGGCCAGGGCACTGGTGCGTCCACCTTCTTCGACCAGTCGTTTTATCCAACGCCAGACCGTCGCCCTGCTGACACCAAGCTCCCAAACGGCATCATTGATGCCACTTTCCAGGCTGCCAGTCCCTTTCAGAAATGCTTGAACAAGCGGGCGCAGCACCGCGGCCCTGCGCGCCTCTTCAGCGCCAACTGCAACGGAGTCTTCGCCATCATCATCCATCGATATTTGCCGCACAAGTCTGTGAACCCTGTCTCAGGTTTAAGGGCAAAAATATCGGAATTAAAGGCAAAATCTCATATTTAACGGCAAAGCACAGCCGTTGATTTCGTTGGATTTCTCATCTCACAATTAAGGGCTACGCGACAATGGCCCACAGCGCGTCTCAAGGATTTACCCGGATCTTAGCGATGCCGATAAAGCTGAAATCGACTTCGCGTCTCTCACGCAGCTGAATTGTCGCTAGGACTGATATGGAAGAATATGGCCTTTATGGCCCTCGATTGTGTGGTTTTTCCTGCATTCCAGATTTGATTTCGTACAAGGCTCTGCGCGACGTCGCTGCGCATCAACAGTCAGTAATTGACCTGCTCGAAGCCGTAATTCCCGCTATAGTCACGCCACTCAACGAAGACGGATCTGTGATAAATGCTCGGGCAGTGCTGGCCCCATCGCTCGAGACCGGCATGCGCCGCGGGAAGCGCTGCGGGTGACGACGCCCTCCAAGAAAAATCGCCCTGGATCCCGTAGGTGCCGAGGACAACGACGGCGCTGCGGTTGCAGTCGCCATCTCGCCCGGATTCATGCTGGCGGGCATAACGAACGTCAAAGACGCGGATGGAGCGCACGAAATTGAACTCCGGCCCGCTGATATCGATGTCGGCGCGGTCTTCCACGAGCTGGAGAGCGTAATCGGCCCTTACGAGGCTGTCCCAAGCCGCGTTGGAGCCTTTAGGCCCAAGCATCCCGCCTGCCCTGGCTGCCTGCTCGAAGAGCGGGGCTGAAGAGTTTGGAGGGGTTCCTGAACCACCATATAGGGCATCGAAGATCCGGTCCGTGGGCCGCGACCTGGCAGGTCCATCGTAAGACGCACCCATCGGGCAGCGCCAAATCTGAAGCGGCGGCTCCACCGGCCATGGAGTTATGCGCCGGATGAACTCGGCCCGTGCGCGGGCGCAGGGCACGGAAGCTGGCCATCCACCGGACAAACACAGCAGGATGGCACAATCGATCTGATAGGTTTGGGCGCGTGCTTGTGTCGGAACTGTTGGGCCGGTCAAGGCGAGAGCTAAAAAGGCCGCCAGAGGGAGGTTTTTGAATTCGAAACGCATGGCAAGGACCCTTGACAATCTTCACCCAGCATACCTACGAAAATATACTATTGCAACAATGATGATGCGTGTTGCGGTTGCGGCGGTCAGCAAGATCGCGAGGTGACCGAGCCGCCCGTCGTCATCCGCCACGTTCCGCGCTGCGCCAATCCCACGGCATGTCAAAGCGTCCGAGCCATCTCGATCGTCAAATGAGTCTCGAATTGCCCTTAAATCGGTTCTACCTAAATCTGTTTGGCGAATAGGACGCATTCGGGCTCTCAGCAGTTCTGCAACGGCTCAGAAGCAGACGGAACCTTGAAGGCTTCGAACCTCGTGAGTTCGAGGACCAGGCCAGGCTGGCTTGAAGCAGGCCGTGCACCCGTTTCAGGTCGCTGTCGCTTAGCTTGCACTCGCAATCGACGTCGATCACACCTTCATGACCTCTCACAAGCTCAGTGAAAACGGTTCTCCTCCTCTTCAGGCTTGCCGTGACCGTAGAGGTCGGCGTTTTCGTGTGCGCGGTCTTCGTGTTCGAACTCCAGGCTGGAATGGGCGATGTTGAAGTCCTCCTTCAGCCGGTCCTTGATCGCTGCCTTGATCTTTTCGATTTTACCCCAGCCGCCCGCTGTCAGCACCACGTGGCAGTCCAGCGCCGCCTTGTGCTCCTCCATCTGCCACAGATGCACGTGGTGAACGTCCGCTACACCATCGACGCTCCGCAGCGCCTCAACGACGGCTGCATTGTCGATGTCGGGTGGGCTGCCGAGCATCAGGGTTCTGATCGGACCGCCAATCTCAGTGAAAGCCAGATAGAGGATGTAAAGGGCAATGCCGATGGTGATTGCGGGATCGACCCATCGCATGTCGTAGAGGATGATCAGGGACCCTCCAATGATGACTGCCACAGAGGCCAAAGCGTCCGACAGGTTGTGCAGGAAAAGCGCACGGATGTTCACACTGCCTTTCTGCATCGAATAGGTGAGCAGCGCCGTCAACGTGTCGACGACGAGTGCCACACCGCCCAGGATCACCACCGTCCAACCAGCGACCTCGGGCGGGTCGATCATCCGCATGCCACCCTCATAGATCAGGTAGAAACCGATCAGGATCAGGGTCGTGTAGTTGATGAGTGCCGCGACGATTTCAATCCGACCATAGCCGAATGTCATGCGTTCATCGGCGGGTCGTCTGGCGATTTTGCGCGCAACGAACGCGATCACCAGTGACGCCATGTCCGAAAAATTGTGTAGGGCATCTGCGATCAGCGCCAGGCTGCCGGAAAGGATGCCGCCAACGATCTGCGCGACGGTCAGAAGCCCGTTGGCCCAGATTGCGATGGAGACCCTACGATCACCTGATTCAGGATCAATGTGGGTATGGCCATGATCATGCGGCACGGTTGTTCTCCTCATGGCTGTGGTTCGGTCGACTGAGACCAGGGACCTTTGGCAACATTCCACGACGGATGCGGCGAACCCGGGCATTCATCCAGTGACGGATGACGTGGCGATAGAGAAAGTCACGCGCAAATCCGAAGTTCTGACTATATTTCAAATAAAAGTCATCGGGCGCATCAAAGGTTCCAAAATCACGAACGATACCGGTTTTCTGAATATAAGTGCTGCCGCCGTTCCAACTGACTGGTGGCGCACTCAGGCAATCCGTTCCAGCGCCGTAGCCGCAAAGGCTTTCTGTTTCGCTGAATTCCTTCTGAAGCGACTGCAGGAAGGGGGCGTCCAGAATGAAGCCTTCGAGATTGATCCAGCCCTCTTCTGTTTCGACTTCGACCCACGAGTGCAGAATTTCGGACGGTGCGAGGGGGTAGACCAATTCGGGCACCACGCCACGCTGCAGGGCCTTGTGGATGGTGAAGCCGTGCAGTCGGCAGCGGATGCCTACGCTGCGCAGCAGTGCCATGAGAAGCGTCCCTTTCGTGTTGCACTGCCCGTAGCCGTCGGTCAGCACCGCAGAGGCGGGAATGTCGTCGACGCGGTTGTAGCCGAACGCA
>Ga0208815_1000583_pt1 | contig 9504 bp, 13 predicted proteins | sample Virmet3438_5245_FD_185733 | JGI IMG/M metagenome (GOLD analysis project Ga0208815, IMG submission 185733) | Marine viral communities from the Southern Atlantic ocean transect to study dissolved organic matter and carbon cycling - metaG... | ecosystem: Environmental > Aquatic > Marine > Oceanic ... | reverse complement strand
CAATCTGGCGGTAATAAGAATAAACCAATGGAATCATTTAGTGCATCGTTTAGTGGATTTAATTTAAACCAGTATAAAACATTTAAACAGATGTTTACTGAAGAATGGTTACCAGATAATGCTAGTGATGAACTATTAAAAGAATGGGGATTAGTTAGAGTAGCAAAGAAACGTACATTTGTAAGAAAAGAAGTGGTGCTTAAATGGCATCAAAATGATTGTAGATGCTGGTACACTGGTGAAAAGATGGAATCTGAATCAGAATTAGAAGGTGATCACATGGTAGTCTATTCACAAGGTGGAAGTACAGATATTGATAACTGTGCTCCTACATCTATAGAAGTCCATAGTTTAAGAGGTACTATGCCATTAGAAGAGTTTATTCCTTATCTTAAACAACAAGGATATAACATTGCTGAAAGATGGCAATCATACATTAAATGATAGTTATCCACAGGTAAATGATGCTTTTCCACAGGGTTGCGGAAAACTTTGTGGAAAACTCTTATATTTTAGGGTATAATTTAAATGGCTGATTAAATGTGGCTAAGAGAATTATATTATTATCATATAAGGGTAGATTATTAACATATATGTGAGTATATGCTGAGACTATGTTGGTTTAGGGGGTGAGTGATCGACGCTAGCCGCCAAATGCTCAGAGGCCTCAAATTATTAACATATGTACACGTGGTATTGACAAAGCCCCTGTGAGGCACTATAATAAGACTGGGATTATTAACATATAATTATTAACATATACATATAAGTATCAAATTATTAACATATGTGCTATGCATTACAGCCAATTAGAGGCAGGCCTGTGGATCCGCCACAATCGCCATGATAATGAGAAGGAGGAGGGCTACGTTGTTTTTATTGGTAAAGATTATTTTACATTATGTGTTAAAGAATGGGTTGATAAGAAGTTATTACATGGAATTGGGCAATCATTATTATTAATTTATAGGGAACAGATTGGCGACTGTGAGATAATAGAATCACTGAGAGAATCGCCCTCAATTAGTAACTATAAATCACAAGAACATAGATATCAAGATATACAGTGACAATTTCCCAAATGGCACAAATTATTAACATATGTATGCCACATAAGGAAGTGGCACGCTCTGAGTTGAAAATTATTAACATATAACGTATAGTATAGTTGTCCACAAGTTTTTCCACAATGTCTCTTACTTCAGAACAATTCAACGAATTAGTTGAGCAGTATGCTGAAATTGTCTTAGACAGAATGGATATAAAGACAATGGAGCAATGGATCTTTGATGAATTATGTAATCGCTACAGTGATATGTCTATGACTGCACTGAGAAATCACATGACTGAAGTAGAAGATTCTGGATGCCCAGAGGATTGTTTATTTGATCAGTTAGTAGACAATGTTAAAAGTGTACCATCTAAGGATCAACCTTTGAGGTATTAAATGCCAGTTGATTGACTGTCACCTGTGGAAAACTACTTTTCCACAATTTCATAGGACAATCTACAAACTGGACTTTTTTGTTTCACATTGTAACGAAACCCCAAATTGTCAACCCCATCGGATGTATAATAAGGGAGTTCAAACGAATCACGTTTTTATGCCTCGCAAGTCAACCGTTTCCAAGTCAACCGCTACTGCTCCAAAAGCACCACGTAAGACAAGAACACGTAAGACTGCCACTGTTAAAACTGTCACAAGTCCAACAGTGAAACCCGCCCCAGTTGCTAAACCAGTTGCTAAAAAGGTAATTGTCACAACATTCCAAGGCGGCAAGGTGATTGCTAAGAAGACCACGCTTAAGCGTCCTGGCACTTCCAAGTTAATCACACCCCAACGCTACATGGCAGATATTGCTACTCGTTGGGCGATCCATAACTACGAAATCCAAGAATTGCTCAAGGATTTCTCTAAGGGTTTTGAGATCGTAAAACCATATCACGCTCAAGTCGTGAAAATGCTCAACAACTGAGCACTAGGGGTTAAACCCCTTTTTTTCTTGCCAGTGCTGGTGTTCAAGCGGGTTCGATTCCTGCTACAGGCAAACTAAACCTTCGCTTATTTTCAAATGGCAACCGATTACACTGCTGCGCTTGACCTCGTGGAATATTTCCAAGACTGTCAAAACGGTGGCGAGATTCTAGACACTATCGACGCAGTTTTCATGACGGCCGAAGACAATTAAATAACTGTCACAAGACCCCTTTACTAGGGGTCTTTTTTTATGCAATAATATAAGAGTAAATCAATCAGGGTTTTATGCGAACTTTAGTCAGAGACTTCTCACGTGACCAGAAGGACACTATCAAGGGAATGTTCACGGAGGACGAATGGGACGCAATATATTCTGCTATGGGTGACTTCCAAGACTACGGTGACGAACAAACCGATCTTGCAAGATCCATCACTTCCAGAATTGCAGAGTTATTCAAGTCTGAAGTTCAGTTTCAAGAATACGGTGAGGGAGGGGTCGTTAAACACCCTATCTAGACCAGTAGACAAACTGTCACACAAGATCCCTAAAAGGGATCTTTTTTTGTGTATAATTAAGATATGAACAAAACACTTTTAAACGAGTTCTATCCCCAAATCTCTCAAAAGGGATACACACTGAGAGAAGTTTCAAAACCTGACACTTCAAAGAGTTTTCCAGACCGTTACGATTCTTACGAAGAGTACACGGACGCATTACACGATTTTCTCAACGGTATTTAATTATGTCAGTTCTACACCACGAAGCTCTATACGAGACTTGCTTTGACGAGTGCTTCGAAGAGTTCAGAGTTCACAACAAGTTAACCCATGACATGATGGCGGAACTTTGCTCAATCAGCGTTGGCACTCTAGACCATATAGAGCGCTCAGCGTGGAAAAAATTCCAAGACCTCTGCCAGTAAACAAACTGGCACACAAGATCCCCACGGGGGTCTTTTTTCATGTATATTAAAAGAGTGGGAGAGAGATCGGCATCCCTGAGACTGTAAATCACCCTATCGGGTGCCGTAGGTCAGACATCTGCTATCTCTTCTCACAACATCCAACCGTCACAAAGGACATTTTCAAAAATGCAATTGACTCCAATCGCTGCTAACCAGACTGAAATCGAAACCGCTGATGCTCGCATTTTCTTTTCTTATCGCACTCCTGTTGCTGCATATGTATTCGGCAGAGGGTACGTTAAATCTGAGACTTGGTACAGCACAACAACTTCTCGCCACATCAACAAATGGATGGGCAAGGATGTTGCTGATACATGCGACACAGTTAGCGAGACCTTTCTTAGAGGTCTCGCTTGATGGCAGAGTTGATCATCTTTATCGTGATGCTCAAGTGCATCAAAATCATAGACAAAAAACTCAACTTTCGCTAAACATGAATTTCGATCCAAACCTAACAGCAATCGGCACTTTGGATGCCGCCGAAGTTTTCTTACAAGACGACTTCGACCCCACGCCAGAAGATCTGGGCAAATGCCCATATGGCGATGACACGGCGCTAGAGGCGCTCATGGCAGACATATGATGACATTATCTGCCACTGCTTATGAGCAACTGCTCAACCCTTCGCCCACTATTCGCTACTATTTTCTCACATGTCAATCAGAACCCAAGTCCGCTACTGGACAGGCGACCAATACAATTGCCGCCTTGTCTCATTCACAACATACAAGCAAGCGCTAGACGTTGTGACAAAGTATAACAGTATTGGATGGCGTGCTGAAATAGCGCCATACAGCATGTAGAATAAGGGAGTACGAAACAAACATGCCAATGCTCTCCTACACAGCAAATGCTTCAAAGCAAGACTTAGAGGCAATGGGTTTTAAGGTCACCGTGCTTAGAACTCGCCACCCACGCAAAGGCGAACTAGTCATGAGCATGACCAAGGGCAGCAGGACAAACACAAATAGGCGGGGGCAATCATACAGCGCCCACGCACTGCGCCCAGAGACCAACGTTATTTCAGCACCCGCCAGTTCATATTATAAGACAAGCGGGTAACATCAGAGGGGCAGTCGCCCCTCTTTTTTAATGGCATGAAATAGTTAACGAGTGTCAACGGGAGGGCCAGGCCAGTAAAAAACGACTAACTACCCTAATCTATAACGAACCGAATTCGACCTCTAGATATTCTCTTAAATAAAAAAAATCCGCCCAGAAAAATTCCCCGTAGAAGTTTTTTCAGATATATACGTTAGACCACTGAGTAATTATTATGTCAGCATATGACACAAGTACAGAGATAGAATACGATCAAAACTCTGATGAATATAAGATAAAGATTCCGACAGATATCCTCGAAGAGATGGAATGGCAACAGGGAGACATTATCGAGTTAGAATTCCATGACTACGAAGGACTGCCAGGATTACGCATACATAGAGTAGGTGAATAGTATTTAACTACAGAGGATGGCAGAATCGTATAAGAAGGGTTTCACGAAGACTCTTCCTAATTTTAAGAATAATGCAGATAATCAGGTAATAGATTCTGACGGGAATCTCACTGGTGAAGCGGGAACATGGGCGGGTTCCACGCAACCTAATGCTCCGAACTTTGTGATAAAACATACGAGCACTACGAAAGGTAACCATACAGACGACACAGAGCCTGTATTACCTCTGAGTACCATCGTAAAACACAGATTTAATGAGGTAGGTTCGAGTTCATCAACGTCCGTTTTTCCGAGCGACCCTGATGGAATAATATGGGCAGTAACGGGCGGCGAGCGCGAGCCTCTTATGCGTCGTTGGAACTATCCCCAAATAGATCAATCCTCTGGATTACCAGCAGGAAATAGTTTCTTCTATGGTCAAGAAACCAGTACGAACCAAAACACCCAAGTACCACAATATGAAAGAATACTAAAGTTATCTGAATCTGGTGACGAGGAACATTTTCAACATATATTCAACTGGCCTGTTAAACATACATTAGAGAATCGTACTGTAGGAGCATTTTATAAAGAGACATTAGAAGATACTGAATCAACTGATACAGACGTATTGTTATATGGACTAAAGGCGGATTTTCGTGGAGTTAATGGATCACATGATTTAAACCTTGCAAGAACCGATAGTCAGATAGGATATGATACTGTAGATGATAATGGTAATTGGGTATTCAATCCGATTACATTAAACAGTGCAGGTAGATTAACAAATGCAGCAGCAAAGAATTACATAGGTGATCCTATCATGTATCATGGTGGAACTCCTGATAACTGTATATTCTTTAACTACCATTCTACAGTTAATTCATGGGTCAGAACAGGGCCACAGCGACTAGCAGGGTGGGGAGACTTCTTAAATGACTATGCAGTCTATCCATCAAAAGAAATCTCTCTTTCAGGAACAGCACAAACAATAACGTTAGATGTTGATATAGCAGTAACAGGAACATATACAATAGAAGTAGCATCAGATAATAACGGATCTGTATCATTTAATGGTACAACTGCAACTACGGCAGCATATACAAATCACATTACAACGGTCACGCAGACCACCTCAGTGACCTCTACAGGGACAAAGACCATAAGTGTTAGCATAACTAATGCAACGACTGATTCTGGCGGCAGTACAATTAATCCAAATACTTGGTTAGTTAATCCAGCTGGTATAGGTTTTACTATAAAAGACCCATCTGGTACTATTGTTGCAAGTTCTTTGAATCTTGTTAAGGCAGTAGGAACTACAGAAGTATTAAGACCTGGCGATAAAGTAGTCGGTAGGAATTTTAATACAGAAGCAGCAACTGAATTTACTCTTGGTAAAGTTGTAAATTATACAGTAGAAGTAGGACTTAATAGAGTTGTATTTACAAGTAGTAAAAAATATGAAGAACCTGCATGGTTAAAACTCAATAGTGTTGTTGATATCAATATTGGCGATATAGTTGAGGGTATTGGTGTTCAAAAAGGTACAAAAGTAGTAGGAATAGAGTACACTACCAGTAAAATCTCTTTAAATTTGGCACTTAATAAGAAAAAAGTAAAAGAAGTCAAATTTATTAGCGCTTCCTGTAATCAAGTTCATAAAAATACACTTTGTTATGCAACTATTACTGATTCTATCACTCTTGATACTGCAACTGGTAGACCTACAACAGGTTTTGGTAAAGCTACACCAGTAAGTGCTATTACTAATGACGCAGATGACCTTTATACAGTAAAAAGAGATGGATCTAACCTTCCATATCAGATCAGAATCCGTGCAGGTAGAGGAATTCGTAACAGATCTGCAATTACTGGAATGTATTATACTGATAATAGAAAAGATGTAGAGTATACACCCGTGTTTTATTCCGCAGATAATAGATGTGATAAGACAACTATTGAAGATGAGAACGGAATATACACTCTAGGTACAATATATTGGAGTGATAAGACAAAATCTGAGGATAAATGGTTACTTACTTACCCAAAAACAGATATTGCTTACAGAATTTCCTCAATTTTCATGTCATTTACATATGGACTACTTGAAAAGTCGCAATTTGAAGAATTTTTGGCGGAATATAACTCAAATAATAATTTAATTCAAACTTATGGGATAATTAATGCGTATGCTACGACTAATTTGGGTGGTAAAAGGTCACTTCAAGCGATTGATAGTAATTGTAGGGATGAAATTACGTTAGAATATCAAAAATCATACGATCCAATGAAGGAAGCTAGTGATATTAGTAGTTTATTGTCGGAATCTAAGAAAAATTTGGAAGATGTGTGTTTAGATGTACGGGAATCTGACCCAGAAACTATAGATGATGTAAAAGCTAAGTTTACTAAGATTATAAAAGACTCAATTAGTCAGTCATCTTTCCTTCCAGATGAGTATTATAAGAAATTAATATCGAATGAAGACTCAATTTATAATAAAATTACTACTGCTTCCGACATAATGGCAACTAGCGCCACTAATAAATCGAAATTTAGTAATTTACCTCCAATGATAGAAGGTGAAGATAGTTCTGGTAGAATTTTTAGTAAAGAAAATTTCAGACAATTACCACCTGCACTGACTAGAGTAAGATATTTTCCTAATGATTTACAAATTGGAACTGATGATGATATAGATCCAATAGAAGATTTAAATCCAAAAACAACTCATAATCAACCAAGATTGATTATTAGAACTATTCCACGTTGGCAATGGAATGAAACTGGTGTAGCAAACGGAAATTTGACTTTTGATAGTAAAGGTTCTAAATGGACTAATCAAACTGTTACTACAAATGATGGAGAAGGCCCAGCTGCATCATTCGCCAGTCAAAACGTAACTGGGGCAATCGTTTTGGAGGATGGTGATCAAATGTTTTTAAATGCAACTGTTAATAGAGATGCTGCAAATTTTAATTATGTAACTAGTATCACAACTTCTCTTAGTCCTAATGGTGGAACTACTAGTTATAATTCTAATAATTATGATGATTGTCTTTTTAGGAACTGGGTTGCACCAAATCCAAAAGGTGATGTAGATAATAGATTTTTTGGTACTAGAAGTAGTAATTCTCCAATTTACACCAATGTTGTTCTTCCTCCTTCATGGAGAGATTATCAATATCTTTATGCTGATAAAGAAGACGGGTCGGAAGTAGGAAATCCTGCTCTATCTGCATATCCAACTACATTATGGGAAAATAATGTAAATTATCAATCAGAATATCGTAAAACTTTCCATTATCGTCTACAACAAGCTTCTTTTAATCTAGCTGAGATGACAAAAAATTATGGTAATCCTTATTTGGATGATCCTATTAATGCAAAATTAACAAAAGACCTTTCTGCAACTGCTACTACGATTGAAGTTGATTCTACAGATGGATTTTTGTCTTCTGGATATCTAATGATACCAAAATACACTAAAAAAATGCATACACAAGAAAGTGGTAATTTAGAACCCGTATTTACTTATTGTGGAGAAGAAATTATTTGGTATACTGGAAAAACATCTACTTCATTTACTGGATGTGCTAGAGGACAATTTGCTAGTGAATCTCCAGACTTTGGATCTGGTACATTTAATGTTACTATTCCAGTTACAGAGTTAGAAATTGATGTTAGATATAAGATTGCTAATCTCGGTAATACTGATTGGGAACTGATGGAAGTTGAAGATGCAAAAGTTGGTACTATATTCATTCCCACTAAGGACGGTAATGGTACTGGCACAGTAACTGTATTTGGTTCTATACCAGATGAGGAAATACCAAAGGATAAATTGTTAGGTGGTGTTTCTGATCCACCAAAAGTAGCAATAATGACTAGTTACGAAAAAGGGTTCAGAATTGCTCAATTCCCAGTTTTTAGAACACAGGAGTAACAAAATATGGCAAAATATGATAATCCAGGCCTTTTAAATGAACCAGATGCAGATCCAAGTGTGTATCCTGTGTTTCATGGTATAAGTACTGATGAATTAGAAAAAATGGAAGCTAAAAAGAAGGAGGAAGATACAAATGCCTAGACCAATGCAGGGTATCGGAGATATAAACAATGGTGGAGGAGTTATTCTAACTGGATATCCTAGATGTATTAATGGTGGGCGTCCTACTGCATGTATAGGAGATATTGTTTCACCTCATGATCGTAAACCAACGCACTTTGCTGTAGTTGGTACTGGAAATCCTAGATGTATAGTTGGTGGTAGACCAGTAGCAAGATTAGGTGATTTTGATACTTGTGGTCATGTAAGATTAATGGGAAATCCTAAAGCATTGTGTTGACATTTTAGTCTAAATACAGTACTATATCCAAAACTGAGGCAATACTATGAAAATGAAAGGAAGTATTATGAATGGTGATTATGTTCCATCACAACCTAAGAAAACTAGACAGGGACATAGTATGCATACTAAATTATCTGCTACATCCCGTAATAATGCTAAAAAGAGATATAGAGGTCAAGGCAGATAATGTATCATGCTTTGCCAAAAGAATTATGTGTACGAGATAGTAATATAGCTGGTCAAGGGATATTTGCTAAGTCAGATATCTCAGCTGGTACACATTTGGGAATATCTCATATCGTAGACGATGAAATCATCTACAGAACCCCTCTAGGCGGGTTTCTAAACCACAGCAATGACCCAAACTGTGTAAAATACTACGAAGACGGAAAATACTTCGTTAAAACGATTAGAGAGATCAAATCTGGGGATGAGTTATTTTTAAAATATACATTTTATTCCGTAGAATCGTAAAAACCCTACAGAACTCGCATATATAGTACAGGAAAACACTATTTTGACAAATGGCGGGGTTTTTAGGTTCAGTAGCTACTAAAAGGTCTTTAACATCGGAGTATCTAGGAAAAGTTTCTAGATCTTTTAAGGATGTTAGCTTTACTTTCTCTAAAAATCCTATTACTCGTGATGTTGTTATATTAAAGAATGAAGAAGCGATAAAACAAGCTGTAAAAAATCTTGTTTTAACTCAGATTAATGAAAGACCCTTTAATCCATTATTGGGAACAAACACAACTTCTTATCTATTTGAAC
>Ga0208815_1000582_pt1 | contig 9504 bp, 18 predicted proteins | sample Virmet3438_5245_FD_185733 | JGI IMG/M metagenome (GOLD analysis project Ga0208815, IMG submission 185733) | Marine viral communities from the Southern Atlantic ocean transect to study dissolved organic matter and carbon cycling - metaG... | ecosystem: Environmental > Aquatic > Marine > Oceanic ... | reverse complement strand
GGGTTATCCCTACGACTAGATTGGATGATGCTGGATCATTTTATACTATTAGTGATGTTGTAACATCTGGTTACGAGAAAGTAACAGCACCTGTACCAATGGAATTGGTTGGATCTGTTAAATATGAAGTTGGTCCAATGGCTGACCAACCATTAGCAAGACCAGCTGAACACGATCATCAGTTATTACATACCAGAGTAGATGAGAGTGGTACTCCAACAATGATTGGTATGATGGATGAATTTACTTCAGGTTGGAGAAATCAGATTGCACAAGTATTACCTTTTGTTCCTGGTACTGCTGATGGTACTCAATTGTGGCATTGTCATGGAATAATAGGAGAGAGGATGCAGAATGCATCAACAGCAACTTACGGTAATGTTAGTGGTATTGGTGAAGTAGTAGATGATACTGCTACATGTCCAGACTATAGGGTTACACAGGCTCCACCATTACCAATTGCTTCTGTTACTGCTGATGGTACTGATCTTACAGTATCTACTACTGCATCACACAATTTATCTGTTACTAACTGGATAACTATTACTAATGGTGGTGGTAACTGGGATGGTAATTATGAAATTAAAACTGTAACATCTGGTGTTGCATTTGTTGCACAGAAAGCTACTGGTGAAGTTATGCCTAATGGTACTATGCCAGCTGGAGCTGTTGTTAAACAAGCAGATGGTATATTTACACCAGTTCCTACATTAGATGATCCTCTAGCTTATGTTGTTAATGATCAGACTGTAATTGGTAATCAACCAATCATTGTGTATGATCCATCTCAGATGGAAACAAGATTTGAAGAGGAGTTAACGGCTTCTGGAACAATAACTAAATCTCTTGCTGATGCAGGTAGTGATGTTGCTCAAGTACTTATTACTATAGTTGCTCCAGGTGGTGCTGGTGGTAATTCTACTCAGAATGGTGGAACACCAAGTGCTTCATATGTTCAATTTACATTTAATGGTCAAACATACACAGCATATGCTTATGGTGGACAAGGAGGACAGGCAGGAGATGCTGGTAGGGCTGGTGGTACTGGTGGTGGTGTTGCAATATTAGATAGTCAAGGTAATAATGCAATACCATTTCTATTAAATGATAGTAGATTCTCTATTAATACTCAGGAAACAGGAGCAACTGGTGGATCTGGAGCAGTTCAATCTGAAACTGGTGGACCAGGTGGTTCTAATAGTTCCAGTCCTATAGGTGATGGTGGTGCTGGTAATGGTCAAACATTTAATTCACAAACAACATCATATTTCCCTGGTCCAGGACCAAATGATAAGTTATTTCATACTGCTGGTCGTGGAGCATCTGCAACTACTGGAACATACTCACCCCCTTCTGGAGTTGTATCACAAATGACTGTTAAGTTGAGTGGTGGATCTGGTGGATCTGGAAATGGTCCTAATGGTGGTACTGCTATGTCTGGATGTGATGGTACTAATGCTATTGGTGGATTAGGAAGAAATGGTAGTCTATTAACATTAACAGCAAGTGTTGGATTAGGATTTCAATATACTCTTGCTAGTGGTGGTGGTCATGGAACTGCTACTCAGATTAATAATAATGGTGAACAACCAAATAATAATAGAGGTCGTGGAGAGAACTCAGCCGCTGATGGTGGTGTTACTGGGCCAGGTGCTTGGGGAAATGCTGGTACAGGTGGATGTGGTGGTGGTGCTTCAACAATAAGAGTAACAGGTCAACTAGCTGCTGTCGCTGGAGGCGGTGGTGGTGGCGGTGGATCAGGTGGTGGATGGAATGGTGGAATGTGGGATACATGTGATGGAGGTCAGGCAGGTCAACCACCTGCTGCTGGATTACACAATTCTAATGCTATTCAGTGTAACATGGGTGGTAATGGTGTATCATCAGGATGTACTGCTGGATCTGGTGGTGGCGGTGGAGGAGGCGGTGGTAATGCCCCTTCTGCTGGTGGTGGTGATTCTGGACAAGACTCTGACCCATCTCAAGGTGGTGGTGCTGGTGAAGGACATGGTAACAAAGGTGGTGGTAAAGGTGGTGGAAGTGGACAGTCTGCATATAGAACTAGTCAATGGGACAGTGGAGCACTTGATATTAATGGAGGATCAACCGAAAGTGGATACATTCAGGTAACAGCAGTTGCAACAGAATCAGGTACATTAGATTCTGGTGGAGGTGGAGGTGCTGGTGGTGTTCTTGCTATTTCAATTATTGCTGGAACTGGAGATGATTTAGCAACTGGTATCAATGCTGTATTAGCAGCACCTGGATCTGGTGGTGCTGGTGGTGCAACTGATGGTAAAATATATGTTAAACTTGCTGGATTAAAAGCAGGTGAATCTGGAGAAACAGGAAGAACCACTGCTGCTGGTAGAGGATATAGATGTCCTGATTATCCAACATCAAAAGATTATGATGAAGCTATACTTGCATCTGGTACTAATATATGGGCTGATGCAACTACTGATGGTGGTAGTGCAAATGACATCAAGATTCTTGCACCAACAACAGGAACATTTCCAGTAGCTCCTTCATCAATGCATGATGGTAAAGTTACTAGGTTTATTAATTTCTCTGGTGCTGGTGAAAGGAAACTAACTATTGGACCTCTTAATGGTACATATATTAATACATTATACTTTGATATCATTAAGGGTAATGGTAGTAATGGTGGACAGACACCTCAAGAAAACTTGAAGTTATATTATAAGGATGCAATTGATGGTAGTCCAACACTAGCTGATGCACTTGTATTGACAAGTGTTAATGATCCAAATTATAATACATATTCATATACCTTCCCAGTTTCAAGTCAGGCAGCAATAAGAACTGCTACATTATATCTTGAGGTAGTTCAAGACTTTGGTGGTAGTGATCCTACTGAGAATAGTTTTGGTATTTCACAGATGGTTGCTAGTTTTAATGAAAGAATAAGTTATGTATTCTCACCATCTTCAAACGCTTCAATACCAGGTAACACAGGTACATGTGGCACAGATATTGGTATTAACTCTGTAAAGAGAGAAGTGTTTGCTCATAAGAGTGGTATGTTTGTTAATGGTGGAGATTTTGTATTAAATGCATCAAATCCAGTTACTGTTAGTTCATCAGTTATTGTTAATAATCCTTTGCCACTGTTAACAAAATACTTTAGATCTAAATACCTAATTAAAGCGATCTAAATAATAAGAGAGATAGTACTTACAATGGTTACAGCAATTCACCCAAATGTTATTCTACAGTTGAATACTGTGGCTCATTCTATTTCATATCAGAGTGTGACAAAGTATGTTGATGATAGTTTCTGGAATACAGATATCATTCCAATATTATATCCTCTATGGCATAGTGATCGTGATAAGTTAGAGATCTTTGCTGCTCTTGAGGGAGATACTTATTATGTCACAAGAAATAAGTATACAAGAGACTACACAAATGACACTGCTAAATGGGTATCATATGAGTATCCACTTGCTGAGTTAGATCCTGTTGCTGCAAAAGATCTTAAAGATAAGTTAGTTGAAAAGTTTATTGAGTACAGAGAGAATATCAACAATGGTATTGAAGGTGCTTTACAAGCTGAGTTTATTAATAAGACAGATGTAACTTGGGAGAAGGTTCGTTTGATACGTAATTTCTTATTACAAGATTCTGACTTTGCTGTCTTACCTGATTCTCAGATATCTGATGGTAATGAGTTACAAATGTGGAAAGATTACCGTCAAAAGTTAAGAGATATTCCAGGAGAAACATGGGCAACACCTTATGATTGCACATTCCCAATAACACCAACAGAGTATAAGACTCGTGAAGAGTTTGGTATTCCTGAGTCAGTTCAGAACCAGTATGGTAATTTTGGTAAGGGTGATGCTTACTTATCCAACAAGGAATTTCATTATTGGAGACCAACTCATCAAACATTAGAGTCTTGGAAGAATAGAATGGCACTGTATGTGGCATTGAGAGTTAGATCTGCTGATCATAGATTAAATATATCTAACATATTCACACATTCAATGAATAATATGCATCATGCTGATCCTCTTCAACCAAATATTAATGATACATCTTCAACATGGATTGATAATCTATTGAAGTCTATTGAAGCAGGAGAAGTATAATGTTATTGCAACTGAAACCATTATCATTATCATATGATATTGATGATGGATACTGGGAAGTATATGATATTGTTGCAGACTATGCTAAGACAAATAATAAGTATGTTTTGTTTGCTGATCTATCTAACTACCAATCATTGACTGCTACTAAGAAATCAGAGATAAAGACAAAGTATGCTGATTATATACCAGATGATAATATAGATGATGCTCTTGGCACTCCTTCTGGTCAAACATCTAGTTATAAGTATGTGTTCTTTGAATTTAATAGTGAAGCAGCTGCAACAAGCACTGCATATGACTGGTATCCACAGGATATAATATTTACTGATAAGGATTATTTCATTGAAATTCAGGTCATTGCACCCAATGGTACAATACCCTACACAAATCTAAGGTTAAAGAAGGACAGTGAGTAAACTGTCACAAGCCCCCTTCACAGGGGGTTTTTTAGTGCTATAGTATATTTGTTGAGAGGAACTCACTAGTCTGACACGAGTAAACCGCCCGAAGCGTATGCTGTTGCGTATCAAGAAGCAGACACATGACGTGAGTTTAAAAGGACTTACTCCTCTCAGCATCTATACTATATTATTACAGTCATGCTCTCTCAATTGAACAAGGACATTGATTACTGCACACGTGTGTTAGGATGCAATGCAGAGCAGACTGATGAACTTATCGGTGCTGCTGAAGCATTAACTATTAATGCTGAGTATTTTTGTGAAGAATTCATTGTTGCACCTGATGGTGAGAATGCAATGAAGTACCAACGTCCAGATTTTATTGATCTTGATGCTTTTAATGCATTTCATGGCATTTACTTTGAGGAGGTTGAGTAATGGCAACATTTCAAGAATGGTCAGAATCTTACACACCCACACCAACAGGTGTGGAGTTGACAGATGTGACTGATGAATGGTATGATGAGGAGGGTAACTTAATCCCATGATTGCTCGTCTCTTCAAATATGTTGAGACCGCAAGTGTAGCAGTGATGATAGCATTCGCTGCTATTGCACTCAACCATACCATGAGAACAGGTGAATTTTCATCTGACATTGTGCCACTCATTACATTGTATGAGCACGATGATAAGAGAATTTACCCAGAAATATATCAACACGAGGAAAATGTTCTCCACGAAACTCCTTAAACTTGCTGTTGACAGATCTCTTGGTAAACCAACCAAGAATCAAGGTGAACTGTTTGAAGAACTGTACAAAGAGTACATGTCTGATTCAAACAGTTCATCTTTGCGTGAGCAGATAACTGCTGCTGTTGCTGGTTGTAAAACAATACCAGGCAAATTAGGTAGAGATGCCATTGATATCAATGGTGTTGAGAAAGAAATTAAACCTAAGAACTACACAGGCAAGCGTACTAATGGTGGTGGATGCTTCAATGATTATACTCGTAAGAGATACGAGAAGGATTTGAATGTTAATCTTCCTATCATTTCCTCATTATTTGCGGATGGTATGTTAATATATGTCGTGGAGTTCAAATTTGAATCAATTGCTCAACGATTAAATGATCAAATTGTACGTATATGTGAGGAACAAGGGAACAGATATGTCCGTTCTTGCTCTTGGACTTATTCTAATTGGATTGATAATCCAGACCTTGTGATACACTACATAAACAAAGATCTACTAAAGGAACATGCTCACTATAGTGAGGGAGTTGTGGTAGGTCCACTATACAAAAAACTAATGTCCTTATAACAATGCCATCCAAAGACCAACGCTCAATTGATGAACCATCAAACTATGAGAAGTGGGATCGTGCCAAGAGTATATTACTTGAGTCACTATTGAAACCTGATCATCACTTGAGATCATGTGCTCATAATCAACACTGTTATGAGGACTTAGTACAAATACGTGATCAAATAGTTGATTATGTACAGAACATGAGTAATCCTCGTCCATTTATAGATGAGAGACCTCAAATACCTGGTAAATTACCAGAGTATCCAGTAGCAACTGAATCATTTGTTGAATCAAAATCATATGAGTATGCTGCTGATGTAACCTTATCTGACATAGCACGTTTCCAACGTGGTAGTAGCTTATAAGTATGAAGTTCCCATATAATGTGGGAGATCATGTGAAAGTGGGTGATGAACATGGGTTCATTACTTTTATTGATACTCTCTACTTCACGCTATGCGTTAGACAATGGGAAGATAAGGATAAACTACACGGAGTAGGACAAGTAAATGTGTTAATATATCGTAAAGACTGGGATAAAGTTGAAAGAATTTGATTAAATAGTACATGTCACATTTTATACATCATGACTGAAGAAACACACGTATCACAGACTATTGGGCAACGAGTAAAAGAACTACGCACCAAGATTGATAAACTTGATGGGTTTGATCTTGCTGCGTTACCATTAATATACTTGTATGAACTTGGTAACAAGTCATGGAAGTTTGCGGTTGCCAAAGGTGCAGTTGATTGGGTTAAGAACAAGTTTAATGGTAAAGTGACCCAAAGCACCACAGAAGAGACAGTTAAAGAAGTGGCACAGCCTGTGCAGACAGAGCAACAGGATGGTGTACAATAGGTACATAACAAACAAAGGGTCTTATGTCCAAAGCATTATTCGTTGACACAGTGTATGAGAGAGCACACAAGCTTGCTCAGAAACTGCAATCAGATTATGATGGAAGATATTCTAACATCAGTGGTGACACTGTGTTTGATATCAAAGAAGGACGTAAGTATATTAAGATCTCCATGATCAACAACCAAGAGTCAGTTCACGCATTTATTGATGCAAAGACTGGTGATGTGTTTAAACCAGCATCATGGAGAGGACCAGCGAAGATAGCAAGATATAATTTATTAGATGATGCCTCATACGCTAGATGCCTAGCATCTGCTGATTGGGCAGGTGGTTACCTTTATCTAAGGTAATCACTTTTCATTGTACACCATTCTTTTATTATTACAATGCGTAATCTTCCAGCACTAACAAAACTTAAAGTACAGAAAGCAGCACCTATGATTGTTGCTCATGTTAAGGAATTGCTTGCACCTCTTGACTTAGAGGCAAGTAAGCAGTATACTATCAAAGTCAAGACAAATGCAGAACCATATTCAGACGAAGAGAAAAAGTTCTGGCGTTATCAGTCACGCTTCACTCTGGAGTTCTGTAAGGCATTGGAAGATGCTTTACCATCTGAACTAGCATTCTTGTCTTACAATCACCTTACAAACGATTTAACAGTGGTTAGACGATGAGTAATGAATTAAGTGACGAACGTATTGAACAATTAATGCATTTACAGGCATTAATGGAAGACACAATTGAATACTATTGTGATGAACATATGGTATCAGGTGAAATCGCTTGGGCTATGGTTGCATCACTTGCTGAAGCAAAACTTAAAGTGGAGTTTCCTGATGAATGAGAAATGGGATGAACATCCTGCTGATGATAAGGACGTACTGCGTTTAAACACAGTGCGTTCTGATCTCATACTGTGGATAGTAGAGCGTTTTCAGACTCTCCTTGCGGAGGGAAGACATGATGATGCATGTTATTTCATGGATGAGTGGTTTGAGTGGGTTGATAAAGAGACCTACATAAACGAGTCCACACTATTTTTTGATGAAAATGAGCTTAAAGAACTCTATGAATCAGCAAAAAGTTGATGATGAACTCCATAAACTTGCATTAGAGTATGTTGAATTGAGTAAGAAAGGCGACATACTCGGTGCTGAAATCGTATTACATGACCTTAACAAACTAAAGGAGTTAACCAGTGTCAAGAACTCAACAGAGTCTAAATGAAAATCTAACTAAACTCACTAGTACAACTAAGATAAGAAAGACTAGGAGTGATAAGAAACCAGTATTCACTAAGGTTAAATCAGATAGTAAATGGGAATTAGGTAATGGCAATGGTAACATAGGACGTACAATGCCTTGGTACTTACACCCTGTTAAGAAGGATACATTCAACAAGTCATGGTTTAGAGACTATGATGATGTGTGTAAACAAATTACACGATTGAAACTAAAACCTGAACAGTATACACTATGGAATCTAACTGGAAGTCAGAAGAAATAAGAAGGGATGAATACCAATATGATAAGTTAGATGATCAAGTCTTTGAGATAAAAGACGATTTTCTTCCTCATGATGAATGGAAATGTATTCATGATGTAATGATGAGTGAAGAATTCACTTGGAATTACAATGATCATAATTATGGTGGATCTGATGGTGAATACCCACAACTTACTCACACGTTCTACTCTCCTAATAGTGGTCCTATTAGTCCATTCTCATCGTTACTTAAACCATTAATAGGTCAATTAGATCCTCTTGCATTGGTAAGAATCAGAGCTAATATGAATTGGAAAGTGGATAAGGCAACACATAGACCATATCATGTTGATTTTGGGTGTATTGACTGTACAACATCAATCTATTACATTAATACCAACAATGGTTATACATTACTTGAGGATGGTACTAAGATAGAGAGTGTTGCCAATAGACTGTTTAGATTTGATTCTCAAATAAATCATGCTGCTGTACCTGCAACAGATGTTACAAGAAGAGTATTAATCAACATAAACTATCATAAGAAAGAGAATCGCATGAAAATGGCATTGAATGGCAGAATAGGATGAAGAATCCATACGTAATTGATGATTTCATGCACAAGAAGGAGTTTAATGAACTTCAGTCATGGGTAATGGGTGGAATGATACAATGGCAGTATTGTGATTGTGTTGTTGATCCCAATGATGTAGGTGATAGTAATCCAGATGCATATCAATTTGTTCATTCTCTTTACTTATCCCAAATGGGATTTTATAATGAAGAGATCATGAGGTTGAGAGATCTATGTACTATCATCAATCCACAAGTATTACTGAAGTGTAAGTTAAATCTTCAACCAAAGACTATTGGTAAGCGAAGGAAGAATGATTTCCATACTGACTTCACACCACAATTACCAGGTTGGACAACAGCAATATTTTACCTTAACACTAACAATGGTTATACAGAGTTTGAGTGTGACGGTAGTAAAATTGACTCTGTTGCCAATCGTATTGTATTCTTTGATGGTACAATGAGACATCGTGGCACAACATGCACCGATGCTAAGAACAGATATGTTCTTAATTTAAATTTTAATGGAGGCACTTATGCTCAGTAAACAAGTAATTGAATCACTAGGTGATGCTAAAGGACACATTCGTAATGCCTTAGCGTATGCTGCTCGCAATGAGCGAACAGTAACAGTAAATGCCATCGCTAGATTGTTAAATGATGTTGAGAGTTTGCAAGATTTTGATGGTATGCTTGATATAATAGATAAACACGAAGAGGAGTCCAAATCATGATAGTATTG
>Ga0208815_1000579_pt1 | contig 9549 bp, 15 predicted proteins | sample Virmet3438_5245_FD_185733 | JGI IMG/M metagenome (GOLD analysis project Ga0208815, IMG submission 185733) | Marine viral communities from the Southern Atlantic ocean transect to study dissolved organic matter and carbon cycling - metaG... | ecosystem: Environmental > Aquatic > Marine > Oceanic ... | reverse complement strand
GTGGGGAGGCCGGACAGAACGGAACCCCGACATCCAGCCCTATCTCGCTTCCTATTGGGAGACTGTCGGCCTTGATGACTGGGAACCTTCGATTCCTTGGTCTGCTGCCTTCGTTTCCTACCTCATGCGACCTTACGGACTCCCAAGTGAAGCCGCTCATTGGCGCTACACTCAGGCGGTCGTAGATGGAAAGGTTCCTGGATGGAAAGCCTACGCCATCGTACAACCGGTAAAGCTCGCACCTGGTGACATCCTTGTCAGACCTCGAGGAGTGGGAGTTCCTGAAGACGACGAATATTGGTGGAGCCATGGCGACGTGGTCTATCAGGCAGATCGAAGCGGGGCCCGATGGATAGGCGGAAACCTTTCTGACCGGCTCAAGAGCGGCGAGCTCGCAACGAGTGACGGCAAAGCAGACCTTCGAGGTCTCTACAGCATCCTGCTAAGACGGGAAAAAAAAAACGTAGCGGCAGTAGTCATAGGCGGGGCCGCTCTTCTGTGGCTCATTGCGAGGAACCGATGAAAAAGGACCAGAAGAAAGCAGCGGCTCGGCTCATCTGGCAAAGCGTGAAAGCCCTCGAGGACGGTTCAGTCTCTCCCGAAGAAGGCCGCTATCTCGCTCTTGCCGGTGTGGACATCTGCCAAGCACTGGCCGATTCTGTCGACCGTATATGGGTCAAGGTCGCCCTCGAGGGGGCTGCCATCACACTTCGAGGACTTGCTCGAGAACTGGGAGATATGAAAGATGACGATTGAAGATTTACTTCCGCTGCTGCATCAGTCCCCGACAACTGCTTTGGCCATCATGGTGTGGCTTCAGGTGAGAGACATCTCCTCGAAGCTCGACAAGATGGTAGAGAAATTGGCCACCCTCGAGGCACGCAGCAATGCCTAATTGGCTTGTTCAATCACCCGAAGAGGAAGAGTGTTGGCAACGTGCGAAAGAGCTAGCAACCATGCACTTCGGGCATAAGCCCTCGACCTCAGTACAATGGGCCTACGTGACCGGCATCTACAAACACATGTGCATGATAAACGACGTAGAAGTGGAGGAGCTCGAGGAAGAGGAGGTTGTCGAAGAATGGCGACCCCCCAGACCTCGAAGGCCGGGAAGACCTAAGCGGCCTTGAGCTCGAGGAACGGCTTGCCAGTTAAATTGGCGTCCAAAGTTACGAACAAAAAGCCTGATGAATCAGCCCTTTTTTTCCTTCTTTTCCTTCTTTTCCCACGCTAACCTCGCCGCTCTTCCTTCCGGGGTTTCAATCAGCTCCGTGGTGATTTTACCAGTCTTCGGGTTTCTTCTGATCACTAATTCAGCCGCGATACCAGACGGCTTTTTTTTGTTTTTTCGGCGTCGAATCAGTCGGCGTTTTTTCATGCTGGAAGACCTACCCAGTCAGGAGAAGAGAAGTAGACATCCGTTTCCACCAGGGAAGCGTAATATACGAAATCAATTGGCTCTCTCTCTTCTCTGTTGCTTCTCTCTGTGCTTTCATTGCGTCGAGTTGCTTTGACATGCTTTCTACCATGCTTCGGTACTCAGCTATTTGGGCTTCGTATTCCTTTTTCCGCAGTGCGTAAGCTTCTTTTTGCTCGTTGAGCAATTCAAGCTGCATATCTGTCAACTGCTTTTGGTGAGTGACTTCAAGTTGTAAATTCGCAAGCTCTTTTGTCAGGCGTTCGTTGTCTTTATGCAATTTTTGAACGGAGGCGCTCACATCTGGTTTTCGCCCCTCTGTGTTCGGGTGGGTTGGCTTGCCATTGATAGCCAAGAAGGTACGCAGTTCGGCCTGCGAAATCATAAGGGAGCTATTGCTCAGTTTCGGGTCTTTTCGATATCCTGTTACTTTTCCTTTCCTCACCCAAAGCCTAACGGTGCTTAGCCCTTTTCCGCTCTGCTGAGCCGCTTCCCGTGCTGGTATTAAATCATCTGGCCGTTGTGCCGATACGCTTTCTTCCATGCTCATCCCCTTAGCAAGTCGTATGTCAAAAAATCCAGTTGAAGGGTAGAGGCGCCTACTCGTCAACTGGTTTTATTGTAGTGCGAAAAGGGTTGACTTGTCAAGCTATTGGCTGGCATCATCCGTTTTACTCTCATCCTCGAAGAGCTTGCCCACGTCAAAGCGAAGCATGGGATTGTCCTTCATCAGGTTGTAAATCTGTTCCGCCGTCATGTCGGACCCGTTGTGGTCCTCCTCTTCGGGTGCAGCTCCTTGCCCAGTGATGAGACCCATCACAGATTGAAGGACTTGTCCCTGTACACTTTTCAGGCCGTCCTGTTCTCCTCCTCCCTGGTCCAAGGCCGTCTCGAGCATTGCATTGATAGCCTTTTGCTCCGTCGCGTCCTGACTGGCGTCCATCATGGCCTCGAGGGCATGGGCCATCATGCTTTCCCGATGGGCAAGGGTCTCCGTCAGGATGTCGATAGTCCTGGTGTTGGTTTTTGCCTGCTCACAGATCGTATCGAGACACTTGTCCAAGGCTCTCCGATGCTCCATAGATAGGGCATGGATGTCGGACACGCTCGAGTTCGAGGTCTGGGCTTTCGCAGTCCTTTGATAGGTGCTGATGCTCTTCCCCTTCTTATCGAGAGCATAGAGCCGCAAGACTGGCTCCTGACCCAGAGCCGAGCCCCATCCGGCATCGAGGGCCAGATCCTCGACGGTTCGGGCGAGCTGCTCGAAGGGAGAACTGTAGGCGACAGTGGTGGCGGGAAGGGCCATGCCCCTCCCCTCCACCTCGACGATTCCGACTTGAGTGCCGGCGGCACGGGTTCCCAGTTGAATGCGTATACCCGCACAGTCATCTGTCTGTGCCCCCACCCATTGAACGATGGATTTCCCTTGCCTCGCCATGTCAACCTCACAGGTTTGGAGACCTGTAGAAGGACAGGTTTCTCTGCCCTACAGATCAACACCGGGGGTAAATTGTCAAGCTTTAAGGCTGCGAACTATCTTTTGCATCTGGGCGAGAACGTGCCCTTCTATACGATGCTGGTTCGTATCGTCGATTCCGTACCATCTCGAGAACACGGGTCCATAGAGAGACAGGCCTACACAAAGGAGATTGGTTGCCAGCATGAGAGATTCGGGTGTCCAGTCCCCATCTGGAGCATCGAAGGCCAGACGAGTGATTACCTTTTTGATAGGGCCGAAGATGGGCCTTTCATTAATCCAGGCTTGCAATTCGTCCTGGTCTACATCGAGGACAAGCCTACCTAGCAACTGGTACCACTCGGGATAGGATTGATAGGTAGTGATGCAGAGCAAAAGGATGTGCTCCGGCGTCGATTCCTCGTCAACGTCTTCCCATAGGGGATGGACCTTAGCACGTTGATATTCCAGAGCTCCGAGCATGAGAGCTTGCTTTGTCGGATACTTCTTGAGGACAAGCGCACGGGAACAACCCACGGCTTGAGCAATCTGGGATGCGGTGACTCGAGCTCCCTGCTTTATGTACAGGGAGGAGGCCACCTCGAGGAGGATATCTGTAGTCGGCATTCTGTCTTCCTTCTTGATCAGATGAACGGCAGCGACTACAAAGTCCCTGCCTATCGGCATTGGGCCGGGGGGATGTTTGGCGATTGAACCCCGGCCCTCTCAGTCTAATCTTTTCGACCAAAGATGTTTGGGAAAGTTCAGCGACATCCACGCCATTAGCGATTCGACGCGGTCCGGTGTCGGGCCCGCCCCTTCCATTCCGAGGAGACGGGCAGACAGACCGTGCGCGTCTTCTTCCTCCGACAGCTCGTAGTCGTAGTCGTGTTTCCACAGGTTCTCGAGGAACCCGAGCTTCTCCGGTTTCTGCACTCCGACCCAGTGGGCAACGGTGATAAGGTCGTCCCGAAAATGCCGGACATGAGTCCACCACTCATGGGGGACGGTAAGACGAAGAAGCTCCTTTGGTTTTTCCTTTTCCTCTTCCTCCTCCTCTTCGGGCGCGAGCTCCTCGAGCTCCTTCCAACCCTGCGCGAAAAGAATGGTTTTGTACCCTTTCACGGCCTCGAGGAAATCGCGATAGGCTCGGGTCGCTTTCACGCTCCCATCGGACACCAGACCCATGAGCTCCATCCATCCATAGCTCTTCTGGTTTCCGTTCAGCTTTCCTTCCTTCTGATGGAAGGCCGCCATCTCCGAGCCCATCCCCCAGAACTTGGCCGCGTATTTTCCAATCTCTTCATCATCGACAATTGGCCGGATGTCCTGGGCCTCGAGAGACACTTTCACCGACAGCGAGGCCGCCGCCCTTTTCCAGCACTGGGCCAGCATTTCCTCGAACCCCTCATACTCGCCTTTAAGCGTAAAGATGACATGGAAATGACTGTGGAAGACGTTCCTGTTTTCTGGCTGGAAGGTGGTGTCCAAAGAGCGGACGGGGATGCCGATGCAGCCCGCTTTCGCCATCCGATACCGAATCATCTTGGACCAGATCGTCCAGAGCTTGGAGAGGGTTTGAATCTGTTCCTTTGCACTGGGAGACCGGGGCACGGTCAGAGTGATGAAATAACGGCTCCTTCCATCTTCCTTCGCTCCCTTGAGTCCTCTATGAATCCGTGTGATGCGCTCCGATTTAAATCGGGCCATGCAGTTCGGACAGTACTGGCTTTTACAAGTCGCAAGGCCGGAAAAGTACCCCCCCCTTTCGTTGATGACGAGCTCAGGCTCTGCCATCTGTCCATCGATGGGAATCGGGTTCAATCCGCACTCTCTCATCACCCGCCGGGGAGAGAATCTTTTCTGGACGGAACGGGCCTTTCTGAAGTTCTCCAGACGCTCGGAGTCCGAAATCCTAATCGACCTACTGCGCCGCTCCTCCGACGTTTTGTAGTGAGTTATGCCTTGTTGTATCAAGACGGCGGTATTTTCTTGCCCGGCGGGGAGGGTGGAGAGGAGATTCCGAACGTCCCGAATCTGGTTCAACCAGGATCTGGAGTTCAAGCTTTGAGGCCCGCTATTCATGGAGGGCCCCTAAGAGCAGATCTGGAGCTCCTCGCGGGGGTGACACTTTTGACACCCCCAGAAAGTTTTCCACAGCCTTTTCATCTGCCGTTTGGAAAAGCCGGGTAAATGTCAATTCTTTGGGGGCAACGTCGGATTTCGGCGTCGTGACACTTGTGTCACCCCTGGGCCTCGAGGGTGACACTTTTGACACCCCCTCCGGTGTCGGGCCCCGGTGGCAGGGGGGGGACGCCCATCTGCAACAGTCCGCCTCCCCGCCAACGGCTTCCCCATCGTAACCGGGGACGCTTGGGTCAAGCTGTGAGCTCCGCGCCTTCGGTGCTCGCTCAAGCTGGACCCTGCACTTTTCCCCCGGTTCGAGGGGGCGCACCGATGGCGGACGGCGCACGGTGGCAGGGGGCTCGAGGGAGACCCGTAGAAAGAAAGAGCTTACGGCTCTTGGGTCGTCAAGTTTTTGGTGTTGCATCTGCTCATTGGGGTTGTTTCCAAATGGCAGAGCGGCTAAAGTGTCTCTGCCTGTAGTGGCAATCCCGAGCTCGACCCGTCGAAATGTTGAGCTTGGGATTTTTCTTATTTGAGACAAAGTATAGGCGTGGACTTGTCGAGTCAAGACAGATTCCGACCACCGCCTCAAATCTGACCGCGAAAAAGCATTGCTGCGCAGTGGATCGTTCATCCGTGCCGATTCCCCGTAAACCTCTAGAAACTATACGTTTTTTGGGGATCGCGCCTTTCTTTCTCGGAATTAGTCTGCTATTAGTCTTTTACCGTAAACACCTGTAATCTTTGAGCTTTTTAGGAGCAGTTTAAATGGCTATCGCAACACGCAAATACATGCCTCGTCGGACCAAATCCACCCTCGGAGGGATCGGAGGGCCTGCATATGTGAAAAGGCGTTCCAGCCCTGCAATCAAGAAGCTCAAGGAAGAGCTGTCCAAGGCAAAGACCTCGGCCCGAATCGCACGGAAGAAGAACAAAGACAATTTCTTCTCCGGGTCTGGAATCAAGCCGATGGCGGCTCTCACAATCACTTCGGGCGGGGCCATCGCGGGAGCCTCAAAAATCTACATGCCTACCATCGCTGGATTCTCGACCCCCCTTGTTGCTGGGTCTGCTTTGGTGGCCACCTCGATGTTCATGAAGGGGGACAATCTCGCTCCGGCTCTTGGCGCAATCGGAGCGGGGATGCTGTCTGCATGGGCTTCCGATGCTTCCGCGATGGCTCTTCTCGGAGTCCAGAATTCCAACGGCCAATAGGCCAATTTTCACTCTGATTTCTCTACCAATAGGATTTTAAAATGGCTGTATTTCGCAATGCACAGGGCTTTTCTCTTGGATGCGCTGCATCTGGAAACATCGCACCAGCGGCAGTGACCACGCTTCAAGGAACTGCACAGGTTCCTCTTCTCCTCGAAGATTTGATAATCGACAGCTCCCAGTCCGTAGGAGCTGCAGTTACGGCCATTCGAGTGGCAGGCCAGAACATCATGGCCTCGAACCAGTCGTGCCCGACTTTCGCCTTCTCGAACCAGGCACAGGTTGAAGGTGGATGGCGCTCTCTCTCACTGACTCTCGACCAAAGCCAGACCCTCGCCATCGACGTGACGAACAACGCCGGGGCCGGTGTCGCGGCCGTTAACGCTTCGTTCCAGTTCTCATGCTCGACCACTCCCATCGCACAGGCCGATGTCATCCCGACATCCCAGAGCGGAGACGCCCTCAACTACGTGTTCGGGTTCGGGACTGCTGCTTTGGCTGCCCCCATCGGCTCCCAAGCAACCCTGAATGCTACCGCTCTCCGTCCTACGGTTCTGGGCAAGCTCATTGCCTGCGTTGAAGATGTCGCCGGTGGAACCCAGCCCTTCGGAGCTGTCGCCGATAACATTGAAATTACCAGCATCCAGGTAAACAACATCGAGCTCCTCTCCGGTGCTGCTGCCGATGCCATCCCGCTTTCCGCGGTTGGTGTCGGTTCGACCGACATTAGTGCGGGTCTCCTCAGCTACCCGGTCGAGCTCAACTCACAGGTGACACTGCAATTCCGGGTGCATAGCGCCCCCCTTGCCGGTGCTGTCGTTGTGAGTGCTATGGCCTACTGTCTTCCACGGGCCACCCTGTAAACCTGAAGGGTGAGCCATGACAACGGAACAGAACAGTCCGTTTCTTCCAGTCCCGCCGGTCGTCCCGTCTTACTCGAGCTTTGCTCGAAAGATTGACTTCACGGGCTCCGGCATCACGGAGCAGGAAATCCTCAATGTCCCTCTCCACGGGGGTCAACCCTACCGGCTGACAGTCTCCAACCTTCCAATTGTCGGACCGGCTGGGCCCGGGGCGGTGGAAGTGACAGTCTTTGAAAGGATTGGGTTTGAGACTGTTTTTCGTGCTTCATTTGTCGTTGCACATGGACAAGCGGAAACCCTGACCGGTGTTGGTCCTGTCATCGTCCGAAGCCGTGCGCTTGCATTGAACACAAACCCGCAAGCTGACTTTTTTCTGACGGTCAATCCACAGATCCTAAAGGAGCTCCCGCCTCTCTCGAGCATCGAAACAGTCGGGGCAGCTTACGCCACAATTGGACTAAATGCCGGTTTTCCCCCGGCCTACCGTTCTAAGCTCACTTGCCTGCCTGACGGCCAATTGGATGTCCGTGGAATCGACTCTGCAGGAAACGTGGTTTTTGATTCAATCGCAATGCGGGCCGATGTCCGAGCTCCTGCCTTCTACTGGCCGTTGCAGTGGTCGCCACAACTCCGCGTACAGCTTCGAGGGTCCGGAGCATCCCCAGCAACCACGGCCTCGGTCGTCTGGTCAAGATTCTAGGAGATTGAAATGAAAGGAAGAAGACACAGCGCAGCAATGGGAGCCAGTCGGAAACTGGCCCAGCAAAAAAGGCAGACGGCAGCAAACAAGAAGAAGCCAAGGAAGTGGAGCCTGCGAAAAGAATTCCAAAGGCAGGCCCAGCAGGCAAAGACCTCGAAGGCTAAAGCAGCAGCAGCAGCGCAGAAGCGGCCCGACAACACAGAGCCTTTGCCACCCGACAACATCCCGAGCCAGAGCATCGGCTCGGAAGATGCGGTCATGTCCGAAGAGACCCTGGATTGGACAGGAGGAAACGGCGGTGGCGGTGGCGGTGGCGTAATGTCCAACGGCAACGGAAACGGGATGGCCGGCGGATGGTTCGCATCACTCAGCCCTTTCCATAAGCTCTTGGTTCTCGGCGGGGGCGGCTATGCGCTCTTCTACTTCTTCGGAAAGAAGAGGAAATAATGGGGGCTGGAGCCGCCATCGGTGCAGGCCTTAAAGGCATATGGGCCGCAATGACCCCGAAGCAAAAAGCGGCCGTTGTGAGTCTGGGAGTGGAAGGAGCTCGGTACACAGTCAAAAAAGCAGGAGAAAGAGACATGAGAGACGAAAAAAGACAGCGCCTGTTTGGACGTGAAGGCCGGATTCGCACAACCATCTGGGGAGAAGGCGGAATCTTCAATCCCTATGCGGTCAAGGACCGGCGGAAGAAAAGGCGGGATGCTATCCGAGGATTTTTTAACCGTGACCGTGGGCCATCTGCCGGCCCTCTCTACGGCAAGCGGCAGGAGGATCCCGTGTTCATCCCTCCCAATCTGGGCATGAATCTTCCCGGCCCCGGGGAGCCCGGTTCGAGGAGGCAGGGCTTCGGTGGAGGAGCTCAAGCAACCGCCCCTTCCATCTTCGACAACCCATTAGCCATCGCGGCCGTAGTGGGCGGGACCTACTTCCTCTTTTTTCGGAAGAAGTAAATGCCCACTCCTTTTATCCCTATCATCGCTCTGGGCGGCCTTGGATATGAGGCTTGGAAGGCTTATCAACCAGACCCGGATTCCTATGCATTCGGAACGTCTCCCCAGTATCGGACCAGGGAAGCGGCGGTAGAAAACTATGTCCAGCACATTCGGACAATGAAATGGCCCGATGATCTGGTCGAAGTTCTCGAGCTCGAGGCGACATTTGCTCCGGCGGACAATGCGGAAGAAGTCTATTTGCACATGCTGCGTGAAGGGCCAGTCATTCTCGACGACATGCAATATTCGGTGGAGGATGTACGCAAGTGGAACAAAGTCCAAGTTTGGCTCGCGGAAGCAGCCGAAGCAAGCGGCGCAACAATGGCGGCATTAGATGAAGCAACAACAGCCGCTGTAATTAAGGGAACCGTTACCCAGAGCGCACAAGATGCGAAGGATGTGGGAGTTTGGACGGCAGGGGTCATAAAAGACATAACAACGGCCGGCCGAAAAGCAACGGAGACAGCAGCGAAAAACCCATGGCCAACTGTTGTTGGAATTGGCCTTGTAGTGTACGCGCTGAACAGAGCGAAAATTATCTAATGGCGACAAACATCATCGAGGAGCTCGCGGTTGGCCTGCCCTCGGATGTCCCTCCGAGCGGTGGAATCACGGGTGTCAACGCCCGGGCAAAAGCGGAGCTCTTCAAGTGGGGAGGCCGGACAGAACGGAACCCCGACATCCAGCCCTATCTCGCTTCCTATTGGGAGACTGTCGGCCTTGATGACTGGGAACCTTCGATTCCTTGGTCTGCTGCCTTCGTTTCCTACCTCATG
>Ga0208815_1000573_pt1 | contig 9640 bp, 13 predicted proteins | sample Virmet3438_5245_FD_185733 | JGI IMG/M metagenome (GOLD analysis project Ga0208815, IMG submission 185733) | Marine viral communities from the Southern Atlantic ocean transect to study dissolved organic matter and carbon cycling - metaG... | ecosystem: Environmental > Aquatic > Marine > Oceanic ... | reverse complement strand
AATCAAAAGGATTATTATCCTGTCTTCTTCCCCTAGGAAAGTTATTAGACCATTCATAAAAAGTACGAATAGCTTTAAACTTTGCTGGATAAGCATCTAAAGAATCAAGGTTCATTTTTAAAGGTTCTCTGGGACTAGCTAACAGATAAATCTGATAACTAAACTAATTATATATCTACTTAGTGTTTGTCTAGCCCTATCTAGTATCCTTTGTATCTTTATTTACGCTTCATTGTAGCTTCTGCTTCTTCTCTCCTTTGACTTCCCTCTGATAGCCCTATTGTTTCATTCTGTTAACCTGCTATTGATTCTTGTTTAGATGGGCGCACCGATTGAATACAAATATAAGTATAAATACCTAGAAAGTGTCAATAATTGCCCGTTTCCCCTGCCTACTGGATTATAAGTCCAGTTGATAACTAGTTATATCAATGATTTAGAAGAATTAAACCTTTTAAACCCTAAAAAATGACCATATAAGGGGGGAATTTTAGCTTTCCACATATACGTATACCCCTTCAGATTTTTTCGCCAAAACAAAAGGGGGCTAATTGCCCCCAAGGAGAGGTCAAAACCCACCAACCAACCCCTTTAGAAGGTTATCAAGACGGCCCAGAAGTGTCTTGAAGGTTGTCTAAAGCCTGACCTAAGGGGACTATAGGTACTGTTATAGGATAAAGCTATAAGAGGTTATAGGAGTAGCTATAGGGTTGTGAATGGATTGGCTAGTGGTTTAGAAGAATAAGAAAGATTCTGTAGCAGCTGCCTCTATGGAGTATCTTATGTAGTCTTATGTAGTCTTGTTTATTTAGCTTAGTACCTCTCACCCCCCTTTCCCCCCTCTCTCCAATATAGGGGGTTAATAAGCTGAGCTAATGAATGAGGTATCTGAATCATTAGTTTGTTTAATTTGTTCAAGGGACATACCAAGAGCTGTTTGGGTGATGGTTTTATTCATAGAGGAGCCCCAATTATCTAAGTGAAGGTGAAGTAATTCATCTTTTCTGTGTTGGATGTTTCTATCTTCATCAGCAGACATGTAGTCAGTCCAATAAGAGACAGCACCAGATAGAGCATCTAGGATGTCGTCATGAACTAAGGAGCCTTTGTGACGTGTTATGCGGGACATTTGATAAAACAGCTGGAGTTTTAATTTTCTTTCTGGTGCTTCATTTGTATTGGATCTGTAGTCTTTTTCTACGATTTTCCTATCAATGATTAATCGATGAGAGTTCATAACAGGTTCAAGGGTATCGATAATACGGAACTCTTTAGTTTTGTTGTTTCTGACGTTTTCTACTTGGCAGGGGTGATAGCGCATTAAATAGGGTTTAAGGAGTTCAGCAAACATGCCACCACCAAAGTTTTCTTCAACGATGATGGTATTAACTTTGTGATCTCTAGCTAATTTAGAAAGTCTTTCTAGAACTCTGTCGTCATAACCACCCACAAGGCCACCAGCATCAGTTACAAAGAGGTTTCCATTAAGCATCTTTACGATTGCATAACCAGTAGCGTCTTTACCCTTACCAGAGGGGTCAATAGACATAACTGAACCTGTGTATTCAATCCAGTCACCAAATTCTTGAGCAGGTCTGTAGTATCTGTCTCCGTTAAAACCAACACAAGGGAGATCAGGGAGAGAATATTCAGGAGAATTAGACCATATAACTTTTTCAGGAGCGTGTTCAGGGTTAACTGATGAAATTATTAAGTCAGAAAGTTTAAGAGGGTATCTGTCTTGGTCGGATAAAGAAGTATCCAACATAAACTGTAGAGAGAAGCCAGAACGGCCATAAGAAGCCTCACGTTCCATCAGATCTATTGCATTGAATCTATCTGGGTCAACAGGATCTTTAGGCTTTACAAGCTCATCTATAAGCCTTTGGTGAAGTTTAGGAGCGAGTCTATCTCCATAGTTATTTTTAAGAGGAGGGTATCTAGCAGGCCATATACAAGTGCTATAGCCTCTTTCTTCTAAAGTTCCATAAAGGGATTGTTCAGTTTGAGGAGTACCAAGGAAAGTAATTAAGCCTTTTGGTTTGAGGATTGCATCAAATTCTTTAACTGCTTCTGAGAGTTTGTCTCTCATCGGTTGAGTAAAAGAATTATTAGGAACTTCTACGTCATCTGCTACTACCTCATCCGCCCTACTACCAGCCATTTGTCCTAAGACCCCTACAGACTTCACAGAAGGGGCATGGTCAGCTCTTGCTGGTCTTACATCAAAACTAATCTTACTGTTCCTCTGAGAGGCATCTGGACGTAGTGGAGCCAATATATCCATTTCGGTTATTAGTCTCATTGTGAAAGTAGAGAAATTATCTGCTCTATCTTTTGAAGCTGAAACCACAAGGAACTTTAGTTGTGGGTCCATCCGTAACTTCCAGACCACATAGGCAGAAGTAATCCAACTTTTACCTACACCTCTAAAGGCTTGAATTATTTTTCTTCTAGGTCCGTGTTGAAGGTATTCAGCGATTTCTAGTTGTACTGGTGTTGGGTCAGGAAGGTTTAGATGCCTCCAAGTAAGAATTAGAAAGTATCTAAAGTCTTGTAGCTTTTCTGGTAAAGGTTGCACACTAACGTTCTAAAGGGTGGATAGCTTCTAAGTCAGGAAGAGATGCCATGAGATCACCAAAGGGAGATTCTGGTACTGGCAAACATTCAATGCCATTATCTTTCAACATCTGTCTCGCTACATTTAAGTCAGAAGGTTTAGCATCACCATGTCTAATACGGTCTAATAGTTCTTTAATTAGTTCTGTATGAAGAACTTCTAATAAGTCTTTATTGTTTTTATTGTTCATGAATTTCTGTGTTTATAAAATAATATAGCGTTAAAAAAGCGTAGTTAGATAGAATGGGATTGTTTTTATGACAATGATGTTGTGTTAAAAATCTTAAATGCTATTGGTTCATTATTTGTTTATAGAAGTCCTAAACCAAGAGAAGGCTTTTTATCTTTTTTCCAATATTTACCAACTCGTCAATTAAAACTTCTTACAGAAAGTAATGCTCATTATAGCAAAAAACAATTTGCACAACTATACGCTTTAAAAAATTTCCAATAAAAAACCTTTTGTACTATGGGGAAATACAAAAGGCTTTTTGTTTCTTTTTTCGTCGCAGTCAGCAGCATTACCTACTGACATTTTTAAAATAACTTTAATATTTTTTTTAGCAAGTTATCTTTTTTTTGTGAAACTGGATTTTTCATGCAAATAATTTTTGCTTGTAATTCTGCAATTTTACTCATACATCCAGCAATAAAAAGGCTTTGTTGATGATTTTGTCTTGCAAGATCTTCTGCAAAGTGCTTAACAGCTTCTATGTCATCTAGTTTTTTTAAAACTATAAGTTCTTTTTCCATTTTTAATTCTTCTTCTAAAGAAGGTGGTTTTGCAAGTTCTAATACAAAAGAAAGATCAAAAGGAATTTCTGGGTTTTCCATAGTTTTATTCAATACTTTCAAGACTATCTAACTCTAATTCTTGACTTTTGTCTGCCAATCCAGTGTAAATACCATGTTGAGGATGAGAAGGAAGATGTCTTCCATCAAGAACGTACCAACGTTCCATATTTAAAACTCTTTGTTTATCTTCTAAAAGCCATTGAGGATTGTATGAACTTACCTTTTCCATAAATTTTTATTTGGTTTAAGTGCTTGTATTCTTGCAAGATCTTGTTCTAATTTGTTTAATCGATGGAATATTTCACGAATATCAGCTTCTCTCCTATGTGATCTGTTAGACAAAACCATTAGAAAGGCTGAAATAGAAGCTCCTGTTAAGGCAGCGATTACTTCTTGAGGCATCTTTAACCTTTTATATGTAATGTTAGATCGTATTTGTTTTTTATTTTATGGCTGACAAACCAAATCCTGAAGCTAAAGCTAAAACAGTCAGCCCAGTAATAGAAGAAGAAGATAAACCTGACTATCAAGAAAAGATAATGTTCTTGGTCAGCACTTCATTTCAGGCGGCTATTTTAACTTGGTGCTTATGCGTATTATCCCTCGGATATTTAAAACTTCCTAATAGGATGTTTGGAATGGATATTCCTGACCAGCCCCGTGTGGACTCGACTTTTGCTGCGGGGCTTCTTGGGAATATTCTTGCAGGCTGGGGCGTAAGTGTAGGAGGAGGAGGAGGCTCTAAAAAGAAAAAGAAAGAAGAGGAATCAAATGGCAATGGAACTATGCCAATGGGAGGAGGTTATCAAACCATTGTTATAAAGCAGCCTATTGAATTAATTACAAGAAAACCAGACGTTCTTAGAATTGATCCAATTACAGGAAAAAATGTTCAAAATGATGGGAGCCTAAACGTATGACAGGAGATTTTTCAGGCGATCTTTCTATTGACGCTCGGCAGGAAACTCGTATTGTCTGCCAAGAAATGAAACTCAAACGAGCAGAAGAAAAGATAAACGATTTAGAAGATAGAGTTAGACTTTTAGAGAAAAGGGTATTCCAAGCTGCTGCGCTCGTCAGTGCTGCTCTGGCAGTATTAGGATTACTAGCACAGATTTCAAAAGCTTACTTATGAAACGCTTTCTTCCTTTGTTGTTGCTTTTGGCTTCTCCAGCCAACGCAGACATCGCAATCAAACATACTCAATCAGCAAGTTTGAAAGTTGATGGAGCCGCAGTTCAGGCTATCAGAGTTCCATCAACTTACGCTGTGTCAGGCTCAAATATGAAAGTCACCACAGGCGAGCATTTCGGTAAGTTGACCGCCCCAACTGCTACAGCAGCAGCAATTCTTGATGTAGGTGTTATGGAGGTAAACACTGTAGGAAGTGCATTTTCATACGAAGAAAGCTACATACAGGGTGACGCTATTCCAGCTATAGGCTCAGGCGTTGATGTTTCCGCCGGAGTGGTTCCCGATATGCCTGCTTTTGGTAATACAGTTGTAACTTCTGGAGGTGTAGCTGGGAATTTAGCTGGAACGGTAACAAGTGCTGGTGTTTTAACCATTACAGCAGGAGGAGCTGGAACGACAGCAACAGGACAAACAAGTTCAGAAATAACTGTTAAATAGTGCATAAAATATATAAATTATTGTTATTCATATCCTTTTCAGCTACTAGCGTTTCTGCTGTTCCCGTCGTCCCAACATTTTCTACGGGAACGCTTAATTCACGTCAAGAAACTAAAACTGTAGTTACTGAAACAATTACATCAGTAGATCATCGTTCTGGTTATGAATATGTCGTAAGTGGTCATAATATTGAACCAATAAATTCCAATGTTATCTCTCCTCAAGCTGTATTAAACACGCCTCAAACTATTGACAACATCACTTTTACATGGACATCAGTAGATGTAACTCCAGCAAACAAACCCGACTGGGGAATAAAAATTGCTGGCAACGCATTTTCGTTTACAGAAACATTACAAAACCCAGGACTATCAAATATAACAACAATAAACCGAACCACAACAACAGAATCCTTAGTGGAATCGGTCTCTGTCTTTACTCAATAACACTTAGTCAGCCAGTCTTTGCTAACTCTACAACAATAGCAAGCCCTTCGGCCACATCACAGGGGTCAGTAATTAACCAGGGTATTCAGGTACAAAGTGGTAGCTTTATGTTTCAAGAATTAGGTGATGGAATCCGTTGTAGTGGAACAACTTTGACTATTAATCCATTCATTTCTAAAGTTAACACTTGGAAAGATCCTTTTGAACCAACTTATCTAGAAAATATATATGATGATCGAACAGATGATGCAGGTAACTTAACTAACCCAGGTGGAGTTTTGTATCAAAAGCCAATAAGGACAGGACAAGCTCGTAACAACTTAAGTTTTAATTACGGTGTGACTGCCACGATAGCTGTTCCGTTAGATCGTCGTATGACTAATAACTGCGTAGCTGCACAAAATAGCAGGGTTAAATATCTAGAACAAGCATACAAAGCCAGAAAGTTAGATTATGCTCTTAGCCGTTTAAAAATTTGTGCTGAGCAATTAAAACTGGGCGTTATGTATAAAAAATCATCACCTAGTCATGTTGTTTGTGAAGATGTTGTTCTAGTCAATCCTCCTAATACCCTGCCAGATCATAAACATTCTATTTCTTCAAATTCCTCTGATCCTTTCGCCTTTCAGAAAGGGACTTTACAAGAGGTTTCTTCCCCCGAATAGCAAGCAATTTTTTAGTTATTTTCTTTGATAAACTTTTAGCTTGTCCTTTTAATTGTTTCTGGAAAAACTTAGCTAAAGGTTGCCCAATTACGGTTACACCAACAACAGAAGTAATAGCAATAGTAGATGTATTTACAATGGTGCTAGGCGGTGGCGTATATGAATTAATAACGTCAAATAATGCTCGGTCTTGATAGATGGTTTCACATAAATCACCATTCTTTTCATAACGTAAAACAACCTTTGTTGAAAACTTACCAACAGCCCCAGGAGGAGGAGAACCAGGCAAAGGACAAGGAAGGTCAATAGAAGCATTAGTGTTGATACCTTTTAAATCAACTTTTGGCAATTCAAGGTTTTTCGCAATGCTTTCTTTTTCTGTGTTGTTATCTTTTTTAGTTTTGTTTTTTGTTGTTCTTTTTTCTGTTTTAGTTTGTTCTTTTGGTGTTTCTACTTTGGGGACAGGTGCAATAATTTCAGGTTCTTCTTGTTGAACAGATTGAACATTTTCAACACCAGTCCAATCAACAGTCATGCTCTCAAGTGTTGGAACATTGCCATCACAAAGGATTAAATTTCCACGCTCATCATTAGTTACTAAATTCTTATTTTTAAGCGTTCTAGCCCGTACACAACCAGGCATTTGAATTACTGGAAAACCAATATTGCTAGGTATTTCAGGTAGATAAGTGCGAATAATTGTTGTATCAATAGAAGCATCAGGAATCTCTTGAATCCTGATTTCTTTTATTTCCACTTAGCAATCGTTCCACTGACCTGCAATATCACTTGCAACATTTCCTACTTGTTTTCTAGCTTGTCCAAAGAAAATTCCTGCCAAAACTGGTCCTACCACAGGGATTCCAGCGATTGCGGGTGTTACCTGAACCGATCCAGCGTCAGCAATCATCATTCCATTTGATTTCCCTTGAGCACGTTTTTCTATACATTCAATCTGTTTTGCTGTTAGCTTTTCTCCTTCTCCTTGAGGAAAGACAGCAAACTGAGCTACAGATTCTTTATGAACGTGTCTCTTCTTAACCTTGCCATTGAAAGTAGGTTGTTCTGAGTCCTCGTAAAACAACATTGTTTTTGGATCGTGTTGTTTAGAAGCCATTGTCCATTCTTCCGATCCATCAGCACCTTTATTACTGCGAATAGAAAAGGAACTATATGGAGTGCTACTGAGTTTTGCTATATCTGGAATACCAGAATCCTTACGTGCCAGCAAGTTTAACGTATAAAAATTACTTGCTACTAATCCAAACCCTAAAAGAAAGGTTGTAAAGCCATTAAAAGATTTAATCAAAATGGAAGTGCTGGGCCTGTACTTGTAGGAAGTTTAGGTAAATCTTTTGGAATCGGCAAAGATTTAGTTACCTCAGTAATTATCTTTTGTTTGATTGAGTCTTGATTCAACCAAACATAGGTTAAACCTCCAGCCCCAGAAAGGAAGGCAAGAAATGAAATACAAGAAATTACGTCAATGATTGTTCTTTTCATTTAAGAAGGTTTTGTAGGCCAAGTAATGTTATAGACATCCGATTGAGAAGGTACATCTCTTAAGGATTGTCGATATGTAGCCCATTCAGTTTTTTTATCACTGGTTAGTGGAGAATCTGATGTTTGTGTCCAGTCAGATTCTTTTAAAAGTTCATCTCTTTCTATTCTTGTATTTGATAAAATATTTGTTTTATTATTATTAATTTCATCTGTTGTTAAAGATGTAATTTCCCATTTTTGAGTCCAAGTACCATCTATTAATACAGGAGCAATTTCAGCGATTTTTTGTGTTTTATAATCATGTGAAGGTTTTGTTGTTTCTTTAATAGTAACAACATTAAATTCAGTTAAATTAGCTTTTTCTAAGTCTTTTGGAAAGCTTGTAGTGGGATACTTGCTTTGTAAAAAAGAACGACTTATAGGCCATTTTGTTATGGCATTGTTTTCTAAAAATCCAAGTGTTGTCATAGGTTTGCCGAATAGTAAATGTCGTCAGAAGCTGAAAGATCAGCCACATTAAGAGTAATTGTATTTAAGTTCCAAGTTGCATTACTGTCATTACTTCCTGTAAATGTAGGCATATTTGGAGCAAAGCCTTTCTGAGAAGAAGAGGTAATACTCCATGATCCAGCAGATATTGTCATATGACTTGTATCTTCTATTTCATAGCACCCATTTATTGTATCTGAATGGCCATGTGGATTATCAGTAATGTAATTACCTGCTGGAATAGCAGTATCAGCTTGATGTTTTATGATTCCAACTCCAACTTGAGTTACGCTTCCACTTGTGCTTGGAAATGGTGCTAAACCACACCAATAAAAATTATCTTTTGTATCTGCTTCTACTGCATATGGGAGGAATCTAAGATTTACGGAATTAGTAGTATAATCATGCTCAATAACTCTTTGCCAATTTGTGTCTCCTGAGCTATCTAAAGATGCAATATAGGCATTGCATCTATTACTTGGAGATTCATTTGCAGTTGTGGCACAAGTTATAATAACATCATCACTTTTAGTTACAGCAACACCAACTGTTCTACAATTATCTAATCTCAAATCTTTACTTCCTCCAAGAGTAAATTCTTTAGCCCAAGTTATAGATGAAAAATCAGAATTTATTTTTAATACTGCTATTTCAATTCCACTGTTCCTGAGAACGGTTAGATAATAATCACCATTATGAGACAAATGAAAACTTTCAGGAAGGTATGAAGCAGGATACTCAGAAGTTGGCCCCCAGTGTGTTGTATCTCTTGTAATATATTTAGTACTATTGACTGTCCCATTGCTTTTATTTACTTCCATTATAATATTTTCATTAGAGGCTCCATTGCCGGCTCTAAAAAGAAGACGAATATAATCAGAAGTTGCATTTGATGTAGGTGTTATATGTACTAATCCCTGGACCATACCATTTCCCCATCCACTATAACCATATATACCTTTGACCCATCCTAAATCTCCATCACTATCTATCCTTATTACATAGGGATGTATAGGGTTGCTATCAGCATCTACACCTCTTACTCTGCCAGCCATATAAATATTATCGCTTTCGTCTATACAGAAAGCAGTGATAGAACTACCATTGGTTACATTATGATGATTTTGAGTTCCAAAAGCTTTACACCAAGTTACTGCACCAGTTGATCCATTTATCTTTACAACAAATGGTCTTACATCAGCAGGTGAATCAGCTTTTGATGCACTACCTGCTACGATTAGATTCCCTGAGCTATCTACTTCTGCTTTAAATATATTATAATCATCAGGATCACTTGTTTGAGTATAAGTTTTAGACCAGTTACCAGTTGTCGTTGTTCTATCGGTATGTAATCGTTTTACTGAAAATGATTGATCTGTACCATCATCAGCAATAATTAAAAATAGAGCACCACTACCATTTTGATCTAGAGCGAAATTAGCAGCCCTACTATATGGTTCTTGTGTTGTATATATTGAACTGTTATAGGT
>Ga0208815_1000572_pt1 | contig 9646 bp, 13 predicted proteins | sample Virmet3438_5245_FD_185733 | JGI IMG/M metagenome (GOLD analysis project Ga0208815, IMG submission 185733) | Marine viral communities from the Southern Atlantic ocean transect to study dissolved organic matter and carbon cycling - metaG... | ecosystem: Environmental > Aquatic > Marine > Oceanic ... | reverse complement strand
CAAAATCCCCCAAAGTCGGCCTAGACCTAGACCTTGACAAACGTGAAATTAACAGGATGAAAAATGGCATCACCAAAAATCACAAAGGCAGAGCAACAGGTCGCAAAGGAAGCCCTCAAAGCTGATGACCCATCGGGCGCGCTACTGATTCAAGCGATCCTTTCGGCATCTCCGGAGAAGGTCCGGCGCAGGTATAAAAAGATCTTCGGTGGACGCATGGAGACGATCAACCCTTCGGCGCTGGTCCACGTTGCAATCGCGCAATTGTTGATGTTGAGCCTGGATGGAGAGATCGAGGTGCGCGACAAGGTGAAACTTTCGACGGCTTTGATTGAGTCTATTCGGAAGATCATCGAGCGATTCGAACTGCAAAGCGCTGAGCCGGTCGCGATCTTTCTGGGCGAGTTCACTTCTACAACGGCGTCGGAATATGAACAGGGGATCGAGTTTGGAGAGTGAAAAAGATATTTACGAGGAAGCCCAAGCCCGCGCAGACTGGGCGGACATCGGCACAGCTACCGGACTATCAGAGCAGCAGATCAGGCATTTACACGCGCTCGCGATTGGCTATGAGATTTGCCCCAACCCTGAGGCCGTAACCAATGAAGAAGATCACTAATTTCGGAGATCTCTGGGGTCTCGAGCCCTACCCGAAACAGGCGGCTTTTCTGCGCACGCCTAAAACCCGGTCTCTATTTATCGGGGGCTTTGGGGCTGGGAAAAGCTGTGTCAACGCGATGCGCGTGGTTTTGGCCGTCCTCGAGTCAGCTAGTTACGCCAAAGCCACAGGTCAAAGCGGGGTCTCGGATGGGCTCGTGGTGTGCCCTACATATCAATTAGCGTTGGACGTGATGGTCAAGGCGATCCAGGAGATCGACGACAATATGAAGGCCCGCCACGGAAAAGGCATTATCCAAGCGTTCAACAAATCCCGGATGGAGTTGATCACTAATTGGGGATCGAAAATTCTTCTTCGAAGTGCGACACGTTGCCAGAATCTTGTCGGGCTCAACCTCGGATGGGCTTCTATGGATGAAGTCACTACAATGCCAAGGCAAGAGGAAGTCTTCGACTTGTTACAGGCTCGCCTTCGCTGCCCGAAAACCCCAAGCCATAGGAGGTGCCTGTTTCTCACGACCACTCCCTCAGGATACACCGGAGTGGTTAGAAGACTCTCAGAATTACGAAAAGAGAATGAAGATTCGGTCTGTATTATTCGCGCGGGCTCCATGGATAACCCCCATCTTGATCCCGCGTTTATTGAAAGCCTGAAAAAGAGCTATTCAAAGTCCCGCTGGCGCGCGGAGGTGCTAGGAGAGGTCATGGCACCACAGACGGCGATTTTTCCGGAGTTTTCGGCAAAGCACGTGATCCCGTGGGCGCGCCAGGAAGGCAATTGGATCGCGGGCGCAGATTGGGGCCTCACTCGGCATCATTTTCTGGAGCTTGATGTCGTAGAGCTTTCGCCAGGTGTCAAAACCTACGTTATTGTAGGCGAGCATTTTACGCCAAACCAATCCATAGATCATCAAAATGAGTGGTGGTATGATCTAAAAAAGCGCAGGCATCGCGCGCCCTTGGCTGTGGGAATAGACCGAGCGGATAATTGGCGGCAGGGCAAGATGCTTAGATCTTGGGGATGGAGGACGAAAACAAACGAAGACAGCGATGGACAAGCGGCGCGCGTACTTCCAGGCATCGAGCTTATACGCGATTTATTGGACCCCGCAGATGGGGGCCGCCCCCGGCTCTATATATCAGAGCAGGTGGTCAGGGAGGGCAGGCAAGATCGGTGGTCGATCTTCTATTGCTTGCAGAATTACAGCTGGATGCTTCACAATAACGTCCCGATTGACGTTATAGATAAAAAGAAAGGATGGGATCACGGGATCGATTGTTTGCGGTATAGTATCCTCTCCATGGAGCGCTACAAGACAACGCGCGGTTATTACGCGCTCGACACTAAACCCAGGTCAGAGAATGCTTTCCGTATCGTATGAAAACCTTGATGAGTCTACCTTTGACGAGCAATCGCAGGCGCTTGAAAAGTTCCACAACCGGGATTATTCGCCCGCGCTGACTGAGCTGAAAAAGATGTTTCCGCAGAGCTGGAAAAACATCCAGCTTCGCACTATGCCTTTCATTTATTCCGTCGCGCGCGAGCTTGGCGGCGCTCTTTATTCTGTGGAGCCTTCGCGCGCATTTGATGGCGTCCAGCTTCCAGAAATCGAAGCGGCGATCCGTCGAATGTATGAAGACACCGGAATAACCCAAACCATGAGACACGCTCATGAGGTCTTGTGCATTCAGTCCGGGGTCGCTCTTCTTTGTCTGCCAGACACGGCCGGATCGTCTCGAATCTCTGTTCATGTGCTCGCGCCCTGGAGAGTGAAGCCAGAGCGTGAATCGCCGCTTGTGAAAGACGATAGATCGATCAAGAAATGGCGCGTTAGGCTTCCCAGGCGAGAAACCATATACGGAACAATCCACGAGGAAGATCTGATTCTTACAGACGAGACGATCACATGGGCGGACGGTTCCCCACTGTACGAAACCGAAGAAAACCCGATCGGGATGGTCCCGTTGATCACAATCCGCGCGGGCGAAAGGTGCGGTTCATTTTGGCCGGCTGTGAATTCTGATTTACTGGACGCGCAGATCGCTCTAATTCTTTCGTATTCGGATCTTGGAGCTATTATCCACGCGCAGGGATGGGGACAACGGGTTTTGACCGGCGGAGGCATGGACGCAAGCGAGATCCAAGTAGGCCCCGACACGGTTTTGAACCTTGAGGAAAATCACGATTTCAAGATTGTGAGCGGGGCGGATAATAACACGGTCAAAGGCTTTATTGAGTCGACGGAGAGCTTTTTGCGGCTCGTTCTGTCTCAAAACAAGGTGGACCCGTCCGCCCTCATGTCTTCCGGCGCTTATACCGCAGCCTCTCGAATCGTCGAGCGGGCAGACCGTATGCAAGAGAAGCTGATTCATCAAAAAGCCTTCGAGCGAGCGGAAAACCGTCTCTTTGGCATTCTTTCACGATGGACAAACGCAATCCGGGGCTTTTCTGTGCTTCCGACTGGGGGCGTAAATGTCAGGATTGAATATCACGAATTTACCCAGCCCTTCGATCCTCTCCATGAGTCCCAAGCAAGCCAGATCCGGGCGGAGTCGGGGCTGGAGTCGATTGTGGAGCAAATCGCGAAAGAGCGCGGAATATCTAAAGATGAGGCGCGGCAGGTATTAGAAGAAAACCTGGAAATCCAAAGACGGATCCGAGCCAATCAGGATCCCCCGGCGGCGCTCGAGGTTGTGTGATGATCTCAAAGGTAGAAGTCGAATATGCGAGCGGTCTTTCTGTAACATCGCGAAAAATGCTTCGCCCGCTGATGCGGATGTTTACCGCCTACGCAGGAAAGGTCAAACACCGGATCCAAAATGAAAAGAAGCTTGGGAGCGGGAAGCAAACTGGGCGATATGTCAGGGTGAAAACGAGCCTAAAAAAAGCTGAGAGAGAGCTTGCGATTGCAAAAAACCGCAAAGACCTAAAAGCGGTCAATTTGTGGATGAACACGATCAACAATATAAAGCTAAACCGTGGAGGGAGGCGGCGCGGTTATCGCTCAACCGGGGGAATGTGGCGCGGCTTCAAGGTGAAAGCACAGCAATCGGGCAAAACGATCACGATGGGTTTTTTTGGGAAATCATTAGCAAGGCCAGGGGGCAAAAAAAACGTATCTAACCGAGCCAAAGCGTGGTTTGCTTTTACGGCCGGCAAAGGGAAGCACAGAGAGGGCGAGCACATGTTGAGCCCTACAAAGGAGGAGTTTGACACGCTAAAAACGCACTATGCTTTGAATGTAACGTCTGATATCTTGACCGAAGTAAAGGAGCGGCAAGCAATCGCGGCGATGATAAAAAAGGCCGTCAAACAAGATCCAAAATTGCGAAGCGTTCTTGACCAATACCTGAGAAAATAATTGAAGGGGCAAACATGGAAGAAAACAACCAACCAGATCCGAAGCCAGAGCAGGCGGAGGCACCACAGGCGCAAGCTGAGCCAAACACAAAGCCCGCGCCCGATCTTGTTTTGACGCCTCCACCTGAAAAGGCAGAGCAGGCAGAGCAGGCAAAACCAGAGCCAAAGCCCGCGCCGAAAGAAGAAAAGCCAGATCCCGCGCCGCAGCTAGATCCGGCTGAGCTTGAGCGCCTCGCCCGAGATTATGAGCAATTAAAACAGTCGCACGAGACATTGACGGAAACGCTACAAAGAGCGCAGAAAGACCGCAGGCTTCAGGTTATGAGGTCGGCAGGCGTCGAGGTGTTAGGGGATGACGAGCTCTTGAAGCTCGCGCCAGAGGTAGACCCGGACACAATCGAAGGCAGGCAAAAGATCAACGATTGGATCGAAAAACATCAGGGCCTCGTCTCTCCAAGGTTCAAAATTCAACCGAAGCGCGACGCGGAGATCGCAAGCTCAGCGATTGAAAATCACGCGGTCAAGACGTTATTTGGAAACGCGGAAACTGTACGAAAACGAATCAAAAATCTTATGGGTGATTGATATGGGACGAAGAAAACAAGAGCTGACATCAGAAGAAGAACGCGCACAGCGGTTAATTTCTGCAACGCAAATCATGGCGGGGCTTCAAAAAAAGAACCAAATGGGGATTGCAAACGTCCCGCCAAAGCTACAAGCGGGAGCACCGGACCCTTTGAATCCAGGCCAAAAACTGCCGCGACCGTATAGGTATTATCGGGTCCACGATCCACAATCGCCCGAAGGTGCCCGCACCATTGAGCTGTTGAGGTTGTACGGATACGAACCCGCGACGGATGGAGAGTCTTTTCCTACCATGCCAGGAGGCGCGATCTTCCGTTGTCACCCTCTCCAGCATGACCAGGCCAATCTAGCGATGAAGAAGATCGCAGTTCAGCAAACCTCCGAAGCGGGCGAGCGAGAGCGTCGACGAGTTCAAGAGGCCGCGCGCTATGCCTTCGGTTCTGCCGATGTAACGGCAGAGGTTACGCGAGAAACGCTAGATCCTAGAAATTTATAGGTCAACCCGCCACAAGCTCCGGTTTATGTGCTAAGAAGTAAAAAGCACTAACCAAATTTCGGAGTTATTTCTATGGCGACACAGACCGCATTTTCTCAGGCAGCCTCGACGCAGGTCACAGAGGCCTTCTTTAATGGCATCGGCGACGCGACGAAGGCGATGGAGCAAATGGAGAAGGTGGTCCAAGTGGATCGCGATGACGTTGCTTCGCTGAAAAAAGCAGCGATGCAGGGCATTACAACCGTGCAAGCATGGGACGGCGTAAGTGACCCGACCGGCGGCACTCTTGCGAGCGTATCTTCATCGCATCAGCAAAGTGTTAATTACAGCATGTTTCTTTTGAACGTGCGCCTTCCTTCGCATGATGTGATGGATATCCCGAACCTCGTTTCTGAGTCCGCGCGAAAGCTTGGATTTGCTGTTTCGAATTCCGTTGTTGGCCAAGGTTGGGGCCAGGTTGTCAAGGCGTGGACACATGACGCATCAGGGGGGGTTCCGCCCATTGACGCAAACCATACCCTGGGTGATGGCTCAAGTTTCGACAACAAAGAAACGACCACTCTAGACGCTGCCGCGCTTGCGGATGCTTTGACCCGTCTGCGACGCTTCAAGGATCTTGAAGGCGAGACTTATGACGCGGCGCTTGGTGAGATTGCGCTAGTAGTTCCGCCAGAGCTGGAAAAGACAGCGCTTGAGCTTGTAGCGCCTGCATTCTCGGGCTCGGATCTCTCTGCTAACTTCTTTGCATCCTACAACATCACCGTTTGCTCAAGTCCATATTTGACCGACAGTAACAATTGGGCCTTGATTCCTGTGAACTCTACCCCGATCCGGCTGTGGCTTCGGGAGGCTCCGATTGTGACTCAATACACCGATCCGGCCACAAATACGCTAAATTTAAGAGTGCAAGCCGCGATGGCCAGCTACTTCCTCCCACCCGGATATCAGAATATTGTAGGCAATACACCTGCATAATTTCAAGGACTTACGGGGTTTAGCTTGTGCCATATTTGCGCCCGATTGAGGTTATCCAGGATCAAACCGGCTCGGCGTCGATTGTTGTAGATGAATCGGCGGCGAGCGCGGTTGCGACCCTGGAAAAACTAAGCGGATCTACGGTTGCGACTTTGAGCGCCACTGTGGACACGTACAGCGCAACAATCGCAAGCGTGACAAGTGACTCCGCTGTTGTTTCTTCGTCTTCGGATCCGGTTGTCGCGGGGGATCCCCTGTTACATATACCCGCAAGCGGGGTGCCCTCGCGGCTCTGGATCAGGCAATACACAAGCCCAACAGCGATCACCTTTGAGGCGTCTCCGGTTTCTTCTTTTTCGAACGGGGACACGATCAAGGGATGCAAGATCACAGCGTCGATCCCGTCTTCGGCCACCTCGGAGCTTGGCGTTAATTATCGTATTCGGTGGGTGATTACATATTCCAGCGGAGAGGTCAGGAGCTACGATCAGCGTTGTTATGTGGTCCGGTCTGGCTTTCCGCCTACCCCATCGGTCACAGATACAAGCCGATTCGTCCAGGCTAATTTTCCAAGCGAATACGAATTGCAAGGCGGCGAGAAGCTCAGGCGGATCGCTTACGCGGCGCAAGACAAGCTCAGGAATGAACTTTTAGGCCGTGGCAGGTATGCACACCTAACCGGGGCTGACTCCTCGACATTTGCGGAGGCTGGCCTTCTAGCGCTTCAGTCTGTGCTTCTTATGGAGGGGTTCTTTCATGCGGACACGGATCGCGTCAGTTATTCAGAATCCCTAAATAAACGATTCTTTGGGGCTGTGATGTCTGGCCTTCGGTCTTTGTCTCATTATGATTCAGACGGCGATGGAGTGATCAGCGCTGGAGAGTCCACGAAATGGGGCGGGATTCCCGCTGTGCGCTACTGATGGCAACGCGCGCCCATACGATAATTGCGGGCATCATTTCAAAGCTCGAAGCGATAACACCGGACGAGCAATCTGGCTCGGCTGATAAGTTCAGACACAACCCAGGGATCGACGTGACAGACGCAGCGATCAGCAGAGATCGCGCCTTTGCCATCGCGCCCGCGTCTCCTGTGGTCCGGGATATGCGTTACATATCGAGCACAACCCCGGCCGTATGCTCTGCGGAGTTTGATCTTGCTGTGGCCTATCAGGCAACCCGGCACGCAAGAGATCGAATCTTGAAAGACTCGGAGCGGATCTTGGTAGCGCTTGAAACTTTCCAAGGCGAAAACTCTAGCGACGTTTTAGAGGTCTCGATTAGCAGCGGAACAATTACTCCGCTTGATCGCACAGTATTGACGGAATTTGTGGTATTAGTTACCTACCAACTGGATATTTAAGAGGGAAATCAAATGGCGACCTATGCAAGTTCGAAAATAGCGCGGCTACAATATAAGGCGCAGTCTTCATGGGGTACGGCTGACACTGCCTCCATGACTACGATCCAATGTGAGCAACCTAGCTTTGATTTTCCCACAGAATTGCTCGAAGTAGACTCTATCCGCTCCGGTTTCTTTTCGCCGGCACCCGTTGCAGGCGCTCGAAGCGGAGGCACACTGACATTCAAAATGCGCGCCCATGGATGGTCTTCGGCTGGCGCTTCGGGTATCAGCGGCGCACCCTCGGAGCACGCAGACGCGGCGCTCTTGAAATACGCGCTCGGGGCAAGTCTAATCGACAATTACACGACAGAATTGGGATCCGGTAGCACTACAACAAACGTCAAGGTCGGCGATGGGTCTTCGGCTGGTATGAGCGCAGGCGCGGGGATTATCGTCCCATCCAGCGCAAGCGCTGGGGAATACAATCTAGGCGTTATAAAGTCCGCCGATGGTACGCCCGACCCGGAAGAATTGACCATGGCTTACCCCATACAGGAAGCGGTTAGCTCCTCGGGCACTATTTTCGGAACAAATACTGTGTATCTTTCAACTGCCTGCACGCCTTTGACCTTTCTTTGGCAGGGGCAAAACACAGGGCAATATTACACGCTCAGCGATTGCGTGATTGAGTCTGCAACGATAGCAACAGCGCCAGCGGGACACCTCGAGATCGATTATTCTGTGAAGGTTGGAAACTGGAGCCAAACGCCAGCCGGGGCTGGGACTGTAGCTTATGACGTGACCGATCCATATCTGCCGGTCGCAATCGGCAGAAGCGGCGGATCTCTTTGCACCACTACGGGCAGCGCAAACACAGAACTCCCAATTGGTGATCTTTCGATCACAATCACAAACACCCTCATCGAAGCTCGCCAGTTTTCCGCGAGCGAGGGGATCGCGCAGTACATCCTATCGGATCGGAATGTTTCGCTTTCGATGTCCATCCCCTCAACCGACGCTTTGACGGCTTCCGCGTGGGCTGACCTTGTAGGGACCACGGGGGACGCTTTGCGCTACGAGCTAGGAAACACTCCCGGTAAAATGTTTGGCATCTATATTCCGGCTCCTTTTTACAAGTCCGTGACAGCGGAAGACCAAGGCGGTCTACATGGGCTTTCGGTTGAGTTTGGAGTGGGTAATTACTCAGGCGATACGGCGATCAGCTCAGAAGCGACAGCAAACACAGATTTTCGAATTTTCTTTGGGTAAAAAATGACAAAAAATGGGCAAAACAAACCACCTCAGATCCCTTGGTTTATCAGGTCAGAAGATACAACGGATCTAGTTTATAGATACGATCCAGCAGTCTCGAAATTTCCCGAGCAAGATCTAGACGTAGCGCCGATCAAGATGTGCAAGATCAAGCGGAACAAAAAGCCCGCTATTTTTCGCGTGAGACCTTTGACAAATCGCGAGCATATCGGGCTCGCCTCAATATCTATCAAGGGACTCCAAGAAGACAGCCTCCAGGAGCAATATCTAGCCGCAGCCTTTGAAATCGCGCAGATGTGCGTTGAGGAAGCGGAAACCCCGACCGGCGATGTCTGGGACCATGAAAAATGGAAGGCTGAGATTGAAAACGCGCATCCTGGGCTTGTAATCGGTCTGGGCTTGTGGGTTTTGCAGGAGTCCACGTGGGACCCTACGAAATCAAAAGATCGGCCGCCGCCACGGCAAACGTTGCACAACTGAGAAAAATATACGGGATTACCTGTGCTTTCTCCGGCTGTATCGGTAAATGCGAAGACCTAGCCGGCAAATATGGCGATCATGAGTTCAGCGCGTGTCCAATTTCTGTGCTATCCTCGAGGCGATGGAGCGTAGTCCTTGAGCTATTCGGAGCCTCAAAGGTTTCTCCAATTTCAGGATGGCCCGAAGATTGGGCTCCATGGGTTGTCCAGAGTTTATCAGCGTTGAGATCAGAGATTGACCAGGCTCAAGCGCGAGCGCAAAGAGAGGCAATGAAAAATGGCAGCTAGTGTCGGCCGATATGAAATGACCTTCAAGCTTTTAGGTCACGATCAAGCTTCAAAGGTGCTCCAAAAAGTAGACGGCAATTTCAAAAAAACTGCACAGCAAGCGGACAAGACAGGATCCAAATTTCAGAAGGCCGGAAAAGATATGGGAGGGCTGACTTCTGCGGTCGGTAAATTTATCCCAGGCGGAGACGGAGTGATTAGAGCGCTCGGCGGGATGGGATCGGGGG
>Ga0208815_1000571_pt1 | contig 9671 bp, 18 predicted proteins | sample Virmet3438_5245_FD_185733 | JGI IMG/M metagenome (GOLD analysis project Ga0208815, IMG submission 185733) | Marine viral communities from the Southern Atlantic ocean transect to study dissolved organic matter and carbon cycling - metaG... | ecosystem: Environmental > Aquatic > Marine > Oceanic ... | reverse complement strand
CATCGATTCAAATGCTCACACAAGGACTTTTGTCGATGGCGGCTGAAATGAGAAGGTCTCTTCATGTCCTGTCTGATTCTCTGTCATGGTCTGAACATCAACGAAGAGAATCAGAGGAACACGCATTGAGCGCTCGCGTAGATGCGCTGGATGCGGAATCTTATAGCCGAGCGCTTGAAATGCTAACAGATGAGCCGGGCGATGAATATGACCCATTAAAAGAGCAAGCCGCAAATGTGTTGGGCCAGGTAGCTGAAATGTTTACCGGACAACAACAACAAGCACCAACAAAAGACCAAGTAAAAGAGTGGGTGGCTAACAAAGAGTGGTTTGAATCAGTAATGCATGAACCAGAAATACAGGAAGCAATTCTAAACGCATATGTTCAGCAGACCGCAAAAGAAGAAGCCAACACAGAAGAAAAAAACGAATGAGTTAAAATTTTAACACATTTTATTTGTGTTATTTTTTGACACAAAACCACGAACCCCTTAATGAGAATGAAAGGGGTTTTTTTATGGCTACCAAAAAAGGACAATTGAGAATCACAAGTCGCAGAGCTTTTTCAGGATTGAGAAAAAGGCGAAGCTCTACAGCGTCTCCAGCATACAAAAAACTCGAAGCGCGCAAGATGGCGCTTGAAAGCCGCTATCGCAAACTAAGAGAAAAAACCAAAGACAAGGCTGGCCCCGTGGGCGCAGCACTTTGTGTGTCTTCTGGTGGTGCAATCGCTGGGGCAGTTGGAACGACACAGTTTGGATCAGTGATGGGTATTCCCACTCCGCTTCTTTTAGGTGTTGCAGGTACCACATTCGGAATCTACTCAAACGCCAAATTGGCCTCACAGGTTGCTTGTTTGTCTTCTGGGATGTTGGCAAAGTGGGCCGGCGATTATGCTGAGACTGTTATGCTGGGCGGTTCAATCAACCCACTTGCAACAATTGGTGAAGAGGAAGCAGGATGATTACTGTTTTTCGTCAACCACGGGTAGCGCAATACGTCGCGCAGGTGTACCAAAACGGCTACATCTCAAAAGATTTTCTCGACAAAAAGATTCAATCCAGAAACATTTATAAAGTTAAAGCGCAGTATCCAACACGTAAAGTGTATAGCGCACTCGCATGGGGCAAAAAATAATGAATGGTAGCGCAAACATAGATTTCAGAACAAGTCAATCATACGCAATTGGGTCAGGACGTAATTTGGCTGCACAAGCGGGCACATTGAATTTCCAAGCTGCAAGGAATCTCATCCTTGGCCGCCTTAATGTTTCAGTGGACCAACCAGTGAACGCAATCAATGGTGAACTAACTGTATTGACTGTCCAAGGGGCCTCTATCCTTTGCAGTGACCAACCGTGCGCGATTCGTGGATTCCACACATCCTTACAAATGGATGAGAATTTCATTGGTGTACCGATTCCAACATCAGGCGTTGCACAATTGCAATACGCGAACGTTCTACCGGGACCGGGTGGCGCTGCTGTTTCCGCAACAATCTACGCGGACCCTTGGACGGACAGCCTGGGAAATGTGCCTAGTCCAGATGAAGCAGGGGCAAGCGCTCTCAATTTCGCCTATGGTCTCTCGAAGGTAACAATTGCCAATGGTGCAACGGCGACCATAACTGGAACAGCCCTGCGCGCTTGCGTTTTGGGACGACTTTATCTCGAGGCCTTCGACAACGCTGCTGTAAATTACGCGGGTGAAAGCGGGATGCTTGTAACGAGTATCCTTATCAACAATACCGAACAATTAGGGTCGCAGACAAATGCAGGGGTAAGTTTCAATAGCTTTACACTTGACGCACTGAGTTCAATGGCCAACCTCAATCAGTTCGTTCCCATGAACGCAAACGTGTCAGTGACAGTACAAAACAATTCGGGTAACGCTCAAATTGTGCATGGTCATTTTTTCTGTAATGCTTCTTGATGAGATTCGATGCATGACGACAAAACATATCAATATGTTGGAAGAACTGTAAGGGTTGGAGAGGCGCCAGTAGGGGCAAACGGCCCATCAGTTCAAGCGTTTTCGCGTGATTTTTTGCCGGGTACAAATGCGAATCTCTGGATTCAAGACCTTGGGACACCAGTGGCAGCAAACAACAGCGAAGTCACTGCCAGTCTTTTAATGTCTGGAGGTTTCGGACAGGGGTCGACAATCACAACGCAAATAGGCCCAGGCTCTGCGGTTCGGTTTCCGGTGTCAGGACAAACAAGGCTAACACTACAACAACTACAAGCAGGAGCGGGGAACACTCGCGCTGCGACGTCGGTGTATCTGTGGCTTACTTATGAAGATGAACCGCATTCATTACCGCCGACCACATGGCATGAGGTTATACCCGCAGGGGCCGCGTACACAGAAATAGGACCCAATGACGGATTCGCGCCACCTTATCGCTCGTGGATAAGCATTGAAGCATCTCAAAACTATGATTTGGCTATTCGTGAAGCGGATGGGACATTTTTCACAGCATACGCAAATATTGTGCCACCAAATCCCACCCTATCTCAAAGTTTCATTGTGCCAGCAGGAATGAGGGTGTCTGTTCGACCTAATGGTGGGGCACCAATTGGAATTATCGCAACTTGGACAGAAAAGAGGAATTCATAAAATGGCTGCATTGAAAAAATTTGTGTCAAAAGCAAAACAACGACAAGCAAAACGACGAAAAAAAATATCCAAATTCGTGAAAGAACGCCCACAACGAGTGGCGGCACGTCAAGCGCGAAAGACAGCAGTAGTCACAGCACGACAAAAAGGCAAAAGAGCTAGGGCCGCTGCACGGCAGGAAACCAGGCAATTCAAAGATTCGTTTAAAGAACAATCCAAATTGCAAGAGGTTGGCTTTGACCCGGTGACCGGTGAAATCATGGAAGCATTTGATGAAACCGCTATGGGTGGCGCGATGGATGCCTTTTCTGATTTTGATGCTGGTGAAGCCATCACAGACAAAGTGTGGTTTTGGCCAGCCGTTATTGGTGGCGTTGGTATTTTGCTTTTCATGAACAAAAACAAAAAGAAAGGGTGAAGCCATGGCTTTCGGTGATAGAATCAAGGGTTTGTTTGATAACCTGGGTTCAGGTGATTGGTATTTAGGAAAAAATGCAGGACTGCAACCAGGGCAAGCCAACGCAATCTTAGCAAAAGGCGGACCCGCTGCAACTGCTCTGGCTTTTCTTTTGCGGAGCAAGGGTACCCCTGAATCAGAAATAGCTTCAGCATCACAAACACCAATTGTAATTCAAGCGCCCGCACAAAAGAAACAAGACCTCACACCTCTTTACATTGGTTTGGGCGTGTTGGCTGTTATCCTGGTGATGAAGAAATGATTATCCCTTTGGCTGCTGGCGCTACTGCTTACAATTCTTTTGATTGGAATGAATTCATAGGTACAGATTGGGGCGTAGATGCATCTACGCGCAATAGCGATGCCGCGCTTGAACGCTATATCGAGCACCTTGACCAAATGGTGGAAAATAAAGGCTGGCCGCTGTACATGGCGCAATCACTTGCGCAGAAAGCGAAAGTAGTGGAAAGCCAATCATCCAGCGCTCTTCAATTCTGGCAAACAATCGCCAACAAAGAGGCAGGGTGGATGAGAGAAGCCAAAGTAGAGCCCGGAAGTCTACCAAAGTACCAATCACACATTGATTTTCTTAGAACAACAGGTGCAGCAACAGCAGAACTCGAGAAGGTGCTTGCTGAGTTTTCCCCGTTTAATGTTGGTGCCACTGTTTTTAAAGACACACTACAAGATATCTTTGATAAAGGGGACAGCATAATAAACCCTAAAAAATCGCCGTGGCCATGGGTCGCCGGTGGTGTGGTGCTTTTGTTGTTGTTAAGAAAATGACATGGCCAACATCATCAACGAAATTGAGAAAAAACTCCCCCTGAAGACTGGCCGAATAGAAGATAGTGGAGTCAGTTCATCGACGCAAAGAATCACCAACGAACTCAACGCATGGTCTGGTAGAATCGAAACTGACAAAGAGGTACTGCCTCGTTTGACGGCTATGTGGTCAAACATTGACTATTGGCCATGGACCACAAACACAGCATGGTCCGCCGCCTTTGTTTCATGGATTATGAGGGGCGAAGGCTTCCCAGGTGATAGCGCACATTACAAATATGTCGACAAAATCTCGCGTGGATTGTCGCCCGAATGGAAAGCCTACTCAGTCCCAAAGAACATTAACAAACTCCAATTGAACCCAGGGGACATTCTTGTAAGACCGCGCGGAGATGGCACACCGAGCGACCCTGAATACTGGTATTCACACGGGGCCATAGTCTATCGATTTAAAAATGGAATGGTGGAGTTGGTTGGTGGCAATGCGAGCGATACGGTCAAGATTGAAGATCGATATCAGGTTGATAAACAACGAAGACCCATTATGGGCTTGGGAAATTACAAGATTATCCTAAAGCGCACAAAAAAAAACAATTGGCAATGGGCACTCGTGGCAGTTGGCGCTTTTCTAATATGGCAAAACCGATGATTGACCAAACACATCAAGAACAATTAAAGCTATTGGTGACCCTAATCCGCTCTTTGGCAGACAGAGAAATTACTGCCCATGAAGCGGCTATTTTGTGCCGTGCTGCTTCGGATTTGTTGGTCGCTGTTCGGCCCAAAGTAAAAAGGTGGTATATTAAGCTTATCATTCATTCCGCTGTAACTGGCCTCCATGAAGCCGCCGACTATTTCGATGAGATTGACCAATGACTGAAAACGCACTCACCAAGAAAATAAAGATTCCGGCATGGTTTATCATTGCCTCCTATGGTTGGCTTTTGTATGAAGCACTGAAAAAACCAAAGCCAACCGGTATATCTAAAGGTGACTATGCCGCCTTAAATAGAGAAAGGGTACGGGCTAAAACCGATGCCACACAATTTGAGAAAAAACTATACGGACAAGGGCTAATAGATGAGGATGACCTTTTCTATTATGATTTACCGGCGCAATGACAGAGATTGAATCAATTTTGCCACTAATCAGCGAAGCACCATCCTTCGCGATGTTTGTTTTGTTGTTTCTCGAAGTGAAAGGTCTTCGCAAAGAACTGGTATCACAATTGGGTGGACTGGCGCCCATTTTGCATCGATTGGATGAACGTGTAGAAAAATGAAAAAAAAATGATTCTCCTTGTCCAGTTGTTTCTAATGATGTCGTTTAAATAAACAGAACATCAACAAGGAGAAAAAAATGTTCGATTCAAAAGGTGGGGCCACACCAAAAAAGGCCACGTCATTGAAAAATGACTTTTGCTTAAAGCAACCATGGTATGGCATGAAGCGCCCTGACAATATGCCTATGACACAAAGGCCATGTGAAAAGATATGTGAGTTCTGCCAAGACGTGAAAGACCAAACGACAGCCAACAACGCGCTCAAAAGATGGCTTAGGCATTGTGAAAAAATAAAAACTTGACCGCTAAAGCCTGACCCACTATAAAAAGAAACCACCAAAGAACGAATCTTAGGTGGTTTTGTTTTGTATGTGGTTGCATTGTAACCACGTTTTTTGAGGTTGCAAATGTATGTTCAAATGAGCTTATTAAATTGTAAGGGCGCGTACCCCCAAACTGTTTGGGTTTTGTCTGTTGTGAATGGTCGGTTTGTCTTCGTCGAGGTCATCGATGAGACCGATTAAAATAACCCCCATCTCTAAATATTTGTATCGGGTTGAAGTGCAAGAAGAAGCGGGTTTCTGGATTCGCGTCCATGACTGCGCTGGCATTCCATGGTCGGACGTCAAAAAATATCTCCCATCCCATGCAACAAACCCGAATGAACCAACCCCTCATTTTTTCGGGGGGTTGGGTCAGTCGGGTGATTGCCTCATCGTTTCCACCGGTTACGCTGAAAGAATTGCGCTTTGCGAATGGTGCCACCAAAACCCCCGTCAGTACCTGGCCGTATCCGATACGGGCAGACATTATGTGTGTGGTGTGTGCGCTGCTGATGTTGATATGGTTGACCATTGTGAACAATAAAAAACGTAAGTTTCCCTCGTCGATTCTCCTTGTGTTGTTTGGCTCGACGGGGGTTTTTTATTTCAATCAAACCAGAGGAAATGAGCCCCCCTTGATAATACAATGCACAACTTCTGAAAAATGTTCTTTTCTTGACGTAGTACGCCTTTTTTAAAATCCCCACCATGCCCAACACCATCCCCTACAATCCCCAGAAAATAACCGTAACAGGCAAGTGGAATCTTACCCGTTCAGGCTATCGACGCACCGAGCACAGCAACACAATTGCATTGACTCGATACCAAGCAATGAGCGTACAGCGCACATGGGCGCCTGGAAAAGCCATGCAGACGTGCGGACTCAAACCCATTCCACATCCTGAAAATGACCTACGATTAACCATTACAAGCAAGGGCGCCAAGTTTTCGGGGGTTGCTCGGTGCCGTTCACAATATTGTTTGGATTGTGCACAATACGCAAAGGAACAGCGAATAGAGAAAATCAGCAACGGTCTAACCGGTGCGCTATTAAGAGGTCATGAATCCTATTTTTTGACCCTCACAACCAAAAGAACAGACAACCCAGAAGAGCAAATAAAAGCCCTTCAATCAGGCTGGAAGGCGCTTCAAGACCGCGTATCCTACCGATTAAAAAAACAAGGTATCAAACTGCACTTTGTCAGGGGCCTTGATGTTACCTTCAGGCCAGACATTCACAACGTGTATCACTGTCACCTGCACATAATTGTAGTGATTGACGGCAAATTTGAGCCCGTGTACAAAACAACGAAGAAAAGCAAGAGGTTGGTCTATGCGAATGTGTGCGACATGTTCCAAAAGTGTTGGGTTGACATTCAATGCAAAAAGGGAACGGTCGCAAAGTGGGAAGGTCAACGAATGGAGCGAATCGACGAGGACAGGGGAATCTCACGCTATCTATGCAAATTTGATGGAATCGCAAACGAGGTGGCATCCTTCCACACAAAAGAAGGGAAATCCGATTCGTTGGGATGGATGCAATTGGTGGGAATGGTCCACAAAAAAGACAAACGAGCCCAAAACATTTATGTGCGTTTTTTAAATGCAGTCAAAGGAAAACGGACAATATCCATTTCTCGAGATTGGTATTCTTTAAACATTCCATGTGAACTTTCAAACACTGAAAACGAAGAACCGGAAAAGATCGATATTCCTATTAAACTGTCGACATTTTGGGAGATTCGGTGCGTTGGTGTGGATGCTTTTCTTCTTGCCGTGTTCAATTGTGTAATGGAATCAAATGTGCTTCTCTTATATGACCTTTTGGATTCGAATCCTGAAAGAGAAGCAATCGCTTCATTTGTGAGAACTTTCTCTTAGTGGTGTGTGCATTGTGTGCGGTTTTGGTTGCACACGGTGAAAGAATGCGGTAAGATACTGCACACAACCAAGGAGAAAACATGAGTCAGAACAAAAAAACTTATCTATGTGAGTTAAGTGGAGAAACATGGAAACCATCAAAAGTGAAATTACTTCCATTTGATAGAGACAATTGGTATGCCAATGGTGAGATAGAAACACGTCCACCAACAACACATCATACGTTGTTTGGTCTCGAAGAAAACAAGGCCAGCAACACCGAAACCTTAGATGCTGGTAGATGGTTGCCAATCAAAGAATTGGGGGGTGAAAAATGATTGACATTGACCAAATAAGGAACCGTCTTGAAACATGGAAAGCAATGTCAGAAAGAGCAAAAGAAATGTACAATCGAATTGGTAGCAATGACCAAGAAGGGGAACATGCTTGCTTTCATTGTGAGACTGAAAGAGAATTACGCCAATGCAACACATGTAACGGTCAAGCCTATATCATTGATTGCGCACACTATGAACAGCCAGCTTACATCTCATGGTGCCATGAAGAAGACGCGATGATTTGTGATGATTGCCACTTTGACAAAGAAGAAGAAGAAGAGGTGACCAATGATTGACAAATGTGAAATATGTTTTGTTTCAACCTCGACCCCTGTCGAACATTACCCCTATTGGGTGGTTTGTTCTGATTGTGACAATGACTTGTGGAAACAAAGCGGTTCCAAACCGCTATCAGATAACAAATGCGATGTATGCAGAGACGAACTAACCGAGCACAGCGTAACAGATAAAAAAGAGCAACTGTGTCATACATGTTGGCAAAAGAAAGAAGATTTAATCAATTATGGAGATGACGTATGATTGACCAAAAAACAATTGAGTGGATAGAAAAGCTCCCGGAATCAGTAAGCCACGTAAGGGTGAGAACGGGTGACACATCATTAACAACGGTGGGATGTATAGGCATCGAGGGTCGAGGATACAAAGACGATGATAGCGATTTCAGCGCCACATGGTGCGATATAGATGCGCTATCACAAGTCATCGGCGATATGCTATCCGATGGCGACTTCGGCCACCTTCACAGAAAGGCCCGCCTTCATGCTCATAGCAAGAACGGGAAGCAGGTAAGAACAAAGTCATTGACCGCAGAAAGAACAGAAAGAGCCAGCCAAATATCGAGCGAAGCCGCATCGATTCAAATGCTCACACAAGGACTTTTGTCGATGGCGGCTGAAATGAGAAGGTCTCTTCATGTCCTGTCTGATTCTCTGTCATGGTCTGAACATCAACGAAGAGAATCAGAGGAACACGCATTAAGCGCTCGAGTTGATGCGCTTGATGCTGAGTCATACAGTAGAGCGCTTGAAATGCTTACCGATGAACCACACGACGAATACGACCCATTAAAAGAACAAGCCGCAAATGTGTTGGGCCAGGTAGCTGGAATGTTTACCGGACAACAACAACAAGCACCAACCAAAGATCAGGTCAAAGAGTGGGTCAACAACAAAGAGTGGTTTGAATCAGTCATGCATGAACCAGAGATTCAAGAAGCAATACTCAACGCATATGTGCAACAAACAGCAAAAGAAGAACCCAACACAGAACAAAAAAACGAATAAGTTAAAATTTTAACACATTTAATTTGTCTTATTTTTTGACACAAAACCAACAACCCCTTAATGAAAATGAAAGGGGTTTTTAAATGGCTAAAAAAGGACAATTACGAATCACAAGCAGAAGAGCTTTCACCGGATTAAGAAAGCGACGTTCTTCAACAGCATCTCCAGCATACAAGAAACTCGAAGCGCGTAAAATGGCTCTCGAAAGCCGCTATCGCAAACTAAGAGAAGCAACCAAAGACAAGGCTGGCCCCGTGGGCGCTGCACTTTGTGTGTCTTCTGGTGGTGCAATCGCTGGGGCAGTTGGGACAACTCAGTTTGGATCAGTGATGGGGATTCCTACTCCGCTTCTTTTGGGTGTTGCAGGTACCACATTTGGAATCTATTCAAATGCGAAGCTGGCTTCACAAGTGGCTTGTTTGTCTTCTGGGATGTTGGCAAAGTGGGCGGGCGATTATGCTGAAACTATTATGCTTGGCGGTTCAATCAACCCACTCGCAACGATTGGTGAAGAGGAAGCAGGATGATAACAGTTTTTCGTCAACCACGGGTCGCGCAATACGTCGCGCAAGTTTATCAAAACGGCTACATCTCAAAAGATTTTCTCGACAAAAAGATTCAATCCAGAAACATTTATAAAGTTAAAGCGCAGTATCCAACACGTAAAGTGTATAGCGCACTCGCATGGGGCAAAAAATAATGA
>Ga0208815_1000568_pt1 | contig 9735 bp, 6 predicted proteins | sample Virmet3438_5245_FD_185733 | JGI IMG/M metagenome (GOLD analysis project Ga0208815, IMG submission 185733) | Marine viral communities from the Southern Atlantic ocean transect to study dissolved organic matter and carbon cycling - metaG... | ecosystem: Environmental > Aquatic > Marine > Oceanic ... | reverse complement strand
CATTGGGATCGTGCTGTCCCCAGTCAAAGTGTCCCGAGCGGGTGTAGGCACCAACAAGGTAGCCTTCTTTGGCGAATCGTTCAGCAATGTTACGGCCGATGCCACGTCCAGCACCGGAAACAAATACGGCTTTTTGAGTCATATCTTTCCTATCGTTGTTGTTTTGCGCTGCGTTACATATTCACATTTTCGCTACAGAAGAATTTACGAGGTTTACTCTCTATAAGCGCTGGTAAAATTTCTTCTGACATTTATAAATATAGCCTTACATTCCTTGCAGAGAGACGGAACGCGAGGTTGGATAAATATATGACAAAAATAAACTCTGAATTCCACAAACTACTGCAAGAACAAATCGGCCTTGAGCTGGTGTCCTCCAACCAGTATCTAGCCATGTCCATCCACTACGACAACCTCGACATGCCGCAAATGACGGACGTCTTCAAAGGCCACGCCGATGAAGAATACGACCACGCCATGCAGATGATCCACTACCTCCAGGACGCCGGCATTAAGCCCGAGGTTCCCGAGATTCCGGCCGTCCGCAACGACTTCGACGGATTCGTCGAGCCTGTCCGTGTCGCCTTCGAACACGAACAATTCGTCACCTCAAAGATTGAGAAACTCGCCCGCGTCGCCCGCGACAGCTACGACTTCTCCGGCGAATCCTTCATCACAAAATTCATCGATGAGCAGGTGGAGGAAGAAGCCTACTTCAGCCGCCTCCTTGCCATCGTCGAAGAAGAAGGCGCCACTGTTTTCGAGATAGAAAACTGGGTCGCTCGCGAAATCGCTGCCAAGTAACATCTTTCGCGCAAATCAGTAACTAAGCGTCTATAACTAAATATTGAAAGACTCTCTCCTGCCATTTGTTAACGATCTGCCTATTACAGGGGAGGGTCTTTCCTATGTTTGCACATATACCCAGTACGATAAACGCATGGATCCAGCGACATCTCTTCGTAAACCTGGCGTGCGTCGTCCTGCTCTTCCTTCGCTCACTGGCGCCCGCTGGTATGCCGCCTTGGCAGTGTTTATTCTGCACTGTGTCATTTTTCTACCGGTTTACCCTTTCCAACGCACGCAAGCTTTCGTCAACCTCCACAAGGCTATTCCCATGCAGTTGGGTTCTCTGGGGGTGACGTTCTTCTTCCTCCTCTCCGGCTTCATCATCTACTACTCCTCCCGTAGCGATGACACTCCCCTCCTCTTTTACCGTCGCCGTGTTCTCAAAATTTTCCCCACCCATTGGCTTTCCACTCTTATGCTGATGGCGCTGGTAGCGGTTCCTTTCAGTCGGCTTATTACCTGGCTGCCGGAGGTTTTCCTTATCCACACCTGGAATCCGCAATGGACCTATCTGGGCGCACTAAATGTACCAGCCTGGTCTCTGTGTGCGGAGATACTGTTCTACTTCTCATTCCCTCTTCTGAAACCACTGGTGGAAAAACTCCACAGCAATAAGCAGATCATTATCGCTTTTGTTACTTTGCTGGTGGCACTCATCGTCATGCATGTGTGCTACTACTGTTTCACTGACGGTCCCAAAGGGATTGCGAATGCTTTTTCTGTGCGTATTCTGGATACCACCACTAGCCTCCACTATCCTGCCAACTCGGATCCTGCCTGGTTCCAGCGTGAGTCTGTAGCCTACTACCCCAGCTACTGGCTGAGCTACTACTTCCCACTGTCTCGCTTTGGAGAATTTTGGTTAGGGGTGTTGGCCTGCAAACTGGTTATCTCCGGTTGGTGGCGCAACACGAAAATCTGGTGGCCAACGCTTTTACTGGCCATATCCTATGCCCTCACATGGTGGGTACCCATCAACTTCAAAATGTCAGCACTATTCCTACTACCTACCGCTATGTGCATAGCTACTCTTGCCCGACGCGACCTAGAAGGTAAAAGTACTTTCCTGAACAGTAAAACCAATGTGTGGCTGGGTAATGTGTCCTTTGCCTTCTACATGGTGCAATATCCGGTGATGGTGTGGGTGACACGCACCTTCATTGGCGGTAAAAGCTACGGTTGGGCCGGCTGGCTAGGGTTTAGTGTGCTGGCATTTGTAGTGTCGCTTATCGTGTCCGGGCTTGTGTACACCTACGTGGATAAGCCCATTATGAAGAATTGGGCACGGCCCAAGAAAACCGGCGGTCCTACGCAAAAGCATGCGTAACAACATAGTGAAGAAATATTAAAAATGCGGCAGCTGCACGTAACTAAAGCAGCTGCCGCATTTTATTGAGTCTCGCTAGTGAACCTTATTAGTAGCCAACTACTGGACCATCCTCGTTACCGGGGACAAGAACCGGGCTGGAAGAAGTCTGTGTAGGCTTAGGCGCAGGCTGAGAAGGCTTTTGAGAAGGCTGCTGCTGCGGCGCAGGTTTCTTGGATCCAGCAGACTGATTAGTTTGTTCCTGCTTTTTTATCTCAGCTGAGGAAGCAGGCGCATCTTTTGTCTGCTGGGACGATTTATTGTTCTTCTTTTTGACTGTGTTGCTAGCCGTACTGTTGGTGGTACTACTAGTCGTGGAGGTGGTTTCAGTGCTGCTGGTGGCGGCATCATCATTGTTGCCGCATGCTGTTAAGCCTGTTGCAGCCAAAGACAGTGCCAATACAGCTGCACAGATACGCGTATTTTTCATAGTCAATCCTTTACGTGTAATGACAGATGTCATGTGATGTGCTCAAGCTGGCCTTATTAGCCTTTCACAACTAAGTTGACCAAGCGACCAGGAACGGCAATAACCTTCACCGGCTGCTTACCGCCCAACAGTTCCACCACTTTCTCATCGGCGAGAGCGGCGGCCTGGAGAGTTTCCCGATCCGCATCAGCAGGCACCTGGATACGGGCGCGAACTTTACCGTTCACCTGCACGGGAATCTCCACCGCATCATCCACCAGCCATTTCTCGTCAAAGGTGGGGAATGGTGCGTGGGCGAGGGACTCGTCATACCCCAGACGCTCCCACAGTTCCTCACAAATGTGGGGGGCGACCGGCGCCAGCATAAGCACTAGAGGCTCCACCGCAGCCCGCGGCGTGCCATCCACACCCTTCACCCCACCGTATTTCTTGGTGAGGAAATTGGTGTATTCAATCAGCTTGGCGATGGCAGTATTGTCGCGCAGGTTGCTGTATTCTTCGCGGACAGCGGCCACAGTGCGGTGCAGGTACTTGGTGGCTTCCTCATCCAGAGTCTCGTCGGTGACGGTGACCTCTCCACTGTCCTCACTGATGGCGAGCCGCCACACGCGCTGCAGGAAGCGGTGTGCGCCCACAACATCCTTGGTGGCCCAAGGGCGGGACTGGTCGAGCGGGCCCATGCTCATCTCGTAGACGCGCAGGGTGTCGGCACCGTAGTTGTCGCAGATTTCGTCGGGGCTGACGGCGTTCTTGAGGGACTTGCCCATCTTGCCGTATTCGCGGTTCACTTCGAGTTCCTCGCCAACAGCCACGCCACAGTTCTGGGCGATCAGCTTGGAGGCTTCGGTGGGGGTCCAGATGTAGTGGCCGTCGCGTTCTTCCACTTCCGCGGCGGGAATGTAGGTGCCGCGGCTATCGGTGTAGGCGTAGGCCTGAATGTAGCCCTGGTTGAAGAGCTTGCGGTAGGGTTCGGCGGAGGTCAGATAACCTAGGTCGAAGAGGACCTTGTGCCAGAATCGGCTGTAAAGCAGGTGCAGCACAGCGTGTTCCACGCCACCCACATAGAGGTCGACGCCGCCCAAATCCTGCTCACCGTGGAGGTCCTTGCGGGGCCCCACCCAGTATTCTTCATTGCGGATATCGCAGAAAATATCCTCATTAGTGGGGTCAATGTAGCGCAGCTGATACCAGGAGGAGCCAGCCCACTGCGGCATAACGTTCGTGTCGCGCGTGTAGGTTTTCAGGCCGTCACCTAGATCGAGCTCCACATTCACCCAGTCGATGGCTTTCGCAAGCGGCGGGCTGGGGACGGAATCAATATCGTCAGGGTCGAAGCTGACGGGCTTATAGTCCTCCACCTCGGGTAGCTCGATGGGGAGCATGTCTTCGGGAAGAGCGTGAGCCACGCCGTCCTCGTCGTAGACGATGGGGAACGGTTCACCCCAGTAGCGTTGGCGGGCGAAGAGCCAGTCCCGTAGTTTGTATTGGACAGTGCCGGCACCGGCCCCGGTTTCCTCCAGGTAGGCGATGGTGGCGGCTTTCGCGTCGGCAATGGTTTTGCCGTTGAGGTTGAGGCCATTCTCGCTGCTGGAGTTGATGAGAGTGCCGTCACCTGTGTACGCCTCGGTGAGGGTGCCGTCCTCATTGTGGGTGCCGCCGGACACAACATCAATGATGGGAAGGTTGAAGGCGGTGGCGAAGTCGAAGTCGCGGGTGTCGTGGGCGGGCACGGCCATAATGGCGCCGGTGCCGTAGCCGGTGAGCACATAGTCGGCGATGAAGATGGGGACGCGCGTATTGTTCAGCGGGTTAATGGCGTAGGCGCCGGTGAACACGCCAGTCTTGTCCTTATTTTCCTGGCGTTCGCGGTCAGATTTGGAGGAGATGGTGCGGCGGTAGTTGCGGACGGCCTCGGCGGGGGTCGCGCAGGGGTTGCCGGTGCCGTCGTCGCCCTTCCAGGAATCCGGGATAGCAGCGGTGGCAGAGCTGGCAGAAGCAGAGCCGGCAGCAGAGCCAGCAGCGTCGGGCCAGGCGGGTGCCACAATACTGTCGACCAGGCTGTGCTCGGGGGCGAGGACCAGATAGGTTGCGCCGAAGAGAGTATCGGGGCGAGTAGTGAACACGGTGATGGGGTCACTGATGGTCTCGCCCGGCTGACTGTCACTGTTTCCGACAGCACCGTTTTCAGTGTCGATGCGGAAGTCCACATAGGCACCCTGGGAGCGTCCAATCCAGTTGCGCTGCATGGCCTTTACCTTGTCCGGCCAGTCGAGGGCGGCAAGGTCATCAATGAGGCGGTCAGAGTAGGCGGTAATGCGCATCATCCACTGGCTGAGGTTCTTGCGGAACACGGGGAAGTTACCGCGCTCGGACTTACCCTCCGCGGTGACCTCTTCATTCGCCAGCACGGTACCCAGTCCGGGGCACCAGTTAACAGCACTGTTGCTGCGGTATACCAGGCGCTGCGAGTCGATAACCTCGGCGCGCTCCACCTTGGTGAGGTCCGCCCAGATGCGGCCCGCATATTTGCCGTCGCATACTCCATCTAGACTGCGGGAACCGTCCTCGTAGGAGGCGATCAGTTCGCTGACGGGGCGGGCTTTGCCGCGGCTGCCGGTGGCGTTGGTGGCGTCGGCGTCATACCAAGCGTTGTAGACCTGCAGGAAAATCCACTGTGTCCAGCGGTAGTAGTCCACATTGGTGGTGGCGAAGGAGCGGCGTTTATCGTGGCCCAGGCCCAGGCGCCCCAGTTGGCGCTCCATGTTCTTAATGTTGGCTTCGGTGGTGGTACGCGGGTGTGTGCCGGTTTGTACCGCGTACTGTTCGGCGGGCAGGCCGAATGCGTCGTAGCCGAGGGTGTGGAGAACATTGTGGCCCAGCATGCGGTTGTAGCGGGCGAACACGTCGGTGGCGATGTACCCCAGCGGGTGGCCGACGTGCAAGCCGGCACCGGACGGGTAAGGGAACATGTCCTGGACGAAGAGTTTATCGGCGGGAATATCGGAACCGTCGGCGGGGGCGAGGTCTCCTACCGGGTTGGGGGCTTCGAAGGTGTGGCGGTTGTGCCATTCCTGCTGCCAACGGGGTTCGATCTGGGCGGCCAGTTTAGCGCCGTAGCGGTAGACGGGGCCGATCTCGATATTCTCCGACACGATAATGCTTCTCCTGGGGTGGGACTACAGGTGAAAACGCTATATGGCGTTGGTTCCAGAATAGGCGGTGCAGCGGAAAAACTGCACATTAATCGCCACTTGTCTGCAAACCTGCGGTGTCGGAACTGGCTGCGTCAGCGTCGGATGTAGCACTGTCGGGCTGCCAGCGGTCGGATTCGCGGATGCCCCACTTGGAGAGGAACACGGTAAGGAAGGTAACAACGCCGCACACGACGAAAACGATGGCGGTGCCTTGGCTACATAGGTGAATGGCCAGGTCGTTGAGGGCATGGGCTTGGTCTGTGGGGAGCACATCGGCTACCTTGCCACCTACTTTGTCGGCGGCACCGGTGCTCACCATGTCTCGCACTATGCTGGCTTTGTCAGCGGGGAGGGAGGCAAATATGGAGTTATCGTCCAGCCCATTGTTGACGTGGCTGGCCAGGATAGCACCGTTGACGGCGACACCGGTGGCGGTACCGAGGGGCATGGCGGCGTTGGCCATGCCGGTGGCTACACCAGACTTTTGCGGGGGTACGACGCTGACGGCAATGTCCATCATGAAGGGGGTGACGAAGCCGCCGCCGATACCTAGGAGGAGCAGGGCGGGGATGAGGACTGTCCAGTTGGTGGTGTAGTTGACGGCGAGGCCGACAATGAGGCCGACGGCGCTAATACCCATGCCGATAGCCACTACATTGTTGGCGCCGATCTTCTTTCCGAGAGGCCCCACCATACCGGCGACGACGATCATGGGGACGGCGACCAGCATGATGATGGCGCCGATCTGGATGGGGGTGCGTTGTCCCACGCCGAAGAGCCAGTAGATGATGTAGCTGAAGAGGCCGAAGCTCATCAGTTTGGAGATGAATCCCAGCACAATGACGGTGCTGTAGCTGGGGATTTTAAACATGTTGAGGTTGAGGAGGGCTTCGTCACCTTTGTGTTTCTGCCGCCAGATCATAACGGCCATAACGATAATGCCCACGATGAAGAGGACGATGGTTTTCCAGTTGCCCCAGCCGCGTTGTGGCCCGTAGAGAATGGCGTAGTTGATGGCGAAGAGGCCGATGACGGTGTACAGAACGGTGAGGTAGTCGGCTTTGCCTTGGGCTGTGACACCTTCTGCGCGGAGTTTCTTATAGGTGTTGGGAACGGCAATGAGGGTGCCGATAATGCAGATGAGGCCGAGTGGCACGTTGATGAGGAAGAGCCAGGGCCATACGCCGCGACCGAGGAAGTCGTCAGCAGTTTGCAGAATGATGCCGCCGACCAGGGGACCGAAGGCCATGGCGGCGACGGAAACTGTCATGGACAGTCCGATGGCGCGGTTGCGGCGGGCGGAGTCTTCTTTGGCGTAGGCGTCAGCAATGAGGGGGATGCAGGTGCCGAAAACCATGGCGGCGCCGAAGCCTTGCAGTCCGCGGAAGATGACGAGGCCACTGGTGCTGGAGGCGAAAGCGCAGGCCAGGCTGGAGAGCATGAAGACGATATGCCCGGCGAGGAAGAGTGGGCGGCGTCCCCAGAAGTCGGAGATGGCCCCTACACCTAGGAGGAGGGAGGCGAAGGCGAGTGTGTAGGCGTTAATGACCCACTGGGCGCTGGAGAGTGGGGAGTTGAAGTAGTCGGCGATGGACGGCAGGGCCACGTTAACAATGGTGCTGTCGAGCGTCATGATGATGGTGGAGAGACCAACGAAGATAGCAGCCCACACAGGGTTCGGGGCGTGCTTGGGGGTGCGTGTGGAGGTGGTGTTGGTAGACACTGGCGTCCTTAAGTCTTACACAGTCTTACAAACTTTTCTTTAGGTATGCCTAACTTTACACATGGGGCCTATAAGGGCGCTACCTGTCGCACTGCTGTACCTTTACAAAACTTTTTCTTAACTGAGATTCTTTTTGGCTGAGATTCTTCTTAATTGAGTCAGTTACCTCTACTTAAAGCACACAACTATGGATAGGATAAAGACACTTTATTGCTCAACTGACCATTTCTGCTTTGTAGAACGGTGATCATGTTTCCTCTGAAAACCCTCCGCAGTCGATTCACACGCACTGCCTTCGCAACCCTCACATCCACAGCACTCCTCCTGGGAATGGCACAAGCCCCCCGCCAACGCCACACCCCTCTCCACCACTGACTACCGCAGCACTGTCGCCAGCACCAGCAGCAGCAACGCTCTCGCCAGCAAGGCTAAAACTGCCGAGAACCCCAACGACCCCACCTTCCTCCCCACGGCAGAAGCCGGCTTCGTCACCTCCGCTGACGGCACCCGCATCAGCTACTACCAGTACGGCAAGAAAGTCACCGAAGCCCCCACCATCGTCATCACCGGCACCTGGCCGTGGGATGCACAAGTATTCAACCCCCTCGTCCGCCTCCTCGCCCAGACCTACCACGTTGTGCAATACGACCAGCGCGGCTACGGAAAAAGCGGCAAACCACTCCCCATCTCCGCATACACACTAGACAAACTAGCCGCGGACTTCGGGGCAGTCATCGACAAAACCGCACCCCACAAACGAGTCCACGTCGTGGGCGTTGAATGGGGACCCTACGCCTTCTCCGAATACAACCAGAGCCACAAGGGACGTATCGCTTCTTTCACCTCCCTCGGCTCCCCCTCCATCGACATCAACGCCACCTGCGCCAAAGCCGACATCACCTCCAGTGACAAGGCTGAGCAAAAAACCGCCCGCCAGTACTACGCCTCCAGCCTCTTCTTCTACGGACTGGCCAACGTACCCGTCATCCCCTCCGCCATCATGCTCTCCGGAATGCCCGCCCTGGTTGTTAACTCCGTCTCCGACAAACTCGCCGGAAAATGGGACGCACACCTCCAAGGCGACGAAATGTACTACGGCCTAAAAATGATGAAAGCCAACACTCTCAAGCACGGCCTTCACCCCTCCTACAGTTTCCTCGACGTTCCTCTCCTGCAGGTCATCGACATGTCCATGGATATCCTCCCCTCCGCATATGTCACCTCCACCCTGGAGAAGCACACCAACCGTCTCCTGCTCCGCAAACTCCGCGCACTCCGCAACACCATCGTCGTGTACCCGGTGAGTATCGCCAACTGGGTCAATGAAGCAGTACGCGTTGTCGAAGCCGAAAACCCCAGCGTGAAATAGCCAGAAGGACACACCCATGCACACCACACTACGTAACCATCATCTGACCGCCCGGCGCAGCCTCGCCGCCCTCAGTACCGCAGCCGCCCTCACCCTGGGACTCGTCACCGGACCAACCCCCGCCGCCCAGGCTGTACCCGTTGACGGCTCCGTCACCACCACTGACACCAACACCGCCCCCGACACCAGCGGCGTCACACCTCTCTACCGCGCACCCCGGCACCGCCTGGTCACTACGCGCGACAAGCTGAAAGTGTCCGTCTACGAATACGGCCCCTCTGCCCGCACTGCGGAAACCATTGTGATGACCGGAGGCTGGCCCTGGAACTCCAGCGGCATGGAGCCCTTCGCCCAGGTACTCGCCACAAAATTCCATGTTGTGCGCTACGACCAGCGTGGCTCCGGCCAATCCTCACACCCCGAGGACAGCAACCTGTACACCATGGAACGTCTCGCCGATGAAATGCTGGACGTTATCCACGCCACCACCCTTCCCAGGCAGAAAGTGCATGTGTTCGGCGAAGCCTGGTGCCCCTTCATCGCCGCGCAACTGACCTGGCAGATGGGTAAGAAGAGCCCCATCGCCACCCTCACCAGCCTGGGCGCCCCCTCCATTGATCTGGCCGCCAACCTCTACCATCACACCATGCAGTCCGGCACCCCGCGAAGAAAGTGCAGGCCCGGAAGCAGCATGCCGCCCTCAGCTACATTTGGTTCCTTCACGCCCACCCAGACCTATTCGAAGAATATGCGGTGAAAACCCACTACATGACGAACCTCTCCAACGCCGCCATGAAATATGTG
>Ga0208815_1000567_pt1 | contig 9737 bp, 9 predicted proteins | sample Virmet3438_5245_FD_185733 | JGI IMG/M metagenome (GOLD analysis project Ga0208815, IMG submission 185733) | Marine viral communities from the Southern Atlantic ocean transect to study dissolved organic matter and carbon cycling - metaG... | ecosystem: Environmental > Aquatic > Marine > Oceanic ... | reverse complement strand
CAAGAAAGGGCAGTGTACGTAGTCGTGAAGCAATGCGCTTAGCGGCGTCCGTATGTTGCTGGTTAGTTAACCCTCGGCGTGCCTCGCGAAGCTTTTTTCTAAGCTGAGCGCGGGCCTGTATGTCTTCTATAGAAACGCTTGTTTGTATGGATTGCGACGGCGCAATCTGCGTTGGTTTCATTGCTAAAACTGGTGCTGAAACCGTTTCCGTTGAATTAACCTTGTTAGACGTCAACGATCTAGAAGTACCGCTTCCTGAAGATGAGGGGGACATGGTAGAGGAGTTCTCCTGTCTTACAATTGAGTTAGCTTATACTACCACGGCTGTTAAAAAGGTTTGTTGGGCTAGATAAAGATGACTCAGGTAAAATCACTTTGGTAAAACTACTTAGACAAAACTATTTAGATAAAGCTACTTAAATACAACAAATAGAATTATTGGTCTGGATGCCCTAAATAGTGATTGAGCACACGCACCAATTCACTACTATCTATGGGTTTAGTGAGTACGTCATCAAGACCTTGTTCTCGCAAATATTCAGGCTGGGTAATGACATCGGCCGTCAATGCAACAATGGGCAAGTTTGGCTTAAACCCCTTTATTTTCGCTGTTGCTTCATCGCCTTGAATACCTGGCAAATTAAGATCCATAAGAACTAAGTCGACGGGATTAGACTTGGTGTATTCAACGCCTTCCTCGCCAGTGCTTACCACAGAAAGCGACACGCCCAGTTTTTCAAACAAGGTTTGAATAACCACTTGGTTTATATAGTGGTCTTCAACTACTAATACATTGACTGAGTTATCTATGTTTACTTGGGCGACAAAGTTACGCGGTTGTGCCTCAACGAACTGGTTTGCGCTTAGGGTGTCGGCAGGTAAGGTCACACTTATTCGGGTACCGTGATTCAACTTACTACTAACTTTAATAGACCCGTCCATGAGCTCGACAAGGCGCTTCGATATATTCAAGCCTAAGCCGGTTCCACTTATCTGACGGGCGTTTTCCATTCGCTCGAAAGGTGTAAAAAGCCGCTTTTGATCGTCATCGCTCATACCAATGCCTTGATCAATGACATTAAATATTACCTTGCCGTTTTTATATTTTACCTGCGCTTTTACTGACTTGCCGTGATTAGTGAACTTAATCGCATTCGACAGCAAGTTAAGCGCAACTTGACCAAATTTGGTGTCATCGAAAAACAACGAGTCGGGCACAGCGTCATCAATACTGGTGCTAAATACGATACCGCTGTCTTCAGCGCGGATCTTAGTAAGCGAAAATAAGTGGGTGAAAAAGTCTTTGGTATTCACCGCGCGTGGCATCACACGCATTTTCCCCGCTTCTATCTGCTTTATATCTAAAACAGAATTTACTATTTCTAAAAGCCTTTCACCGCTTTGGCTTACATGAGAAAGCGGGGTGGTAAATGACGAGGGTAAATTTAACTTTTGGGCTTCGCCTTCAAGCAACTGACTAAACGTATTTATGGCATTAAGCGGTGTTCTAATTTCGTGGCTTACGTAAGAAAGAAAGTCAGACTTGAATTGACTGGTGCGCTCAAGCTCTCGGTTTTTCCGCTTTAACTCTAAATGTGCTACTACCGATTTACTTAAGGTTTGGAGCGAGGATTTTTGTGTTTCGGTTAGCTTGCGTGGTTTGCTATCAATGGCGCACAGCGTGCCAATTGCATGGCCAGACGGGGTAATCAGTGGTGCGCCGGCGTAAAACCGAATATCAGGCGCGCCAGTCACCAGCGGGTTATCGTGAAACCGGGGGTCTAACGTAGCGTTAGGTATTTCAAACACATCGCTTTGCAAAATAGCATGTGAGCAAAACGCGATGTCTCGTGATGTTTCTTCTGCGTCTAAACCTACTCTTGATTTAAACCATTGGCGGTTTGGATCAATGAGGCTGATAAGCGCAATAGGGGTTTCACAAATTTGAGAGGCCAGGGCTGTAAGGTCATCAAAGAGTTGTTCAGCTTCAGTATCAAGTACGTCGTAGCTGAGCAGTTCGGCAAGACGTTCATCTTCATTTTGAGGGAGGGGCGCCGCTTTCATAACCGTTAAGTTTAAACCTAGCTTAAAATAAAAAAGGGATTGTGTATTAACAATCCCTTAACCATATCATAGAGCGTAGGTGTCTATGAATAGTTGTTCCAGCTTTTTGTGGTCAACTTTAGTCGCTACCTTTATGGTATTTGCTTCATTCCATAGTGGACTCGGTGTTGTACCTTTAGGCGCAACTACGGTTTGCCCTCTATCTAGTGTCCCTGTTCCAACGCGTACGTGACCTTCAGTCAGTTCAAATAGCTCAGGGTGACGAAGGTGGGCAATCGGGAAGGCATCGTGGAAGAAACACACGCGATCTTCACGGTTTTGCGAGTAGAAATCCATGTAGAACTGAGCGCTTTCTTTCACAAAACCACCAAGGGTATTGTTTTTCTCTTCAAGCTTTTCAACAAAGGCTGGTGAGAATGGCGTGAAGTTTGTCACGTCCAAACCAAACATGGTCAGTTCCCAGTCTGCTGCGAAAACGATTTCTGCTGCATGTGCATCGTTCCAAATGTTCGCTTCAGCTACCGGCGTAACGTTACCTGGTACAAACGCTGCACCACCCATTATGCTAACGCCTTTTACCAACTTAGGAAGTTCTGGCTCAAGACGAAGCGCAAGGGCCAAGTTACCTAGTGGGCCAATAGCAACAATGGTGACTTCACCAGGGTACTTACGTGCCATATCAACAATAAACTGCGCAGAACTGCGTGGGTCAAGCTCGGTTTTAGGCGCTTCTGGTTTAATATGACCGAAGCCGTGCTCACCGTGTACGAAGTGTGCGTACGTTGACTCTGGGCCAACCCATGGCATGCCAACACCTTTAGTTACAGGAATATCTTTACCTGCAATCTCGCAAAGCGTCAGTGCGTTTTGCGCTGCCATTGTTACTGGAACGTTACCGTAAACGGTCGTTAAGCCAAGTACTTCAATGTCTGGAGACTGAAAGGCGAAAAAGATCGCCATTGCATCATCAATCCCCGGATCCGTATCTAATATGATCTTATGTGCCATCAATTTATCTCAGTGCGTCTTGCTAGTTGGCGTGTTTCGCTAAGAAACGATCCACTTCTTTTTGTGTTGGAATACTCTGCGCTGCGCCCTCGCGTGTTACCGCAATGGCTGAAGCTGCACACCCGCGACGCAATGCTTGTTTAGCATCGGTGTGGTTGCTGTATGCAGACAGGAAATAACCGATAAAGGTGTCACCAGCTGCGGTGGTATCTACCGCGTCTACAGAGAATGCTTTTACTTCTACAACATCGTTTTTGCGCAGCATCATTACACCCGCTTTACCCAGTGTAATAATAACTTCGCTGTGTGACCACTGCTCTTTGAACGCTGTCACAATATCTTCAAGTTCTTCTTTACCGGTAATCGCAGCAGCTTCGGTTTCATTTACAATAAGTAAATCTACACAGTCTAACGGAAGCTGTTTAACCGACTCGCTCATAGGCGCTGGGTTAAAAGCTACTTTAAGCTGCTTTTCTTTTGCTTGACGAAGTACTTCTTCAATGCTGCTTGTTTCATTTTGGGTTAGTACCCAATCTGAAGGACGCGTATCGTCTAACGCTTGCATTACGGTTTTTGCGGTAATGGTTTGGTTAGCACCACCAAACAATACAATGGCGTTTTCACCGCTAGGCGTGACTTGGATAATCGCGTGACCAGAAGGAACTTCTGAACACTTAACACCGCGGCAATCAACACCCTTCTTAATAAGAGCTTGTTTAAATGAGGCGTCGTTTTCGTGAATGCTGCCGACGTGTCTTACGTCTGCACCTGCTTGCGCTAAAGCAATAGACTGGTTTGCACCCTTACCACCTAATAAGGTTTGATAATGGGTAGAGGCCAACGTCTCACCAGGTTGTACAAAGTGATCTACCTGATAAACGTGGTCAATATTTATAGAGCCAAAATTTATTATTGCCATTTCTTCTTCCGTCGAAAGAGGGCGCTTCCCAGAATGCCGCTGTCCATGTTTCGCCCGTGAACCGAAAAGTTCAGGGCGGAAGTATCACAATTGCCGTAGGCTTCTCGATACGCGTCGAGCTTGCACAATAGCAGTTGTTTCAACTTCCTTGGTTTAAAGCATCGGCCAGGGACATGAATGAACTAGCAAACATCCCAGGAAACATTGTTGTTGTATTAACGCAACAGGGTATAACAAACGCGAGATCCAGTGAAGAGGATCACCTAAAGCGCTTTATAACTATTTTGCGTGGTGATTATAAAAGCGGTAAAAAAATATTACTTTTCTTGACCAATTGGTCAGCAATTATACACGCATATAAGAGAAGCTCAATAATAACCAATCAGCTATTCAGGCATTAAAGGCTAATGAACGTTGTCACGCTGTTGCTAAAGGAATTCCGTATCCAACACGAGCGATCTTAGATGAAATCTGACGATGTTGCTAGCCGTCCGGCAACGAATTTAGCTAAATGGCCGCAAATTAAATATCGTTTGAACAGTGAGTAAACAACGTTTAAGTACCGTTGTGTAAAGTGTGTACGACACAGTGTTGGTAGACCTTGAATGTACTTTTGCTGTTTGTTCAAAGTTAGAGCAATGGCAGGTCAAAAGGAGGCGTTACACATTGATTTTTGCTAGTATTAACTCCATCAAGAGATGACAGTGACGTAAGTCGCAGCCAAAATAGATGGTAATTAATCGCTATATAAAAGTGGCGCCTGTATCTCAAACTATTCAAAACAAAAGAGAACAATTCGTGGAAAAACAGCTCGATTACGATAGCGTAAGTAATAAATTGTCTCAGCAAGGCGTAATTGTTGATGCTGCAGAAGTGCATGGCATTCTGTGCGGTATGCTTTGCGGAGGCATGTCGCTTACCGACCAAAAATGGCTAGAAGCGTTAAGTGAAACCATTAATCAGGGTGATGCGTTTAGCGACCCTACCCAGCACCTTTTAAATAGTCTTTTCAATCAAACCTGTCAGCAGCTTCTTGAGCCTGAATTCGCGCTCAATTTGTTACTTCCTGATGATCAAGCGCCTATCAACGATCGCGGTGCTGCGCTAATAAACTGGGTGCAAGGTTTCATGCTTGGGTTTGGTCTACACCAGCAAGACCTTATGCAATGTTCTGACGACGTAAAAGAAGCACTTGAAGACTTTTCAGATATTTCACGTATGGAAGAGCCAATGGACGCGGACGAAGAGTCTGAGAAGGCGCTGTTAGAGGTTGAAGAATACGTGAAAATTTCAGCAATTTTATGCTTCAGCGAACTGGGCCAATCACTTCTAGATGATCAACAAGACACGCCATCCGTACACTAGTAATTAACTGAAGATATTAAAAGTGGCCGTAAGTCGCCACTCGTTTTAACGAGATTTTTTTAGGGTTTTCTCTTTTATGATTAGTGCGCAAGAGTTTATCGCCAGGCAGGACCGACTGCTTGCACAGTGCGAGCCAAATAGTGTGTGTATTGTGCCAGCAGCAGGTATGGTAACCCGAAGTCGCGATACCGAATATACATTCAGGCAAGATAGCGACTTTTGGTATCTGACAGGATTTGAAGAGCCTAATGCTTGGTTGATATTGTCTAACCACCCTCGTTACGGTGAAAGTTATCGTGCAATGGTGGTACAAGAGAAAGACAAAAGTGCAGAGATTTGGCACGGCAAACGCTTAGGAGCCGAAGCTGCACTTGCCCGATTTAGTCTAGATGAAGCGTTTGAGTTGCAAGAACTTGAAGAAGCGCTGTTAGCGTCAATTCAAGGTCAAGACAACGTGTACTTTTCGTTGGGTCACAAGAAAGACAATGACCTGTTATTTTCTGAAGCGCTAAACACCTTGCGCGATGCGCCTAAAGAATCACTGGCACCAAGGGCGATTCACGACTTACAGCCTATTTTACACGAAATGCGTTTATTCAAATCAGCGTGTGAAGTGGCCATGATGAAAGCGGCGGGTGAGATAAGCGCACGTGCGCACAAGCGAGCTATGCAGTTTGCCGCGCCTGGTTGTTACGAGTACCAGCTAGAAGCTGAAATTCACCACGAATTTGCCATGGCGGGAGCCCGTTCACCTGCTTATAGCACTATTGTTGGAAGCGGCGACAATGCGTGTATTTTGCATTACACGCAAAATAACGCGCAGGTAAATGACGGTGACTTGATCTTGATCGATGCAGGTGCTGAATATCAAGGTTATGCTGCGGATATCACGCGAACGTTTCCTGCAAATGGAAAGTTCACGCATGCTCAGCGCGAAATTTACACCGTTGTATTAAAAGCGCAAAAAAGCGTGCTAGATATGTTAGCGCCCGGCGTTACTCTGTCACAAGCCATGTTACATAGCGTAGAAATTATTACTCAAGGTTTAGTTGACCTTGGCGTTCTTGAAGGTAGTGTGGCAGAAAACCTTGAAAATGAAACGTGGCGTCAGTTTTACATGCATGGTTTAGGGCACTATTTAGGTCTAGATGTGCATGATGTAGGCAACTACAAAATTGACGGTGAAGACCGTCCGTTAAAGCCTGGCATGGTGATCACTGTTGAGCCCGGCATTTACATTAGCCAAGACAGCAACGTGCCGGAAAAATACAAAGGCATTGGTGTAAGAATTGAAGACGATGTGGTGATTACTGCGACGGGTGTCGATATTCTTACCGCAGACGTGCCAAAAGACATTGATGAGATTGAAGCACTTATGGCTGAAAGCAGAGCCTAGTTGTCAAAATTTGCTAAGGTTACCATGGTTTGAAAAACTGCGATAAGTGTGAAATACGGAACTTTGTTTTAAGTTACCAGTGTAAGTTAGCGGTTTAACTTACCGGTGTAAATTACCGGTTTAAATTACGCTAAAAACTAGCCTTTAATATAAAGAAAAAATCTCAGAATTAACGCTTTTAATAATTTGAGCCTCTGGGCGACAGGAAAATAGAAACAGTGGAATCGGCAGCAGCGATTGATGTAGTAATTATTGGTGGTGGTATTGTCGGTACTGTATTAGCCAAAGCACTCGCAGAGAAAGTATCTCCTGCAAACAGCTCTGGCTTATCTGTCACCCTAATTGATGCGGCTGACCCAGAGCAAACCAGTAAAAGCTTAGTCGACTTTAACCCTTTTACCGACACCCGAGTGATTGCCTTGGCAAGACGTACTGTTGAAGAACTGTCTCACATGGGGCTAAACCTTGATGATGTAGCTAAGCAGCACAACGGTGAGTTACCTCCTCAAATTAAGCATATTGAGGTTAGCGACAAAGGGCACTTGGGGCTATTAAACCTTCAAAGCAGTGACTACCACATTGACGCGTTCGGCCAGGTGGTGAGCTTAAGCGCACTAACGCGATTGGCGGCAGGTGCAGCCTCAAGCTACCAATATATCGCACCTGCCAAGGTAACGAACGTAAAGCAGCAGTGCAATTTTGTAGAGGTGCAGCTAGATAATGGGCAATCGCTTACCACAAAGTTGCTGGTACTGGCCGATGGCGGTCGCTCAGGATTAGCTGACCAGGTTGGCATTTCAAAAACAGTCAATGATTATCATCAAACGGCCATTGTCTTTAACGTTCACACTCAGCTCCCTCATGAAAATAGAGCTTACGAGCGTTTCACCCAAAATGGCCCGTTAGCGTTCCTGCCTTTCGACAGTGAAATCGATGATATCAAGGCTAGTGGAAACGGCTTTTCAGTTGTATGGACCGTAGATACCGACGCCGCAAAGTCGTTAATGGCATTAAATCAACGCGCATTTATCAAGGCCCTACAGGAAGCATTTGGCTATCGACAGGGCAAAGTACTGAGAGTCAGTGAGTTGGCAAGTTACCCTTTAGCGCTTACGAAGGCGCAGCAAGTTGCTAGTCATCGCACCGTGGTGGTAGGCAATGCGGCACAGGCGCTACATCCTATTGCAGGGCAAGGCTTCAATCTAGGCTTACGCGACTTAAGTACTTTAGTGTCTGTGCTTCAAGCGGCAGCGGAAAAGCACGGCGAGCAGGATTCATACGAAGAGAAAAACGATACAATCGCATCAGCTAATTTCGATGCAGGTGCTTTTAGTATTACTCAGCATTACGCCAATTCGCGTAAGAATGACAGGGATAACACGATAGCCCTGACAGATACGCTAGTTCGCACCTTTTCAAACCAGTATTTTCCAACGGTAATTGGGCGCAATGTGTCGCTATTGGCATTAAGCATGATGCCCCAGGCGAAAAAAGCGTTTGTTAAACACACGACGGGCTATGGCGAAACACCACTAAGAAAAAGAGATAACAATGCAGCATGTTGATATAGCGATAGTGGGCGGCGGAATTGTAGGGCTAACCCTTGCAGCGGCGCTTAAACACAGTGAATTGAGCATAGCAATAGTCGATAAAGCGGCGTGTTATCAGACTCTGGACGAGAAGCCAACGGCGAGAGTGAGTGCCATAAACCAGGCTAATATTAAAGCGCTTCAACAGTTTGATGTGTGGTCGCATTTGCAGCAAGACCGCGCCAACCCTTACACCGACATGCATGTATGGGACAAAGACAGTTTTGGCGACATTCACTTTTCATGCGATGAAATGGGCAGTGATGCGCTTGGCGTGATTGTAGAGAATCAGGCTTTAGTCAATGCACTGTCTAAATCTGTGGAAGCGCAGCCTAATGTGGAGTTGATCACTGCGGGTATTGATAGAGTATTAGCTGGCCCAAACCAAACCATGCTGATGCTTGATAATGATGACGTGCTAAGCTGCAGGTTGTTAGTAGGCGCCGATGGCGCAAATTCGTTTGTGAGAAAGCAGGCTGGCTTGCCTATTACTTTTAAAGACTACGAGCATACGGCGATTGTCGCTAATATCAAAACGGTAGAGCCGCATAGTAATGTGGCGAGACAAGCGTTCACACCCACAGGACCGCTCGCGCTACTGCCTATGTCTGAGCCAAATGTATGTTCTATTGTATGGTCGCAAACGCCAGAGCAAGCGAACTTATTAATGGCATTGGATGACGCTGGGTTCTGTAATGCGTTAACTGCGGCTAGTAATAGCGTTCTTGGCACTATTTCGCTTGAAACCAAGCGCGCCGCTTTCCCGTTGACCATGCGTTATGCACGCCAGTGGGCGAAAGACGGTGTGGTGCTGGTAGGCGATGCAGCGCATACCATTCACCCGCTTGCAGGGCAGGGCGCTAACTTGGGAATGCAAGATGCGCTCGCATTGGCAGAAACCCTAAATGACTTAAAGGTGTCGGGCAAAGACATAGGTTTGTACAAGCACTTACGCAGCTACGAACGAAGCCGTAAAACAGAAGCCACGAAAATGATTGCCGCAATGGACGGCTTTAAATTCTTGTTCGACGGCGACGACCCCCTCAAAAAGTTGGTCAGAGGAATTGGTCTTTCAGCCACAGACAAACTTAGCACCATTAAAACCGCCTTCGTCAGCCACGCCATGGGCCTATAAATCCAAAAAAATGGGGTCAGAGTCTGAGGTATCCCCACAAATAATATAACGATATCAGCGAGATAAAAAAGATAGGAACATTCATGACGTTTGGTGATCAGATCAATCGCCAAAAATCACTGAGGCCAAACAGTCATGAATGCCCTATCTATTGTGAACAAAGTCGTATCGCTTGTCAGCTATAAAATGCATAAAACTCGTCGGAATGCAGTAACGGCGTGCGTTAAGAGCCTGCTCAACGGAAGCGCTGCAACCGTAACC
>Ga0208815_1000563_pt1 | contig 9758 bp, 9 predicted proteins | sample Virmet3438_5245_FD_185733 | JGI IMG/M metagenome (GOLD analysis project Ga0208815, IMG submission 185733) | Marine viral communities from the Southern Atlantic ocean transect to study dissolved organic matter and carbon cycling - metaG... | ecosystem: Environmental > Aquatic > Marine > Oceanic ... | reverse complement strand
GTCATAAAGCTGCTCAAAGTCCGACGACTCTAAATAATAATAAAACTTTTCGGCATGACGCCTTTCCCAAACGTGCTTGGGTCTCATCTTGCCCATCATCGCTTATAGCCGCTCAGTATAAACTTAGGCACCCCGTCTCTGTGCTCCTGGCGAATCCTAATATCTAGAAGCGACGAATAGCGATCCTCCATTTCCGCCAAAGATTTGAATGATCGCACATGTGCGGGGTCTTCAAGATCAGGACTGCAGATCGAGACGACGCAGCCAGAGTCTAGCTTCTCAAGTGCCTGACAATCCTTCTCTAGATGCTCCATGCTTACGCATATGAAAACGTTATAACCCGCAAGACAATAGTCGTCCGCGTCCACATCGAAAGAAGATATGGTCATCCTGTCGTCTTCAACTCGCCGCCTTACCAGACTCTGAAGCCTTGGGTTAAAGTCATTCCAGTTATATCCCCTCACCCGAGAATCCTTTAAGAGAGCCTCAGCAATATAGCTACTACCAGCAGCCAGATCTATTACCGAAGCCTCTGCTGGCAGAAGCCTTAGGACGTGCTCCACGATAATATCGTTTCTGGTAGCGAACCTACCCCGATAATAACGCATCAGCTCGTCCTCGTTTAAAAGGTCCCGATAGAATTCTTTGGCTTTGCTTTGCCTCATGCTTTTCTCCTCAACGAAAAACGGAAACAGGTGTTAAAATGAAGTCCACAATAACCTAGAGGGCGAGCATGAAGATAGCGATTATTGTTCCTGCGTTCAAGGCGGCAAGGTACATTGAAGAGGCGCTGCTTTCAATCGAGCGCCAGAACATTCCCAAAGGAACAGAACTTAAAACTATAGTCATATGCGACGGTTGCGAGGAAACCTTTGAGGCAGCAAAACGGTTTGGCTCTCTAGACACATACATATGCCTGACCGAAAACCTGGGAACCTACAAAGCGAGGAACCTGGGGATTGCATTATGCAGCCTTGGTTCGGACCTCTTTATTAACTTGGATGCAGACGACATCTGGCACCCAAACAGAGTTTCTGAAGTCGTAGGAATGGCCCGTCACCGTCTCGACTCTCTGAGTGCGTTCACTTGCTTTATGAACCGAATCGATGAAGAAGGAAAAGAAATACGCAGCCTTCCTCACCGAGAGTGCCCAAGCGGAGCTTATGCGTACACAGGAACAACGGTAAAGACCATAGGTATGTACAGGCCCTGGTGGTGCGGATCAGACAACGAGTATCGAGCACGGTTTTACGCGGCCGGGGGGCGGCTATATTCGTCGAGACGACTACTCTTATCCTACCGAAAGCACCCCACCCAACTCACCTCTCATCCCGACACGTTGAGAGGGACCAAAGAAAGAGACTTTAGTTACGACGAGATAGCTAGACTTGCAAAAACAAATTACCAGACCCACTTTCAAAATCATCCGAGACAAAAGGTTTTCAAGGAAGCGGGAACATCTCCAAGTTACAAGGATACATATCAAGCGTATTTCGACTCTCGCCCTTTAACAGTCGGAGACTAGCTAATCATGCCAACGAACTGAGGAGACAATCTTTCTTATTTCCGCTGATCGATCTCTCTCGGAACCGTCCCCACGAAAGGTCGCGGCGAAGATGGTGTTTTGAGCCTCCAAAAGAATCCGAAAATCTCCTTCCTGATGAGGCAGAACGTACACATTTACACCGTTTTCTTTAGCCCATTTTGCGACAAAAATATCGGACATATTTGTGTGCTGGAACATCTTCAAGGATGGAGCAAACAGAGAGGATCGAAACGACATGCATCCGGTTCCGCCTACGTGGACCTTCGTAAGCTGGGCTACGCCCCCCTTGACCTCGAATATCGTCTTCTGCGAATGATAATCAGTACACCCCTTGTGCAATATGGCCCCGTGATAGGACAGCAGAGAACAAGAAAGACTGTCTTCAGAGAGCTTTTGGCGAGTCTGCTCTACATACCATTCAGGATAAACAATATCATCGTCGAAGGTAAAGACATCTCCAGATATCCTGAAGACATCCTTCATCTCTTGAGAGCAAAAGAAAAACTTGCCTACGTCACCCAGGTCTCCGTAAGGACATTCATTAGAGGTAACCCAGGTAATGCTGGGATCGCAGACCGCCCACTCTGGCACTTGTTCCTCTGCGTAATCGTTGAAATAAATAAACATCCGATCCACCTGAGGAAGAAGGCTGGCACAGGCTATCTCTAACTGAGCGGCTCGACATGGCATCGTCGCAACGCATGCGACAACCTCTTCTTCATAAAGCACCGCTATCCCCTCTCCAACACTAGGTCGAACGAAGCAAGATCAGTGGAATGATGAACCGTTCCGTCATTCCACATTGCCTCATACTTTAGCCTTTTCTCGGACCCAAACTTAGTTTCATCCCTAGAGGTTAACTGATCTGAGTGACGCCTCTGGACGTATGAATAAGACCGATGAATGCATCGATGCCCGCCGGCCGCCATAGCCCTATAATAAAAATCACTATCAGCAGAACACTCCCACTCCCGAAACATTCCTAACTTTGCAATCATGCTTCTATGATAAGAAAACACCCCTCCCAACGTTTCCTCCCCATAGGCAAGGTGCCGCCCTTCAGAGTCAATCGTTCTGTGAAAGGTATTAACAACAGACTTTTCGCTGTCGAAACAAACCATGATGTTCTCAGATCGCTGCGGTGCCCACATGTCATCAGCACCACAAAACGAAATCACGTCGCTAGTGGCTAGAGAAAGCCCCACGTTTAGCGCCTTGTAGACGCCGCCATGTTCTTTCAAATACGCAAGCCTCCACTTGGTGTGGGACCGTGGAGCTGCATCGATAAACTCTTTAGCTTTTTGTAAAGCCTCGATGTCGTTGTCTATCACCACAACAATCTCGTCCAACGAAACCCACTGTTTGCACAGGCTGGCAAGACAATCTTTAAAATAGGCGTAATGCCCTCTGCACGGGACAATCACCGAATGTGTTTTTGCGAATACTGAAGACATGCGCACCCAATTTAAAAATGGGGTCCAGCACGACGCGCCCACCGCTGTCTCCCGCTTAGTTGTATTGGTGCTCAGGTGCTTAGGTGGGATAAGTCCTGGCGTAAGAACAATACAAGAAGCGAGTAAAGCTGGATACCCCTAAACAAAAAAAGGGGAGACCTAAGCCTCCCCTTTTAATACCAGACAAAACCGTTTACGCGGTGATGTTTACTACTGCAAACAAGCCTGGACGAACCGTCGCGTTGCCGTAACGGGTCATAACACCCAGGTCAACACATGCGGTTCGAGGATCACGGAACGCACCCAAGTCGCTTACTGGAATGTAAGTAGCGTGGATGTGACCAATCTCTTGTGGGTTGTCAGACTTAACACCCAGGAGCAAAGTGTCCTCAGGCATGAAGCGCATCTTCCAAATGTCGTATCGGTGATTCGCAACACCAAACTTGTTGCTGTAGGAATCAATCTTGCCCTGAACGCTGTCAGTTCGGTCAGCACCATCAGAAGTAATGCTGAAAGACTGAAGCTGCTCAAGATAAAGGAGTCCGTCAGGGTCACCAGCAATCCAGTTAGCGCCACGGAAACCGTCAGCAGACTTGAAGATACCGTTGTCAGCATCTTGGATGGCATCATAAAGTGTCTCTTGGTAAATCTTTGGATCAAGAGAAGCGTAGATACCAGCAGGAGTCTGAGACCAAGAAACGGTTGTGCTTGCGTTAGCGATGAGCTGGTCAATGACCTCGCCCTGCATCTCTCGACGAAGCTCCGTAGCCATGAAGTTACGAAGTCGATCAGACATGCTCTCGCCGTACTGGCTCTCAAGATCTTGTTCAGCCTGGATGGTGTATCGAGCCTGCAATCGCTTGCAGTCAGCAGTTACGGTAGTAGCCGTAAGCTGGAAGTCAACCTCGGCACCCGCCGCGCAGCCTGTTTCAGCTTCGCTAGGACAGTCAGCATAGTTTGGATCAAGACCACTGTTAAAGTTGGTGCCTGCACCGTACAAGCCGGCGTCACCCTGCTGATAAGCCATGGAGTGAACGAATGCTGTAGGACCGTCCATTGTACGAACGTCTACAAGCTGATCGATAACGATTTGCTCAAACACCATGTCTACCATAGCAAGAGACTGCTTGGTGAACGTAGCAATGTCGCCAGGAACAATGTTTTCTGAAAGAGAAACCTGAGGAAAGATATCTCGGTCAGCCTTGAAAACAGCAGCGATGTTGCCACGTCGCATGGTGTCTTGGATGAAGCGATACTGTCGCTCCAGAGCTCGTGCAACAATCTTGCGCTTGGCAGGACTCTTGGCAGAAATGTGATCACCCCATTTTTCGACGAGCGAAGGGGCGTTCTCGTTTAAGTTTAAGAAGTTCATTATTACCTCCGGTTATGCCCGATTTTGTTTACGAATAAGGGCGATTAATTGTTCATTCAACTCATTTACATTTTCTGGCTCAACGACCTCTTCTTGAGACACAGCCTCAGTAACGTCGTCTTCCGCATCAATGGCTTCCTGTACAACAGGCTCAGCGATTGGCGTAGCAGCCTCCTCCATCATGGAGAAGAGTCGCTCAGCATGAGGAGCAACAGCATCAGGGCTGCAGATCATGCTAGACTCAACAAGACAGTTGAGCTCGCGTCGAACTAGAGCACTGAAACGCTTGCCCTCGACGCTCTCTTCGATAGCCGAAGCAAGAGAATCGGAAAGCTCACGAGCCTCTTTCTCCTTCCGAAGAGATGAAATCTCCTCGCGAAGAGCCGTAACTTCAGCCTCATTCAAGCTGCTGCGCTCACGGTCCACGTCAAGCTGCTCACGAAGAGCAGCAACCTCCTCTGCCAGACGATTGTCATTAGCAGCTTCTGGATTCTCGAAGCTTACAGCCTCAACAATCTTAAGAAGAACCTCTCGCTGTGACTCATTGAGCATAGCTAAAGGATCGCTCTCAGCTTGGACATTATCTACTGCCGTTGCTGGAGCTTCTTCTACGACCTCAATATTCTGATCGCTCATTTCTAACTCCTTTACGGCTTCGACAGCGCCTTCACACTCATCTTGCCGCTCACGTTTTACAAACGTTCCTGCACTAGGAACTCTAACCAAATCATATGTTTCAAGCTCAAACTCAGAGACAAGTGCCACCGAGCGGCCCAAGAACTCTGGATTGGCTTCGATGAACTCACTCGACTCATCGAGAACAAGCTTCTCAATGACGCCGCTGCCTCTAGAAGAAACACCGACATCCATCCCGGCTCTAAATAAAGTGAGCAGGTCTCTTCCCGATGTGGTGTTAAGAATAGCAAAGACACCTTCAGCCTTTGCCGTGTTCCCCTCCACAACCGTTGAGACAGATACAAGACGAGCAGGAACCTCGAAAGTTGCACCCGCCTCTGGATGACCGAGCTCCCCATCAACGAACTCTCCATTTTCGAGCCTGTTCTGAAGGGCAGCATTTTGACCAACAAACTCAGACACCTTATAGATTCTGCCGTTCTTGTTTACAAGACCAGCCCTACCCAACTCTGCCTGAATTGCTGCTAGATAAATGTCGGGATCAAGGCTGAGAGCCTCCACATCTTCGACAATGCGAGATGCGCCCTCGACGAACTTCTCGTTAAGATTCGTCCTCTGGACGCAAACATCAAATAGGTTTTGCTTTTCCATAATCATAATATTACCAGAGCCGCCAAGACATTAAAACAGTAAAAGTTTCAAGGGTTTATCGATAGGTTCACTGCACATCAACGAGACGGGACCAGCTAGGCACAACCACAGGACCTGCGCCATTATTCAGGTTAAACTTTTGCCTGTCTGTCCAGCGCCCTCTTGAAAGAAACGCGGTCTTGACAAAAGACTTAAGAGCCTGATTCAAAACGTATTCTTTTGATCTGGACGGGTCAGCCTTTGCGACGGCGTCTATCATTACCTGAAGTCGCTCTCTCTGCTTTGCGCTTAGCGAGCCTCCCTCTATAGAACTCGGAGCAGCCTGTGCCAACTCTATCTCCTCAGACGATTCAACGCGGACCGTAAAGCCAAGACAGGCTCTTCGTCCGACCTGTTCGTATTGTCTGCAGCAAGAAGTATCGAATCGCACTTTCTTTCTAGCTTAGCCCTAACGCCTGCGTCACGAGAATCCTCGGCAATATATTTCAATACAGACCTCGCAGCATCCGAAGCCTCAGTGACAAGCTTGTCGAGAGTGCTTGCTTTAGACTCATAGGGGTAATCGCCGCCCTCTGCGGGTTCACGATGATCCCGGGGCTCGCGAGCAGGCTTCCCCTCGAACCTATCTTGTATCATGCGGAGTGAATGGTACATCATTCCCCCAGCGGTGCCCGGATCTCGCTCCATCCAGTTTCCCAGAACATCTGAAACCATAGACATCAAAGTATAAAAACTCGACTTGGCTGCTTCACCGTGCTCAGGCATGGCCTTGGCTGCGTCTATCATCTTGCCCATATCTTCTACATACTTAGCAGCAACATCATCATCCCGAATCTCTTTAGCCATATAGTAATGAAGCATCTCCCCAAGTGCATGACGGAGAGCAACAAACTTCATCCCAAAGTTGCCCTCATGCAGTTTGCCGTGTCCCTCATACTTGTAATACATTCCTTCTTCAGCATTCATCTGCTCTTTCCTTTTCTTCTTTGAACTTAATGGATGAGCCGCAGGCAATAGATCGTTATCTGGTCCATTGTACTTTGGGTCATCAGGTTTTAGATTTTTTAACATTTTGAGAAAAGCCCTCACTCTACCAAAGGACCACGCTGCCCTCGATACCCCTGGACGGTGAGAAGTGCTATAGGCACCTGCCCCCCGCAGATATACCTTGCGCAACATCGGCAACGTCACCTTCTTTCTTGGGTCATCCCCAAAGGAGTCGTTATGCCCCTTGACCAATCTCTTAAGAGCAACGTTTGTTCGATCATTAAACTTGGGACTTGGGGCGCTCGCTTTTCCGCGACCCGTGTTTCGTCCGCCCTTTATTCTGTCTTCAGGGGGAGCAGGCGTAGACTGAGCCTTATCTCCTGGCGCTTCAGATACGCCCTCGTCTTTAGCCTTTAGCCTATCCGCCATTGTTTGAATCCACTTTCTTCCGCGCCCATCACCAGAGTCGCCCCATAGTAGCCATGCTGTATAACCAGGGGTGGGAGGGTCAGACCAATCCTTGCCGCTAACAAGCTTTCTGTCATCAGCGTGACGCGCCAGCCAAGCAGCAGCCCTAATGATCTTATCCTCGGGCCACTCGCCACTATTAACACCCGTCGTCGCGCTTCTGACTGTTGCCGCCACGAGACCGTCCCCGCTAAACCCATCTTTGTGGAGCTCCAGACCCTTCTTCAGAGCGGAGACAACATAGTTAGGCAGCTTTACTGCCTCCCTGTATCCTGCGGAGTATGCAGCCTGCCCCTGAGCAGACGCTCTAGCACGGGCAACCCGCATGGACTCTGGATCACCCTCCGAATAAGTGTAGCACTTTCCTGACCCTCCCCAGCGAAAGCCCGGACGACCATCTAGTTCGCACGAAACAATAGGCATAAAGACTCCTTGACGATTACTCTAATTATAAAGCGATTAAGGCAATAGGGGAAGCGATAAAGGTTGACCCCCACAGAGCGGGGGTTCCTTTCAGTCTTTCTTTTCAAGGGTTGAGCGAATCTGCTCAAGAAGGAGGGTGTGCTCTTTGAGAACCTCTACAACGTTAGAATAAACCCGCTCGATTCTCTCCTCGTACCTACGCACGATTTGATCGTATCTATCTCGGATGTTTTCTTCAGCCTTTTGGTGTTTAAGCTCTTGCTCTGCAACCTGCTGAGTAAACTTCTCCAGCAAGCGGTCCTGTCTTTGCTGCAGCTTTGCGTTCATCCAAAACATAGCGCCCGCAATCGCACCCAGAGCACCCAGATCGACAAATGCATTTAACATCGGGTCCATAACAAAAACCTCCCCCTCCGAAGAGGGGGAGTCTCCTATTCACTAGATTACGGACCAACACATAACGCTGGTTGACTCTGCGGTACCCGCCAACACTGCCGTTAAGTGTAGAGTTATGGACTGCCGAGGCTGATCCAAGTCTACTGAGGCATTGTCAGCGTCAGAGCTTCCGTCAATTAGCATCTTTGCGCCGCCCGCTACGGATCCCGCATTGATGGTTAACTTTCGTCCTGACGCAAGCCCCTGGACCTTGAAGGTGACAGTAGCACCAATGTCTGCTGCCGAAACAGAGGTAGGAAGGTTCAAGCTTACGTCTGAACCCGCACTGCCAAGATCATAAGCGTACATGCCTTTAAGAGCGGCAACGGTAGCAGGCAGGCTTCCGCTTGCACCAGAGCCATCAAGGAACGCACTCTGACCACTAACATCAGCATTCTTAACAATCGGACCCTCAAGGTCATGACCATCAAGAGATGTAAACTCACCCGATCCAGCGGTGTTCTTGTAAAAACCAGTGGACGCGGTATCAAAGATGATTTCACCGTCAGAATTAATCAAAGGCATAATCCCTTGACCAAGAGAAGAGCCTCCAACAGCAGCATCGAAACCAACGAAAACGTTTGCACCCGAAATGGTTGTGCTGCTCGCCTTCTTTGCAACACCAGCCTGAGTTGTGCTGGCGTCTGCGACGATAACCTCTAACGCCCCTGCAGCAACGTTAGTTGTGATTGCGCTATTAGTGCCGCCTCCCTTAACGACAATCGAGCCAGCGTCTGTTACGGCTGTCGTATCGTCGCCATCATCATCAGCGAGAGCAATGCTTGTCACAGTGCCCTGCTCACCAGCAGAACCGGCAACAATGTTACCTGAACCATCGATAGCAAGCAGGTCGCCGCTATTCAAGCCTGCAGCGGCAGCAACCTGCAAGACTTTGCTGTTTGCCGCTGCGCCGTCAGCAGAAGCCACATCAACAACAGCAGAAGTTCCAAGACCCAATGTTGTTCTTTGAGCCGCCGCGTCAGCGTCATCGAGAAGAGCTCTACCAGCAGCGGTCAGAGAGGCTGCAGCAAAAGTGTCCGCCGAAGACGTATAGATCAAATGATCTGAAGCAACAGTAGACAGCCCAGTACCACCATCACCAACTGCCAAGGTGCCGGTGATTGCGCTTGCACTTAGGTTGACCGCAACCTCCCCGCTGTCAATAACAAGACCAGAGTTTGCCTTAAGATCAACAGAGAGCACATTGCCTGACTTTTCCAGACCATCGCCTGCGGTAATGTTTTCCGCACCGTTGAACTGCTCAAAATCAAGCGCCGTCGTATTTAGGGTGATTGGCTGTGCTGTAATCAACACGAACCCAGCGTTATCATTAACGGTGCCTTCCTCTACAAACGTGAACGCTCCGCTTGTAACGTCAGCGTCCGAGTTAAAGTCGCTCGCACGAGTCAGAACGGCGGCAACGGAAGCCCCTCCGGACTGTGATTCTAGAGCCTGCGGACCGGTGCCACTGCCAGCGTGGGGAAAGTAGGCGTCTGGGCTGTTATCGTAAGAATCGTCAAGATCGAACACCAACGAAATACTATTATCGCCGTTGCTTACGTCCGCATCGACGCGCCAGTAGTACTTGTTGTCGCTGTAGTCTGTGGACTCGATGAAGAATGGTGCTGTTAACGTTCCTCCTGACCAAACTGGCGATAAGGTAGCCGACGTGCTTGATGCATTTAGACTGGCGCTCATGATATCAACAAGCGCGGGGCGGGTGTTGTCAAAATATCTAATTTCGGCAACATCTCCCGGAGCAAGACTGGTTAGTGTAGACTCTGAG
>Ga0208815_1000562_pt1 | contig 9783 bp, 19 predicted proteins | sample Virmet3438_5245_FD_185733 | JGI IMG/M metagenome (GOLD analysis project Ga0208815, IMG submission 185733) | Marine viral communities from the Southern Atlantic ocean transect to study dissolved organic matter and carbon cycling - metaG... | ecosystem: Environmental > Aquatic > Marine > Oceanic ... | reverse complement strand
TTTTAAAATTGGTGGGTGTCCTTTACTACAATCAAACATATCATCCATCTTTTTATTCTCAAATACACTCTCAGTTTCTTCTTTAAAAATATAAGTAAGTGACTGAACTTTCTTCTGCCACTCCCGATATCTTCCCTCTCCTTCTTTAATCATCTCACCAATCCACATGGTAGAGGGATCAGTAGAGTATATAAAATTAGAAACAAAAAACTCTTCTATTTCTTTATCATTCTTCTGTCGTGCAAACTTTTCAAACCAAAATCTATCCTTTCTTTTGTAGAAAGCCTGATTACTTGCTCTGGTCTTACCACGATACTTTATATAATCATAATGATCTTTGGTGAAGTGATTTTTTAAAGCCAAATAACAACGATAAGCATCAGCGGGCATCATCTACCTTCTCTAGATTTATTCCTAATTGTAATATGATTACCTTCAATTGCAAACTCTAGATAATCTGTATGATCCCATTCAAGTTCTTCATAAAGACCATTTAATTTATCCATGTCATCCCAAAGATCGGTAGGAGTAGGCTCCCCCCAAAAAGGATTATCATCTGGAGTTGTCATAGTGGTAACTTAGCTCTCGAACTACGTTTTAAAAAATTCAATTCTGATGCTTCATACTTAATCTTTTCCTTTAATGGTTTAGGAATAAGTTTAGGCACTGATTCTAAATCAATACTATTCTTTTCACAAAAATGAATAATAGCATCAATATAATTCATGTCTTTGTTTACCTGCACTAAAGTTTCAATTTCTTGTGCAAATCCTGCAGAGGAGAAGAACTTACTCTTCAACACCTTCTCTAGTTCATTCTCCATTCTCTCTCCTAGTATTGTGAGATACAAATTCTTTTATATACCGTACTAATAGTTTAATATAATCCCCTTTATTCCTTTTGTCAAATACTTTTACTTCACCACCAGGAGTTACCATGATAGTAATTAATTTCTTAACAGGAATTTCAGTTAATTCATAGTACGCAGCAGCATAAAAAGTTTCCTGAACAAAGTAGTTTTCCAACCACTTCTCAGGTTTAATCTTTTCAGAAGTTTTAAAATCTATAACTGCTAGTTCACCCTCATACTCTGCTATACAATCAACTCTACCAGCAAGACCAAGGTATTCTGAGTAAAGGGTTCTTTCTATAGCATGTACGTTATTTATCTTGTCCAAATATGGCTTAGCATGATGGAACATAAACTTAGTAGCAGGTCTAAACTGCTCCCAATCTATTTCATTGTTCCTCATATACACTTCCACTGCTTCATGAAAATCAGTTCCACGAGTGGTTGCTTTCTTTGTGATACGATTTGCTTCTTCTATACCAACTCTCTTCCTCCACTTAACAAAGATATCTCTGTTATAAAAGGAAGTTACAGATGTAATAGAAGGAACCCACTGACCATCAGGAAGATGATACAGTCGGCAACCAGGTGTTTCTTTCTTTTCTAATTCAAGATCACCTAAGTGATTACAATGATCAAACATCACATAGTTTTTTCTAATTTGGCAAGTAGATATTCTTTCACAAATCCAGACCGAACAATATCTTCGATTCCAAATTCAATAATATCAACTGATGGCATGATGCGAAGGATCTGCATAAAATCAATAACACCATTCCGTTCATTAGTCTTAACAAGATCTGATTGAGTGGCATCACCACAAAACATAATCTTAGATTCTTGACCAATCCTTGTTATTATACTATCTAATTCATGAAAGTTCAAGTTTTGGTATTCATCTACTATAACAATTGCTTTATCTAATGTGGTTCCTCTAATAAATGATGTACTCCAAAAGGAAATAGTTCCTTGTGCTTTAAGATTTCCATAGAGCATTTCAAAATCAGACTCTGATGGCATCTCAAACATATACTTCACCATATTCTTATATGGTATCTGATAGAGTGAAGACTTATCTTCATGATCACCTGGTAAAAATCCAATCTCTCTTGTAGACACTAGTGATCTTACAATATAGATCTTCTCATAAGGAGTCTTAGGATCTAAAACATCTCTAAGTGCATTATAAAGAGTTATGAATGTTTTACCAGTTCCAGCACAACCATATGCTACTAAGTTTTGGTTGTTCTCATAACAACGAAATAATTCTTCTTGATTTGGAGTTAGAGGAGTAATTTTCCTCATCAATTCCGTATTAATAGGTTTCTTTCTTTTCATTTGCTTTGTACTCATTCCCATTGGAACAGGTGATTTACTACGAGACCTTGATTTGGCTGGCATGTTATTCGGATTCGGTCATTACGGACTGAGTTGAAGACTCGTAAGAGCCTCTTTTAACTAATCTTCCAGAGATACCTCCAGATTTATCTGCTTTCTTTAACACCTCACCCCATCCAGGATTCTTATTGACTAATTTATCTCTCCACTCACCAACTTCAACTCCTAGTCCAGGCATCGTAGAAGGATCAGAATAATCCCTATCCCAATCTGGATTATCTTTTTTCCACTGATCCCAAACATGGACACTCATTGCTACTTCCTTCTGTTCACCAGTTTCTTTGTTTATAACAGGGTATGTTGCCATATTAATAAAATAAGGTTTAGGATTATTTAGTCCCACTCAAGGGCTTCAGATACAGCAGGGAATTGTTCTATAAAAATCTTCTTACAAGCATTAGAAATATCCATATGTTCTTTCTGTGTTCCATGTGCAGAACGTAAATTAATATAATGTATCCATGAACGACATGAACCAGTCATATAGATCTTTGTAGGAGTTGCAAGAGGCAATACAAACCTTGCACATTCCTTTGCCACACCTGCTTGCAACATCTGATTATATAATCCAAAGGCAGAACTGAATAAAGTATTCATCTGTCTATTAAACTTCTCAACCACCTCTGGTTCTAGATCATCAATACTATTCTGTCTGTTTTTATCATCTTGTCTACGAAGTTCTGGTAATTCTATTTCACCTAAAAGATTACTATCAGCATACCTCTGGCTAAACTCTTGGTATGTAAAACTCCTATGCCTTAATATTTGTGCTGCTATTCCTCTAGTAGTTTCAATCTCTAATGTCATGGAGGATTGCTCAAACACTGACCAGTGCTGGTGCTTAATACAATACCTCAATAAACCAGAAAAATTTTCATTGTCTTGATTTTTTGGATTAGATACTCTGGCAATGTATGCCATAGTTTTTTCTGCATCGGGTGTGATGCTAATAAATTTAACAGTCATCTTTTAATCTGCGTATCCATCATCGTCATCATACATTTCATCATAGGAAGTATCGGGGGAAGAGAATGCATGTGAATTTCTGTAAGCATCAACATCGGAATGAACTTCAGATTCAAGTGCATCTACAAGTTGTTTTAGATTTCTGACAATCAACTTTAATCTGTCTTTGTCCATAAGTTTCTGATTATTTAGATACTCCCCAACCTGGACTCGAACCAGGGACATAGTGATTAACAGTCACCCGTTCTACCAACTGAACTATTGGGGATTGGGGTGGGAGGTTGGATTCATGTTTACCAACAAGTAAGGGGCATTGCTACATTGAGTAGATTTTTACCTTACTATCTGAGACCCGACTGGTAGGTCGATTCTGACATTCCTGCCAGCAGCACCACCTGTGTCTCATCACCTTAACTAGCCTTATGCCAGCAAGTTTATTCAGTCACTCCCGTGTTGAGTTCGTCAACCCAACAAAAGTATTATGGCATAAAAAAAGAGGGGTGTCAACACCCCTCTTAAACCAGTCAAGTAAGACTGTCTCACTATGCACACACAGTCTTAGACTCTGTATGCTTGATGCCTCTGTAAGTTAATACAGTTGCTTCTTTCTGACAAGATTTCTTGTCATTGGTGTCGTAAGAGACACCTCTATAGGTGACTTTTGCCATTGGCTTTCTCCAAAGTAGTAGGGATTTTTGCCCCGTTCCTTCAGTCGGCTTTTGCGTCCTCCGAAGAGGATGAACGATTCCGTTCCGAGTCGGCTTACTTGCGACCTCCAAAGGAGGTTGAACGTATGTGTGCTAATACTAACACAGGTATACTATATAGGCAAGTAATTTTGTATTTTGTGATACAAAACTTTACGATACAGTTTCTATATTGTTCCTTCTCCAATACTTATCTTTAAACACCTTAAGTAGTTGTTTATTCTCTAAAGTTGTATTAGATTTTTCTATAAGATGACACAATGTTAGTGTCCGCCCCTTTAAAGGCTCTGTTGTTAACATGGTTTTTCATGCGAAATTTTCCTATTCATTATTTATACACGCAAAAAGACCCTACCACACTAGCAGTAGAGTCTTTCATCCTATAACGTTCATAGATTAGGAAAATTTCGTATGAACGCAATTATTTATGCCCCTATAAATAGGGGATTATAATTCCTCTTCTACCATATCATCTGATAATAAAGAACTCACAAGTTCCTTGGCATGTTTGTTATGATCACATAACTTATTCATCCATATTCTCTCATTGAGGGATACTTCTCCATCAGTAGATATAATACGACAACAAATATCTACAATTTCATTACGGTATTTAGTGCTTAGTGGCATTATAATGCATTAATTACTAATGGTAAAAGACGATGCTCTGCCTGTTGAACACGATGAGTTAATGTATCCACCGTATCATCAGGACATATAGGAACTATCGACTGCTCTATTATTGTACCAGAATCTAACTCTTCTGTCACGTAATGAACAGTACATCCCGTATTAAGATCCCCACTTTCAAATGCTTGGCCAATAGCATTGAGTCCCTTGTATTTTGGTAAAAGAGATGGATGAATATTTATAATTTTGTTTGGAAAAGCATTAATAAATTTTGGAGATAGTATTCTCATATATCCTGCAAGAATAATATAATCAACTCTCCATACTTTAAAAAGTTCTATTCTCTCATCATCTTGTTTAGTTTTAAGACGAACATGTGGGATACCCAATCTCTCTGCCCTTTCTACGGCACCACAGTTCTTTTTGTTATGAACCATCAAGACAACTTCATGCTCAGTGCAATTGTTGACGATGTTCTCGAAGTTTGTTCCGTTACCAGAACACATAACTCCCAATCTCATTCTTGTAACTCGTCTAAACGATAAGTGTATTCAGGTACATCATAAGGACCGTTAAGTTTCTTTTGATATTCCCTTTCATCAAGAACCTCATTGATTAATTCTTTGAGTTCTTTCTTAAGTTGTGGTTCTATTAAAGGTAATGGTGTGGGATTAAATGGTGGATAAATGGGATTACCATTAGCATCTTTTGGAAAAACATTATCCTTACAACCTTTTGTTGAAGGTCCACTCATCCCTTGAGTGTCAATCTTTTCACTCATAAAGGTTTCCCATCCTTATCAGTCAATCCCATCTTCTTTACTTGAGATAGATTAGATCTTTCTTGTTTTTTTAATTTCTTATATTCTTTTATAATCTTATCTATTTCATCCTGCGATACATTAACTTTTAATTCCTGTCCTTTAAATCCTTTTCCTTGCTGCTCTATGTAATCATTGATTCCATTCTGAATCTCACCTTCAATGATATCATTGATTTGATCCCTAAGTTCGTCACTCATTTTCTTTTTTTCACCTTCTTAGTTGGTGCTTTATATCCCCACTGTCCAGGATTTATAGTTCCATATCCAAAATCAATCTTCTGAACACAATCTTTACCATACCTATCATAATACATATCAAAAACATTCACCATCTTAGAAGATCGGGTAACATCTAAAAGTGTCTCTCCTTCTACAACATAGGTTACATTGAATGCATCACTAGGAAGTTTTCTATCATTTGCTTTCTCATAAGTTGTTTTCTCCTGAAGAATCTCACAAGAATATTCAGAAGGATCAAACTTCTTTTCTATCTTCTTAGGTGGTTCAGCCAATTTCTCCTCTTTCTCCACTTTAGTGGTCATGATCTTCCACCCCAAGTAATATCTGGATAAGCTTCCCTAACCATCTCATATGTAATTGCATACTTATCAGACAATCTCTTATCTTTTACAAGAATTACAATTTCTGCTTCACCAGGATGCAACCCTTCAAGCATCTGAATAAACATAGACTCTCTACGAATACCATTAAGAGCATCATTACCACCCTTCACAAAATTATAAAGATACTTCTGTTCTTTACGTAGTGAAGTATGATCTGTTCCTTCTGGAACATCATTGGGTGTATAAGGAACATCCCCTTCAGGCATCATTGATTGAACTGTCTCATCAAAGTTCCATATGAGAATAGAAACTAAGCCAGGATTACGATGCTCTTTAAGTGCTTCAATCTTAGCAACTTTAGATTTCTGCTTTGTCACATAATCTAAAACCTCATGTACAAATGGGTTAGGTGGAAGTTCAAGTTTCTTTGTCCTCTTTCTCGGAGTCTTTGCCACAACAGTGCTACTCTTCCTCTTCGTTCTCGGTGTCTGTGTCATAATTGTTTTCAATTCTTAGAGCTAAAATTTCATCAGGAACTAAATGTCCATTCTCATCAAACATTTCTGGATGAGTGTAAACTACTTGGGGTGTTGTCTCATATGAATGTTGTCTTGCCATCCATCCTAGCATACCTCCTACTAATAATGCAAGTAATGACACAACTGTCGTAAGTGTCAATGTTACTATGGTCATTTCCATGAGCACTCCTCCAAGAGATTTTATTTTTTTCTAATATCAAAGTAAAAATTAATATGAAAAACAATTTCTCTATTCCAAAGAGCAATTAATTTTCCAAATTTTACTTGAAAAGTTTTGGGTCTTTCTGGTTTTCTTCTCCTGTTGCGTAATAATAGTTCCACACCCCGATTCATTTCGGGTTTGTCTTTATTTAGATTTCTTTTTTCTTCTTCCTGGTCTTCGGTCATGTTGATACCTCACTGCATCTTCAAGGATGCGTCCCAAGTATGCTTTTATCTTTCTTGCTTGAGGTTTAGGTATGTGACCATATGCCTCACGCAATTGTTGGTGTAAGTTATCTTTACCTCCTTTAATATACTCTTGTAGTTCTAATACTTCATCAGCAAGTTCTTTTGCTGTAGAACTCTGAAGGAAAGCATCGACCTCTGCTTTCGTCGTTTTACGATACTTTAGAAATTCATAGAACTTGAGTTGCATTTTTCCTTGGAAAGCATACTCAATGGCATGTTCTATCATATCGTATACATTTTCAAAATCGTCTTTCATTAGACTAATTTGTTTTCCTTTAGGTACTTAACTGTTTCTGTACATCCACCAAGATTAGTTCCATTAAGAACTACTTGAGGAAAAGTTGATCCTTGACCAAACTGTCCATAAAAACTTTTCTGATCAAAGTGATCATCAAGTTCGTAAACAACATGGTTTAATTTTGCTAACTGTAGCACTTGAACTACTTTTGTGCAAAAAGGACATCCTTCTTTAGAATAAACCGTGAAATTCATGCTGCCTATTTAAAAATTTATTTAGTATTAGATACTACAGAAGCCCAATCTGCATCAAATAATTGCAATCCTTTATCAGTAAGAACATGGTTATACATCTTCTCAAATACTGATGGTGGCATTGTTACTACGTGAGCACCAAGAGCAAAGGATGTAGACACTGCTTTCACTCCTCGAATAGAAGCAGAAAGAATTTGAGTCTTAACCCAATGAGTTTGGTAGATATCATGAATATCTTTTATTACATCTAACCCATTCACCGAGTTATCGTCAAGCCTTCCTACAAATGGTGAAACATATGTTGCTCCTGCTTTAGCAGCAAGTATTGCCTGTGCAGCATCAAAAATTAATGTTACATTGACCTTAATATTATCTCTTGAGAGATGAGCACAAGTAAGAAGACCATCAGGTGAACAAGGAACCTTAATGGTTGCTACCTCTTGAAACTTAGAAGCAAGTCTAAGACCCTCAGAGGTCATTGTTTTACTATCTCCTACCACTTCCATACTAATGTCCTTTACACCCTCTTCAGCAAGTTCCTGGTAGACCTCTTCAGGGTCTCTACCACTCTTCCTAATAAGAGTTGGGTTAGTAGTAACACCATCTATCAGTCCTGTAGCAAAATGTTTTTTAATAATTTCTGTGTCAGCAGTATCCAGAAAGATTTTCATGAGAATAATTTAACTAGTGTATCTATAAAAGAATAAAAAAAGAGACCCTTTTGTGAGGGTCTCCTTATTGTATCAGATTATTGATTGAATATCAACCAACAGAAGGAGCAACAAGTGCAACCTCAGATGTCTCAGCAGATGCTAAGTCAAGAGGGAAGTTGTGTGCATTTCTTTCGTGCATAACTTCCATACCAAGGTTTGCTCTGTTAAGCACGTCACCCCAAGTAGGAACAACCTTACCAGATGCGTCTACGACAGACTGGTTGAAGTTGAAACCATTAAGGTTGAATGCCATTGTGCAGATACCCATAGAGGTTAACCATACACAGATCACAGGCCATGAAGCAAGGAAAAAGTGAAGACTACGACTGTTGTTAAAGCTAGCATACTGGAAGATAAGTCTACCAAAGTATCCATGTGCTGCAACAATGTTGTATGTTTCTTCTTCTTGTCCGAATTTGTATCCATAGTTCTGTGAATCTAAACCTGTTGTTTCTCTGATTAGAGAAGAGGTAACAAGTGAACCATGCATAGCAGAGAATAATGCTCCACCGAACATACCTGCTACACCTGCCATATGGAATGGGTGCATTAGGATGTTATGTTCTGCTTGGAATACAAACATAAAGTTGAATGTTCCAGATATACCTAGTGGCATTCCGTCTGAGAATGAACCCTGACCGAATGGATACACAAGGAATACTGCGAAAGCAGCAGATACAGGTGCAGAATATGCTACACAGATCCAAGGACGCATACCTAAACGGTATGATAGTTCCCACTGTCTACCCATGTAGGCAGAGATTCCGATGAGGAAGTGGAAGATTACCAACTGGTAAGGACCACCGTTATACAACCACTCATCTAGAGTCGCTGCTTCCCAGATAGGATAGAAGTGTAATCCAATTGCATTGGAAGATGGAACAACTGCACCAGAGATGATGTTGTTACCATATAAGAATGAACCAGCAACTGGCTCACGGATTCCGTCGATATCGACAGGAGGTGCTGCGATGAATGCTATGATAAAGCATGTAGTAGCAGCTAAAAGACATGGGATCATCAAAACACCAAACCAACCAACATAGATGCGGTTGTTAGTGGATGTAACCCAGTCACAGAACTCAGACCAACCTGATAGTAAGCCTTGTTCCCTTTTTTGAAGAGTTGTCATGAGGACAATTTAAATTAGTAGGGCTTCAAAGGGTAGAAGCGATACAGATATTTCCACTAATCCCTTCACTAGTGGATATGAGAGATGTAACCCCCGTGATCTCGGTTAGAGGGAATATAAGGTCAGCAGATGCTCACCCGAAGTTATTTATTATAACGGAATGTTAAGTGCTTGTCAAGTATCGAAAGATACCTTAATAATTTTTTAAGTATTTTTGCTGTATATATACATATAGGTTTGGTGTCACTAAATGAAAAGATTCTTACCTATTGTAATGTTATTGATGACTGGTGCTGTGGTAGCACCATCAGCTAAGGCTGATATGACATCCAGAATGACTTCTAGTGTTCAACTGCAAGTCAATGCTGCTGCAACACAGATGCAGAGAATTGGCTCTTCATTTAGTATCACTGGTAATAATGTGGATACAACTGATGGTACGACTGCTAATACAATTAGTGCTGGTACTATAGCATCAGGTGTCTATTCTCCTGGTACTATTGCTGCTGTACAAGACGACC
>Ga0208815_1000561_pt1 | contig 9811 bp, 5 predicted proteins | sample Virmet3438_5245_FD_185733 | JGI IMG/M metagenome (GOLD analysis project Ga0208815, IMG submission 185733) | Marine viral communities from the Southern Atlantic ocean transect to study dissolved organic matter and carbon cycling - metaG... | ecosystem: Environmental > Aquatic > Marine > Oceanic ... | reverse complement strand
GGATAAGAAGCAAATGTTATCTCTCTATTTTTAATTCTAACACTAACAACCTGTCCTCTATCATTAATAACTGCTTCTGCAATAGTAGAATCACCATTAACATAAACTGTAGGTGTGCTTGTATACTCTCTTCCTGGTGTAATTAAAGTAAACGAATCAATGATACATTCTTTACCAGAATTAGCAGGAGTATTTAATCTATATCCAAATCCAGGATCAGTTACTCTTATCTCTGTAATATAACCATTCTCATCACTTAAAGGTACTGCTCCTGCACTAAATCCATTACCACTAATAAGAACAAAGGGAAGTTCTGTATATGGATCACCTGTTGTATCAATAGGTATATCCAATATCTCTCCACCTGGTCCTGTTACAATCTCACCAACAATAGGAACAGAAGGTGTTCTAATTGTAGGTTCGTTAGAAGAACCATCTTCTGCCTGTGTAATCTCTTCATCACTAAAACCAGCAGTATCACTTTCAATAAGAACACTAACTGATGCACCTGTACCTACCACAGAGAAGAATAATGTTTCTTCACTTTCAAATGTAATATCTTCAGCAATTCCAACGATAACTCTAGCAGTATTCTCTTCTATCACAACAGCACCAGACATTTTATTATCAACAAAGTCTTCTGGAGTAATACCTGAACCAAATAGTGAATATTCTAAAACAGTTCCTGTACCAATATTAGTTGTTGTGATAGTATAAGTAATGAAATCTCCTTCCTTGACAATAACCTTATCAGCAGTAACTGCATAGGTTGGAGACACTTCTGTAGGATCAACGTCAGTTGTAACTGGTTGAGTAGTATCATCAATATCTTCTGGTTCCTCAGGATCTTCATAAAAATCTTGATTGGTTGGATTGAGTGAAGTTTCAAAAGGAATATCAGACTGTGGTATCTCACCTATAGGAATATTATAACCAGCAGTACCATCCTGCACATCAAGTTCTTGAATTGTACATCTAGCAATATTCTTTCTAGCCATTTGCCTTACTGTTCCTGGTGAATCAGGGAATATTCTGACAAAGAAATCTTCATCACCTTCAGTATCATAATCTAAAAATGTTCTAACATCTAAGGTTCTACTAGAAATACCTGGAGCAAATCCAATAATACCACTAGCCTCCTCATAGTCTTTTACTTTCTTAGCGGTTCCATTCCTAGTTGAGAAGGTAACACTAGAAGCAACATCAATTTTACCCCACCTAGTTATCTCAAAAGTAGCAATCTGACCTTCCTGAACAATAATATCTTCTATTGAATATCTAATAATATTACCACCTGGATTCTCTTGTATACCACCAACAAATACAACATCTGTTCCATCAATCGTCTTACCCTCAGAAGCATCATCACAAGTATATTGAGTCCAATCAGCTTCAATATCCCCAAGAGCCCCATCCTCTAAAGAATTTAATAGATTATCTAAGAAATCCTCTCTCTTATCTGTTTGTCCTGTAGTACAAACCGCAGGTGTCTTAGCACAATCTGATGGTGGACCTTCACAACTAATACCGAGAAGCTTTAAAACAAAGTTAATAGCATTTCCAATCATATTCAATGGAGCAGCAATAGCACCAAGAATATCTTGTAATGGTCCTAAAATATTGCTCAATAGATCTGTCATTAATGATTGTATCTTACCAACAATACCATTAACAAACTTATCAACCTGACATGCTGTTTGCTTATACAAATTAAAGAGATAACCAAATATAATATCCTCTAAGAACTTAGCAAGACGATCACTAAGATCTGCCATCTTACAACCAAGTTCCTTCAATGCTTTATTAAAAAACTCAGTAACAGGAGTTAATGATAATCCATCAACTGCTGGTCTTAATATTGCTTTAGTTATAAGCTTAACTGCTTTCTTTATCTGTTCCAGAACAAATCCCTTTATCTTAGCAACAAAGGATCTTATAAGACGAATTGCTTTATTAACATACTTTCTTCCTATATCCATCGCATCATTTAATTTGCCACTCAATTGACCAACTACATAATCACCTAATTGTCCATCGTTATCCTGAATATCACGAAGCATTTCACCAAATAATCTGGTGAAAGTCTTTTTCATATCAGTTTCTTTACCACACTTATCTGCTACTTCAACACAAAATTGAATGCCACCAGGGTTAGCAGGTGTATTCTTACTATGAATAGATTTAACACCTTCATCAACACCAACAGACTCTTCCCTATCTGTACCATCACCAAGATGTCCAGTTTCAGTAATTGAAGGTTTGTTTTTGTCCTCAACTAACTGATCATATACTATCTTATTCTCTGGATTGAGAAAAGTAGTAAATGATTTACACCCAGACTCACTTGGTGATGGATCATCACTAACATCTTCACCATCAGAATTAGGATCTCTTCCTATACTACCAATAATAACAGGTTGTTGCTTATCAATATCCAAGAAGAAACCAACAACCCAAGCACCTGGCTCAAGTTGTGTAGTTACTGAAGTTGCTGCTCCTGTGATATGCGGTGCATGTACAGGCATCACAACTCTTGCCCAAGGGAGATCTTCAGACTTTACAGTATTACAATCTCTTGGGTGTATTCCAACAATCCTAACTTTCCATCTGTCTCCACCCTTTGCATCATCTGCCTTAACAGACTCAACCTGACCGATCCACCAATTGAATCCGTCAGAACCTATTTGATTTACTGGGTAAAGACTACTAGCTTCAGTCATCGTATACTAAACATTCAGGCTCATCTGGGTGCATCTCACAGAACAATTCAATAGCATTAGGATCGTGATGATCTCCTGCTACTATCTCGTCATGATGATGCTCTTCATAAACTTCTAATTCATGCAACTCTTCCTTGTAATGCCGCCTAGCAGCAGGGTTGAGTTGTGGATCCTCAAGGATCTCTTTATCTTTTTTAATATGTGCTTCTATTGATTCCATATAAGTTACCTATAGTACTTTGCTTTCTTTTTCTTTGATTCCATAGGAATCTCTGATCAAGTCTAACACAGTTAGTACCCTTCTTTGCTCAATGTCAAACTGATGGTTAAGATTCTTGATTAAATAGGTTCCACTATGTTCTGGATCCCACATATCTTCATCTCTCATCATTTCAGGAACTTGATTGGGTATTCTGATATCAACCTTATCACCAGCAAATAATTCTAGTTGTCCTTGTAAGGATATAGTTACTTGCTGATTAAACATTATACCAGCTCTTGAGAAGGATTGTGCAAGAAAATGCTTTTGATAGTCAGGGAAATCTGACTCATCTTTAGCAATTTTAGTGCCATTATACCATTTCTCATCATCAACCACTGTTGACATAATTCTAGTTGGGTATCGTGATAGTTTAGTTTGTCCTGCTGGCAATCTTGTTTGACTACCTAGGTGTATCATATCCTTCCACGTATCTGCTAGAGAATATATCGTTTCATCATACTTGCCAGTATTTATGTTGAAATAGCAAACTAGAGATGAATACGTTCCTTCCCTCATTTGCTTTATCATATCAATTTCCTGAGTAAAGACAATTTCATGTATTATATCAGGATCAACTTCAGTCTGACTATTATTACCAATATTATAAGTAAATTCTTTAACTGATGGCTTACCATCAAACTCATCTTCCTTAGTTGAACACAAGGAATCAAAAGATTTAAATACAAATCCCTTTCGTGTTTGATAAAAAAGATATCCAGCAGTACCACTAGCTTTAGAGGTTTCTCCCCTCACATCACTATTTTTGGTAAGTCCCTTTTCATCTGCTGTTATTGCTCCAGATCCACTAGATCCTTTAGATGGTGCAGTAGTTTTAGCAGAAATAGTCTTAGTCTGGATTGATCTAATAAGAGCAAATGGACTTTTCTTGGTTGGTATAACTTTAAAAGAAGTTGCTGAAGGTTCTGTATCTATTTTATTCTCAGGAACTCCTAAGTATTCTCCCAATATCTTAATTACAGCAGAAGAAGTTTCTCCATTAACTATTCTATTAACATGAAGTCCCTCATTAACAAGACCTTCTTCGGATATTAAAGCAAGAGTATATATTTGTTTCCTGTCCTGTCCTATCCTATTTCCAACAGCCCAAACACGAAATGTATATTCATATGGTAAATTGTCCTTTTCTACCTCAACAATAACTTTCTCCCATCCTGTAATAGGCATTGAGGAAACCAAATTCTCTGCATTATCAACAACAACCATCTCCCCACCGAATGCTGGTAACATAATATCTTCATGGTATTGAAAATGAGTAACCATTGACATAATGTTTGCATATGGTTTTTCATCATCACCTGCTCTGTATATTGAAATAGCTTTTAGCGAGAAACTATCGCCAAACGGTTCGTTATCTACTGTCATTGTACCACATAAGCCTTCTGATAGTATCTATCATGAGATGCCCTTGCCCTAGTTTCTAATGCCGATACATTTACCTTTTGACTTTGAGTCTGAACTGAATTGAGATTAACAGAAGAAGGTACTCCCTGTGATTCTGAAGAGCTTGATATCAATTCATCCTCCTCACTAAATCTTGATTCTGATTCAAGACGTAAGGACTTTCTCATATTAAGATCAGATGCATGAATCCCATTAGAAGTACCATTCAAATGTCCATCTAGTGTACCATCTGCTAGAGATGCTGGATTCATCAACTCATTAAGTATCAATCCAACAAAACCACCTTTTGCTGCACCCATTGATCTTATTGCATTAAGTGGTCTTTCAACTACTTGACGACCTAATGGTGTTGGTCCCGATTGGAATCCACCAGGATTAGCTTGACCAGTCAACATTTGTTTAACTGTACCGTAACCAGGCATACCCCTTAAAGGATTCCATATTCCTTTTCCTACTCCTTTAGTATACTGACGTTGACTCCAATCATTCTTGATAAGATCTCTCCATCCCATCGCTCCTTCCTTAGCAGTCCTACCACTATTCCACCAATTACTTATTGAATTTCTAGAATTGGTGATTGAATTGCTACCACCATATCCACGAGTCCCACCACCATATCCAGCAGTCTTGGTTCCACCACCAGTACCTCTTCTAGTTCCAATTTTTCCACCTCCTCCTCCACCAAAGCTAACAAAACTAAGAAGTTTTTGGAACCAATTCTTCTCTTCCTTCTTCTCACCTTGTTCTCCAGCTTCTATTTTTCTGTTCTCTCTATCAGTTTCAGTATTAATACCTTGTTCCAAAGATCCTGCAACTGCATTGGGAACACCAAATACATTAGCAAGATTCTTTGTTACTGCTGAAACCTGTGCAGCTGCATATTGAGGAACTGGTCCCATACTAGAAGCAGCTCTGCCCATGAAATTCATCATAAAGATACCCATAGTCTCAGGTACTAAAGACAAAGAATCTTGTAACTTTTCTACTGCTTCCTTAACTTCTGGACTATCAGAATATTTCTCCTGCCTTTCCTCGTAAATAGGTCCAACAGATGAAAGGTCACGAGATGCTACCTCCAATTTAGGTTGTGGCATCCAATTATTAATATTCTGAATTGGTGGTCTTGCATTCTGAGAAACTTGTAAATCCTTTCCATCTTTATGTTTAGCATTATCAATAGGAGTTATATCAATTCTTTCATTCTTATGTGCTAAAAGATTAATTGGTACACCACTATCAGGAACATTACTTGTTGTCACACCATGATAACCAGATTTGGCTTGTATATCTGGTTCCCAAGGATCAGGTAACATAGAATCAGAAGGATTTATATTTTTACGGTCATTTACCTCCTCCATCTCATTCTGCTGCCTTACATCACCTGCATTCTCATTCAATCCTACAAATGAATTTGGTAAATCACCTTCTACTTGCTGTGCTAAGTCCTCTGCTTTAGCAGCAACCTTAGCATCTGATATTTCTTCCTTTTTAATTGCATTTTGCTCTCTCAAAGCAGCAATAATAGCATCAAGTTTATGCTCTACAGTATCTCCAGTCTCTTCCAGCATCTTGTGTGTGCCAGCAAGACTATCCTTTGCCGCAATTACAACCTCTTCAGTATCACCAACCTTTCTAGTAATCTCAGCAAGAGAAGTCTGTAATGATAATGCTAAAGCAGCTAAGAAATTACCTAACTTCTCATCCTTAACCTTTACTGCTTCCTGCTTTTCAGTTGTATTAGTAACTCGTTTCTTTACTGCTTCTTGTAATGGTGCAGCTTGTGGTGAAGCATTCTTACCGTAAGTTAAAGGTATCTGGTGTTTTAATGAAGCTCCAACAGATACTTCAGGAAAAGGTTGTCCTGCCAACCTATTCATTAAATAACGACTGGTTGGCTTTGGTGTGTCTATTGGACTAGCAAATGGTCTAGATTGACCTCTAGCAAAATAACTAAAATCATTCTTATCATACTGAGGCATTTGCCTCTGAAATCTTCTAGGAAGTCCAGCAGTCATCTGCATTTGCAATGCTCTACTGAAAAATTCACCTGGACGCAACTTAGGATCAAAAGGATGCAACTCATCTCCCTGTTGTGCTGCAAACATCTGTGCCTGTCTTTTAGCCTCAGAAGCAGTATTACTAGCTTTATAAAGTTGTCCTGCTATTACAGAACCCAAATCACCAGAATATGTCTTAGTATATGTTGCCATTTAACCTGCCAATCTCTTTATATGAAGATCCTCACCAGTTTCTCCCATAGAACCATAATCAGAACCAGTAGGTATATTAGGAGAACTTGATGTTTCTATTGTTTGTGTAATATAAACAATAGAAGTCTTACCTTTAGAAGAAGATTTCTTCATATCATTCATAGAAGAACTACCTGATTGCACAACTGATGATTTATTATTAGGTACTGGACTAATATTACTACTTATATTATCAGGAACAGGTGGTAATGGTGGTGGTGTACCAAGACTATTACTTATTTCCTTAGTTGGGGTCTCCTTCTGCTCTGGTTCTTCTGGTTTTAACTTATCTAAAAGACCATGTGGTGTTGATCCATTTCCACTCTGAACTAACTTTGCTATGGTAACCCAATTACGATATGGTTGAGCACTATCTGGTTCAAAGAAATCAACACTAGTATGCCATCCAGACATGTTACCAGCATTTTTAGGTTGCATCTGAGGTACGCCAGGTACATCAACACTTACAAATCCAACTTTTCCTAATAACTGTCCTGCTGCTACTGATTGGTTTTCTCTAACATTAATTCCACCATCAGGGAAGTGTGAGTACAGGGAATCAAAAAACTTACCATTACTAGGATCCTTACTTCTAACTATTACAACATTACCATATCTCTCACCATATTTTCTATTCACTTCAACAACTACACCTGGAAATAAATTATAATTGTTCTTATAATCACGGAAACTAAAGTCAACTCCCGATTCACCAGACTTATCTATACCCTGCATACTCCAAAACTCTATTGTTGAACGCTTCCCTCCTAGTATTTTTTCTGAAGGGATAACTGGATCTCCTCCTGTACCTTTATTTGTCTTATTATCACCATTCTTATTGCCATCATCTTTTTTTTCTGCTGTATATTCTGACTTATCTTGTATACCAGGCAATTTCAATCTATCAGAGAAACTAGTAGCAGAAACAGTAGTTACATTATTAGTTCCACCACCCATATTATTAACATAAGATATTTCCTGAGGAACATCTATACCTTTACGAAGAATAGCCGAAGTTGCATCTGTTTTCATTCCCATAGCATTAGCAACACCAAGTAAAGAACCACCAATTAAAGATACTGTTGTAAGTATAGGATCAACAACAGTAGATATTGCACTACTCTGTGATTGAATTAATTCTGTTCCATGTACATTACCACTACTAGCACCTTTAGTACCAACATCAAAGTCCTTCTGTTTATTATTTGAAATTGCTCTTTCAATATCTCTTGTCAACAACATAGCATCTATACCATATGAGGCAGCAGTTCCTTTACCAGGAATAGTAGAAAGAATTGAAGATGTGAGTTCAGCACCTGCTCCCACCCAATCTCCCCTTAAAGCTCTTTCACCACCAAACCATGCTCCAAGTAATAAACTGACAATTGGTATCTTACCAACAGTTGCCTTCATACCAAGTCTCTTAGAACCAGTACCAAAAACTTGTTGACCTATTTCTTTTGCTACTACTCTTTCAGTAGTCTCTTTAACACCTGTCTTAACTACTTGATTAGTTGCTTGTTTTTTTAAAAATCTGTCTGTTATATGACTAAGTGCAGTCTTATAAACTTGCCTACTAGCCGCTTTTACAGAGTATTTTTGCCAATACTTAGCAGGGTTTAATCTACGTGCAATTTTATAAGCATTCCTAAGTCTCCTATTACTAAGAATAACCCTTCTGTAAAGCATACGTTTTAATGGTTGAAGAATCCTACGAGTAGCTACTCCCCACAATAACTGTCCCAAAAAACCACCAAAACTACTTGGTAATCCTATCCTCTTAGCAAACTGCCTTCCTTTTCCAGATTGCTTAATTCTCTCTAACTTTAACTCTTCATCTTTTACTTTTTCATCCTCTATCTCTTCTTCTCTTAGTTTATTCTGAACACCATATAGTTCCAATATCTGATCAAACTTATCCTCTAAAAGTTGATTTTGATTTACAATCAACTTTTGAGTGTCTGCAATACCACCAGCAACAACAGATACCCTACCAGCAAGTTTATCTACCTTATCCTCTGTCCTTACTATTTTACTATCAATACCTACACCAAAAATATTAGATACCTTCTCCCTAAGACTTGGATCCTTAACTTCTATTGAATTAGGATCATTATTACGCTTTAATTCTTTCGCTGCTTCTTTTACTATAGGATCTGCATCACTCTCATCTATAATTCTGTCATCATCCCACTCCTTTACCTTGTCCCAAAGCTTACCAGCTATGAAACTACCTAAATCACCACGATATGTTTTAGTGTAAGATGCCACTATTTACGTTTTGCTTGTTCTTGTTTTTGTTTGAGTTCTTCAAGATATTGCATTAGGAAGGTAGTATAAACCTCTCGTTCCCAAGGTAACATATTCTCAACTTCACTCAAACTGTATTTATGGTACTGCATCAAAGCAAAGTTCATTCTAAAATACCCTTCCAGATTATTCTGGAAGAGTGCTATACGAAAAAACTCTGTAGACCCTCAATGGTATACTCAGAATCCTTTCCAGTATTAGGATTTATTACCGTAAAGGTATGACTCAACTTAGGGCAAGTTTCATAGAACTTTTGAATTTTCTCAAATTGCTTAGTAGTCAAACTATCAACAAATGTGCGGAATTCCTTCTTAGTTGTTGTTGAAGAATCATAGACTTCATCTTCATCAAAGATCTGTTCTATTGAATCTGCAATAAAATCATAGACTTCATCTGTCTTCATCTCCCTCTGCAAAAACTCCCTTTCAACAAATTGTTGCATACTTGGATATTTCATAATAATACCAGTTTTATCATCAAACATGATTTGCTTATTATGTCCTTCTGGCTTAAAGACATTAATATCATCAATACTAACCTTTGCTTCTACCTGAGTCTCATTGTCATCAAGACAAGTAACATTAAGACTAATGACTTCCCCAATAGATGCTGCTCTAATCTTTAAAAAGATATATTCAAGATCAAAACTAGGTAGTTGATCTACCTTAATTCGTGAAATAACGCAATTTTTCAATAAATCCTTAACTGCGTTAGTTACCTGTTTTTCGTCTTCTGACTCAAGTGCCAATAATAGCACTTTTTCCTCTTTTACAAGAAATGGGCGATATTTAACAGTTTTGCCTGTAGAGGGTAATTCAAGTTCATACGTTGGATACCCTAACTTTGGT
>Ga0208815_1000560_pt1 | contig 9839 bp, 6 predicted proteins | sample Virmet3438_5245_FD_185733 | JGI IMG/M metagenome (GOLD analysis project Ga0208815, IMG submission 185733) | Marine viral communities from the Southern Atlantic ocean transect to study dissolved organic matter and carbon cycling - metaG... | ecosystem: Environmental > Aquatic > Marine > Oceanic ... | reverse complement strand
TAACAAACATCAACAAAAGCCAGCCAGGAATAGCCAAGGTTAAGCCAAGCTGAGTGGTAAAAAGTGCATCGGCAATGCCACCAGTGACGACTTGACTATCGACACCTAACGACATCATTCCGGTGAAGCTCACTTGTAGGCCTGCTATTGTTCCTAGCAGGCCCATCAAGGGAAGAGCACTAACCAGCACGGCAGGTACCATTTCTCGCTTTGTTAGCTCTTTCTCTCCATCACGCACTTGGGCTATCTCTTTGCGTGTAGTAAACAACACAAAGATTTGCTGGTAAGCAAACCATGCCACCAGCAGCATTAACCAACACAATGCATTTCCCGCTAGCTGTTCAATCATTAGCTTGCGCTCGCTTGCTTTTGACCATCACTCTTTTGGTCGCTTTTCTCAGCAACGTCAGGCTCGTCATTGCTAAGTACAAGCGCGAAACTTTCGAGCTCTTCGTAGTAATGTCGCGCTTTGCGAGAGAGTACGGCATTTAGAATTAATGCCGGTATGGCCACAACTAAGCCTAACTCTGTCGTAACCAAGGCTTTAGCGATCCCGCCAGAAATAACTTCGGGGTCGCTTGAGCCAAATGCCGTCATCATTCTAAAGGTTTCAATCATGCCGCTTACCGTACCTAGAAGACCTAGCAAGGGTGCAACGGCAGCAGTTACAGCAATGGTGCCGTTGTATTTTTCTAGCTTGATTTTGTCTTGCTGGAGTGCAGAAAACAGTTCATCGTCGCGTTCAGTTGGCGTGCTTGCACGCTTAGTTATGTCATACAGTTCGCGCTGCATGCCATCAAAGAAGCCCACACCTGAACTGCCCACCATGTTCACCAGAGCTTTGCCTGATGCTACTTGCTTAACCTTAGGTAAGCGCCATAGCTGAATAACTTTAAACAGTGCGATAAGCGTAGCGAGAAGGGCAAACAAAACGATAGGGATCACCCACACTCCGCCTTTCACAACATGTTCAATTACCCCTTCTGACGCTTGCTCGCGCGTTGCTGCGCGGCCAAGGGTAGGATCTATTTTAATGCTGCCATTGCCGCTGCTTGCCAAGCTTGCAAGGCTTTCGGTATCCGTATCTGAAAAAGTGGACGTAGAGGTAAACAGGTCTTGCTTACGCTCTGCTGTACCCGCAACGTTTTGTGCTTGCGCCAGATACCACGTCACCGGTCCAAGAGTAAGCACTTTTGCTTGGGTCACTTCGCCATTCGCCAGTACAACCTTTCCTGCGCTGAAACTAGGGGTTTGTTGATTGGCAAACTCTTTCGCTTTTTCACCCACTTTCTGGACTTTGTCAGACAAGCTCATTTCGCTTAATGACAGACTGTCTACACCAGTTTGAAGCAGGAAACGGCTCAACAAATTTTGTTGGAACTCTTGTTGCTCGCTCCAGCTCGATAGGCGATTTTCTAACTGTGAAAGACTAAGGGTTCTTTCGTCCATTTTACGGCGGGCTACCGTGGTTTCATTGCGTAGTTTCATTACCTGCTGTTCAAGCGCACGCAATTCATTAGCCAGCGCTACCCGCTCTTTACTAATTTTGCTTTCGGTGCGATCCAGACGAGTTTTCGCGTCTTTAATATTGGCCAGCATGCTATCTTCAGGCGCTGCCACTGCCGGTACACAAACCACAGCAGCACACAAAGCAACACATGCTGCGATGAGAGAGGATCTCAACATTGGATTAAATGCTGTGAGAACGTGAGATAAGCATTTCATTCGCCTTCTCCTTTAGCCAGTGTAAGTGGTAAAGAAACAAAGTCAGGTTCATGCTTTTTCTCAAAAATAGCGACGGCAAGCGCTACCGATTCGCTATCTACATTGTCACTGAATTGCCACTGCCACTCGCCATTTTTAACGCGACCGGCCCCCTGATATTGACCATCGGCGTTGGTAAACCACGCATAGCTGCTGCCAACAAAGAACTGCTTAACTAATACATCTTTGTCATCGGGAGCACGCATTACGGTTTCGTTTACCAAAAGTTTGCTATTGAATTGCGCAAGGGATGAAAGTTTTGCAAGGGTGACCTGAAGCTTATTTGACGTGTCGGCGTCAGCCGCTAATTCGGCTTGCTCTTTATCCCACGTCTGGCGAATAATTTCAGGCAGCGACGAGTAAAGGCTGTCTACTTGCCCTATTACTCCAGTCAATGCACGCTCTACCCCACCCTGTTGTGCTTCAAGCTCGCTTTGCTCAGAAAGCAGTGCTTCTCGCTGGGCTTCTACGTCGGTGGTTGCAGCCTTACTTTCGTCAATCATACTCTGCAGCTGAGTACGTTCAGCTTTAAGCAGTTGAATACGCTGACGCAATGCAGGCTCTGATTCACGCCACTCGTTTTCTAGCTTTTGCGTCTGGCGCTCAATGCTAATCCACTTTTCAGTGAGCCCGTCGATATCGCTGGCTTTTGTTGCTGCCATCACAATACCTGATGAGGCCACGGCAAGTGATACCAGTACAAAAGAAAGCGCTGCACTTCTTTTAACTTTCATTCAAATCCCTTACATCTCTTGGCTGAATTAATGAGATTGCCGGCACGTCGATATCGCTATCGAGGCCGGCATTTTTAATGTCTTGTTACTGCTTGCTAAGTATTAGAACTGGTAAGTAGCAGACAACAAGAAGCTTCTTTCTGGTTCATTGAAAGTATTCGCCCCTGCGTTAGATGCTTGTGTACCTTCACGCTTAACGCTTTCGTTAAACAAGTTCTTAACCGACACGTTGAAGCTTAAGTTTTCGTCGAACGCGTAAATGGCGTTAATGTTGGTGATGGTATAGGCTTCGCGATCATCAGCTTCGATAACGGCGCCCGAATTAACGCTGGCCGTAGGGCTTTCTGTCTCACCGTAGTGTTGAGCGCTAAGCACAAGCTCAAGTGCATCGGTGGCTTGCCAGCTTATTAGCGAGTTCACTGTGTAGTCAGGAACGATAGATAATGGCTGGCCAGTAGATTTATCCTCTGACTCAAGCATCACGGTAAAGTTGGTCGACCACTCAATAGTGCTGGTTACAGGGAACAACAAGTTACCTTCAAGGCCAGAAATAACCGCTTCAGGAACGTTAAACCACTGGAATACCTGAACGTTTGCCTCGCCACCTTCTTCGCCAGGTAACACATACTCTGGCGGTACATTACCGGTGCCAATTTTGTCTTTATAGTCGTTGTGGAAGTAAGTAATACCCGCGTTCAAACCCTCTTCGTTGGTGTAGTTAACACCAATTTCTTTGTTTACTGAGGTTTCGTGCTCTAGGTCAGGGTTCCCTAGAATGTGACACCCGCCACCTAGGTTAGAGAAGTCAACTGGGCAACCATTACCTCGTGTGTAGTACACGTAGTTAGGGTTTAATTGATAGAGATTTGGTGCTTTAAAAGCACGGCTAATACCACCTTGAACCACAATATTAGGCGATGCCTGCCATGATGCATTCAAGCTCGGGCTAAGGTTTGTACCCGCTTTGCTGTGATCATCAAAACGTAGTCCAGGCGTAAGCGTGATTGAATCCGTTAGCATGATGTTGTCTTCAACATACACACCTACAAGCGTGGCGTCGGTTTCAGATGGACGATTTTCTGGGTCAGTCTCTACACCAGGAATAGTACCGTCATCAACCACGTTCAGAGAAAGCTGATTGCTAACTGAATCGTCTAGGGTCTCTTTGCGGTATTCCGCACCAAACGTTGCGGTTTGATTGAAGCCGCCTAGCGTTAAAGGCACATTCCACTCGGTCTTTGCCGTAATGTTCTCTAATTTGATGGTGGTCATCTCAAGGCTATTAATGCGACCTTCACCACCACCTGCAGAGCCTTCACCTAAACGGCTGTTAGACGTGCTTTCGTATTGGATATAGCTAAATGAATCGCCGAAGTCATATTCGCCGTTGTGTGTTACGCCGAACGTACGACGGTGCATTACTAGTGTTTCTTCACCAATCAAGCTCTGAGGATCGGTTTCTGCCAGGTCTTCAGGTTCAGGTATGATGACGTTGCCGTTTTCGTCAACGGGGTAGCTTACGCCTTGAAATGCATTGTCACCGGCATAGCGGTTGCCTTGGCGGCTATAGGCTGCTTCAAAGTCCCAGCGATTAATATCATCTTGGTCGAAGCGAACAAGAGTACGCACGTCGATATTTTCAACACCTTCACGTCCTGCACCTACCGCTTTTGCTGTACCGCCGCGGCCCGTTGTTACGTCTGTTGCGTCTAAATTTACGCGTGGGTCGTCAGCGTCCTGTTCGTTGTAGTTAACAATAGTGCGGTGAGAGAAACGCTCAGATAAAGGCGCACTTGTTACTAGGTTAAAACGACGGTTGTCGCCTTCGTATTTATTTGAAGAAAGCTCGGTCTGAGCGGTGATAGAGGTAGAAGCTTCATCAGGAGACTTAGTGATAATATTGATAACACCACCTGATGCGCCAGAGCCATAGCGAGCCGCTGCTGGACCACGAATAACTTCAATGCTCTCAATCGCTTCAGCTGGAACCCAGTTGCTGTCGCCCTGTGTGTTTCGCTCGCCTGAACGGCCCATTTTTACAGAGTTACGCGACAACACTGGCTTGCCGTCAATTAAAATAAGCGTATTTTCTGGACCCATTCCGCGAATGTCGATTTGACGTTTGTTGCCATACTGTCCTGAGCTTGAGTTACCTGTAAGGTTGATACCCGGCATGGTTCTTACAATTTCAGCGATATCGTTAGTGACAGGACGACGTTTGAAATCTTCTTCCGTAATGATAGACACGCCTTGGGCTTGCTTCAGCTCTTCAGACGCAGATTGCACAACGGTGGTGTCGAGCGTTTCTATCTCTTCGCTTTGCGCCAGCACACCCGCTGACAACATGGGAAACAGGGTTCCTAACAAAATAATGCGCTTACCATTTACAGGCATTTGATAATCCTTAATGTGTTGAGTGTTGGCCAGCCAGTGGCTCGCCATTTCAAAATGTTGTGTCTTGTTACGCGCGGCTTAACTTCATAAATGGCTCTAACGCCAAACATGAGCAAAGCACTAACTATTTGAGTTAGGGCAATTGGTGTGATTATTGTTATTCCAAGAAAGAATGCCCAAAAGTGAGACTATCCGTAGAAACTTGCATCCCCTGTCTGTCATAGGGAATTTTCATCGCTTTATTTCTCTTCTTATTTGCAAGAAGTGGCTAATCGTGCTCAAATCGCACTGCATCTTAATGACAATTATTATCATTTGCAATTTAATTAATATTGAAAGGCTTTTTACTTTCTTTACATAAAACTGACGAATATGCTTAAAACACCGCTAAATACAATTCCTAAAACCCTTGCAGCACTGTCTGATTACGAGAACCTGGCTCGGGAGCGACTAACCCCACAATCGTGGGCATATATTGCCGGTGGCTCTGCAGATGAATTGTCGATGCGAAGAAATCGAGAAAAATTAGACGGCCTGTGTTTACTTCCCCGCGCTTTGAAAGATGTCAAACTGGGGGGAACTAAAACCACCTTGTTAGGGCAGCAGTTTGAACACCCTATAATTTCAGGGCCTGTTGCTTATCAAGCGTTAGCGCATCCCGATGGTGAGATTGCGACGGCGATGGCAACACAAGCTCAAGGCGGCTTATGGGTGATGAGCACACTAGCCAGTTGCTCCTTTGAAGATATATCTAATCAGGTGGAAAGCCCCCGCTGGTTTCAACTCTATGTTCAACCTACCCGTTCACAAACTCTAGAACTCATACAAAAAGCAGAGCACTTTCAGTTTTCAGCATTGGTAATCACCATCGATGCGCCAATTAACGGCTTGCGAAACCGTGAGCAGAGAGCTGAATTTTCGCTCCCTCCAAATGTTCGCGCGGTCAATATAGATACGCCTCCTCCCTTAGTGCACCCCGGAGAAGGCAAGAGCGTGGTATTTCAAGGGCTTATGGCACAGGCTCCTACATGGGACGATATTGCTTTTATCCAGCAACACACGTCTTTGCCCATTGTGTTGAAAGGTATTCTTAATCCACTGGACGCTCAAAAAGCAGCGGAACTTGGCGTAGCGGGTATTGTAGTGTCGAATCACGGCGGCCGTGCTTTGGACAGCGTGCCTTCACCGGTAGAAATGCTTCCTATTATTCGCCAAACGGTTGGTGATGAAATGATGGTACTGGCCGACAGCGGTGTGCGCAGAGGCGCTGATGTGGTAAAGCTCATTGCACTGGGTGCTAACGCCGTGCTTATTGGTCGGCCTCTGATGTACGGGTTAGCCACGGCGGGGGCATTAGGTGTTGCTCACACTATTCGATTGTTGAGAGACGAGCTTGAAATGACAATGGCGCTTTGCGGCGTAGGCTCCATAGAAGAAATAAATAAGCACTGTTTATGGCCCACAGCTTAGTCAATTTCTTAGAAAATTTCACCGCGCAAACACGCATTACTTGCAGGTCTTTAAGCTTAGGTTTCACTCCACTGTCTTAACAGATTGTGATACACACCCGAAAGCCTGACAATTTCAGCGTTATTAGGCGTCTCGGCGCTAAGTGCCTGAATACTCATATCTAAGTCGTACAGAATACGGCGTTGTTCAGCACTTCTTACTAAACTTTGCATCCAAAAAAAGGACGCGAGCCGACGGCCTTTTGTAACTGGCGTCACTCTATGTAAGCTGGTCGAGGGATACATCACCATATCGCCCGCAGCGAACTTCACACGTTGTTCTCCATAGGTATCTTGGATTACGAGTTCTCCCCCTTCATATTCTTCGGGCTCACTGAGAAAAACCGTCATTGAGATATCTGTACGAACCTTAACAGCGGTTCCTGCCACTCGCCTAATGGTATTGTCGATATGATCGCCAAACTCTCCTTCACTCTGATAGCAGTTGAACATGGGAGGGTATATTTTGTTTGGTAATCCTGCTGCAAGAATATGCTGCGACTGACCCATCAAGCTCAAAATGAAATCTCCGAGCTGACGTGCCGTGGGAGAATCTTCAGGCAACTGCAGGTTTTTCTTGGCATGTAACGCTAAATGCCCCGCTGTTACAGCGCCATCAACCCAATCGGCTTTCTCAAGAAGCGACACCGCATCGGTGACTTCTTGTTTGGTAAGGAAGTTCTCAATTCTAACCAGCATGATGTTCCCATTGTGGCAAAGCGAGTAAAATATAAAAAACCAGCCAGAGGTCTTTTTACCTAAGGCTGGTTTTATAATAACGAATACTCAATTAGAAAGTATAGTTAGCAAAGACAGCTACACTTCGAGGGTTCCCTGGACGGAAGTGCCCTTTAGCGCTGTAATCTACCACGTACTCTTCATCTGTTAAGTTATCAACGTTTAACTGAAGCTTTAAATCCTCTGTCACTTGATAAGATCCCATTAGGAAAAGCGTAGTGTAAGAATCGACCGTGAAATAAGCCGTATTTCTGCGCCAGTAGGTTTCACCAGAGTTGTAATAGATACCACCGCCCACATTCAGTTTGTTATCCATTGCAGCATAGTTAACCCAAATGTTAGCCGTATCATCTGGCGACGCTTGTAGACCGTTACCGATAGAATCCGCTGTCGTGTCCTGGGTAACTTCAGTATCTAAACTCGCATAGTTTGCAGAGATTGATAGTGAGTCCGTTAGCATACCTGTAACACTGACTTCATAGCCTTTAGACTCTTGCTCACCCGCTAGCGAATACACTGTGACACCGTCTTCAATATTTTGTGAATCGACCACGTCTTTCGTAGTTTCAAACACAGCACCGCTAACAAGTAGCTGGTCGTTAAAGAACTGCCATTTCACACCAAGTTCAGTTGTTACTGCATTTTCAGGCCTTACCGCATTTTGCGCGGCGTTGGTTGATAGCGCTAACGCTACGCCGGGCGGCTGCTTAGAATTACTGTGACTTAGGTAAATATTACCGTTCTCTGTAGGCATATAGCTCACCGCTGCACCGTAGCTAAAGTAGCTGTCTTGAGCGTCGAGCCCATCGAAACAACCGCTACGTCGACCACACGCAGAACCGGAGATATCAAAATCGTCATAACGCGCATTTATGTCTACTTGAAGGTGCTCACCGACTTTGATGGTATCTAGAAGATATAAGGCTACCGTGCTCGCATCACCCGAAGTGTCATTGCCGCTACGCGTTGTACCACCTGTTACAAACACGTTGTTTTGCAAGTCGAAAGGGTTAATGGTGGGAGCTTCCAACACATTGCCTTGCCCATCGACATAGGTGTAATTTGCTGTCACACCAAAACTGGTACGCTCTTCTTCTGCTACTTCTGCACCCAGCACAACTCGATGCTTCAAAGCCCCTGATTCAAGTGAAAGAATTGCGTCTAGTTGTGATACAAATAAATCAGTCTCTTCGTCCAATGCTTGCAAGCGCTCAGCATTCAATAGGTTAGCTTCTTCACCTGAATTCCACCACGGACGACCAATTACTGACTCTTTTTCGTTGCTACCAAAACGGGTTTGGCTACGAAGCGTTACCACGTCGTTTACTTTGTGATTGATAACTAAGGTATACATTTGTGTCGACACTTCTTCGAAGTCGCGGCCCGGCACACTGTAATATTCGTCCCATAAACCCGAATCTATCGGTCCTTCGGGCTGACCTGTAGCTTCTGCAGCCGCTGAAGTTAGGAAGGGAAGACCAAGCACCGGAACGTTATCCTGCTCCATCACAAATACATCAAGGTTTATGTCTGTTGCTTCATTCACTTTATAAAGTAATGAGCCCGCCACACCAGTGGTTTGGTATTCCTCAATGCCATTGTCAAAGAAGTCACCGCCATCGCTGTATAACAGGTTTAAACGGCCCGCAACATTCTCAGAAAGCTTCTTATTGTAATCCAGTGTTACACGTGCGTTTTCGAAAGAGTCATAGCGACCTGACACTGCACCAAAATCTTCAAGTCGCGCACGTTTAGTTGCCAGGTTAACGCTACCACCACCGGTAGAGCGACCGTCCAACGAGCCGCTTCCGCCCTTGATAACTTCTACAGCTTCGTAGTTGAAAGTATCGCGGCTGTAACCAGCTATATCGCGAATACCGTCTACATAGATATTTGAGCGTGCATCAAAACCACGAATGGTGACCTTGTCGCTGGCAGACACGACACCGCCACCACCTTCACCACCACCAAACGTTGATACGCCTGCAACGTTTCGAAGCGCATCGTTTAAGTTGGTAATCCCCTGATCTTCAAGAAGGCGTTCTGAAATCACGTTGATCGAACGAGGGGTATTCGCGATGGGTTGCGTTAGCTTTACTGAAGAGGTTTCGTCAACTTTATAACCCGCTTCTTCGGTAGCTTGAACCTTAGTGGTTTCTAACTCTTGAACTGCGGTATTCTCTTGTTGAGCGAGTGCGGTTCCAAATGGTATTGCTGCGGTGACTGTCAGCGCTAGTGCGCTTTTTTTTGTATTCATTTTCTTCATGAAAAAGAAGTCCCTTTAGTGCTTTTAAGTGTGTGATTAAATGCCTAAATGTACCGAGTTGAATTTTGGCACCGAGTAAAATACAGAGAGATTAAACTAAATGCAAATTATTATTATTTGCATGTGCTTTTACAAATTTACACTAAACTGACAGTCAGAACTGATAAAACGCGGGTTGATTAAGAATAAGCACAAGCTTATATGGCTTTCTTTTTCATTGGCTAAAGGTGTTTTGTAACAGTATGGTTTTGTAGAATTGAGCTAGAGATGCTGTAAGAAAAATGCCCTTAGTTCATCATAAGTCATATAAGACTCTGGAGTTTCATGGGCGATGAGGTATTCCGCATGGGACAGTCCTTCCACAATCTCAAGTTGACTCGTACCGTTGAAATCGCGAATTTTTCTATGCAGACGGACTGCATCGCTTAAAAATAG
>Ga0208815_1000559_pt1 | contig 9920 bp, 4 predicted proteins | sample Virmet3438_5245_FD_185733 | JGI IMG/M metagenome (GOLD analysis project Ga0208815, IMG submission 185733) | Marine viral communities from the Southern Atlantic ocean transect to study dissolved organic matter and carbon cycling - metaG... | ecosystem: Environmental > Aquatic > Marine > Oceanic ... | reverse complement strand
TAGTAAAAAGATCTGCTTCCCTTAAATATAAGGATTATAGAACTCCTTGATCAATCATTAATAAATAAAGAAAAATCTCTGTCCAAATGGCTGCCATAATAACTGATCAGATTAGAATATTGAATGCGAAGAATTTTGTCGCTGGTGTAACATCTAGTACAAATGCATATTATTCTTTTGTTGGATTGACCAATCCTACTGATATTGCAACTGATTGGAATACAACTCCCCCTTCCCCAAAAGATAGTTTTCTAGATGAAAATGATTATTGGGATAATATGATAGCATTAAAGAAAATTAATGCACAAGATGTTAAACAAGTTGTTTCTAAACGAACATGGTCATCTGGTACAACCTATGACATGTATAGAGGTGATTATAGTAGAACTAACACTGCTCCTGTGTCTGGTGCAACTAATTTATATAATTCTACTTATTATATTATAAACAGTGATTATAGAGTTTATGAGTGTCTTCAAAATGGCACAAATCCCGATAACCCTAATGGTAGGTCATCATTGGATGAACCTACTTTTACTGATCTAGAACCTCGTTCTGCTGGTAGTAGTGGGGATGGATATATTTGGAAATATCTCTATACTATAAAACCAAGTGACATTGTAAAATTCGATTCTACGGATTTTATGCCCGTTCCAGCAGATTGGGAAACTAGTAATGATAATGCAGCAGTAAGAGATAATGCTGTAGATGGTTCTATTAAAATAGTAACAGTTACTAATAGAGGAGAAAGTGTTGGTCCTGTAGGTGGCACAGAATATCGCAATGTTCCTATTAAGGGAGATGGGTCTGGTGCAGAATGCACTATCACAACAACTAATGATCAACAAGTTGATACTATAGTTATTTCTAAGCAAGGATCTGGATATACTTATGGGAGTGTTGATTTAAAAGCAGGTAGTGTTCCCACTGGCACAACAAGACCAGAATTCAATGTTATCATCCCTCCACAAGGTGGACATGGATCTAACATCTATAGAGAACTTGGTGCATATAATGTTCTTTTATATTCCAGAATTGAAAATGATAATGAAAATCCAGATTTTATTACTGGTAATGATATAGCAAGAGTTGGTGTGGTATGCAATCCTCAACAATTTAACTCTACTTCACTTTTATCTGCAGATAAAGCAAGTTCTCTAGGTGCGTTAAGATTAACGGGAACAGGGTATAGTTCTGCTACATTTACTGCTGATGCTTATGTTAAACAAACCATTTCTACTGGATCAACTGCAGTTGGAAGAATAGTTAATTATGATCCAACTACTGGTGTTTTAAAATATTGGCAAGATAGAACTCTTGCTGGATTTAATACAGTTGGAACAGCATTAACAGATCCTCAATATGGGTTTAATTTAAATCAATTTACAGCATCTCCTGGTACAGGAGGAAGTGTTGAGATAGTTCCTTCATCAGGATCTACTTTAGAAATTGATACTGGATTTACGGGTCTATCTACGGTTCTAAATAATAGAACATATTATCTTGGTCAAAGTTTTACTGAGGGAATTGCTAACCCAGAGGTTAAAAAATACTCAGGAAATATTATTTTTGTTGACAATAGACCAGCTATTACTAGGTCTACAAACCAAAAAGAAGATATCAAAATAGTTTTGCAGTTCTAAAAAATCATGCCACAGCAAACCAACTTAAATGTAGCTCCATATTTTGATGATTACGATCCATCAGATGATTTTTATCGGGTTTTATTTAAGCCAGGATATCCTGTCCAAGCTAGAGAATTAACAGCTCTTCAATCCATATTGCAAAATCAGATTGAAAAGTTTGGTCAACATTTCTTTAAAGAAGGTGCAAAAGTAATACCTGGTAATATTGGATATAATAGAATCTATTATGGTGTTCAAATTAATAATAATTATCAAGGAGTTCCAGTAACTGCTTACATAGATCAATTAGTTGGGACAAAAATAACAGGACAGAGATCTGGAGTAACTGCTGTTGTAGATAAAGTTTTATTTCCAGAAGATTCTGAAAGAGGGCAAACTACTGTTTATATAAATTATCTAACATCAAACACATCTAATAATTCTACTCAAGTATTTTCTGACGGAGAAGAATTAACTTGTTCAGAAATAATTTCTTCTGGATTATTGGGAAATACTGCAATTGCTGCAGGAGCACCATTTGCACGTACAGTACCAACTAATGCTGCTGTAACTGGTTCATCTTTCCAAATTCAGGAAGGGGTATATTTTGTAAGAGGTCAGTTTTGTAAAGTAAATACAGAAACTCTTATAATCAGTCAATACACCACTACTCCTGAAGCTAGAGTTGGTTTATTTGTTAATGAGGAAATAATAAATGCAGATATAGATGAAACTTTAAATGACAATTCTCAAGGGTTTAATAATTTTGCTGCGCCAGGAGCTGATAGACTAAAAATTACTCTTAGTTTATATCAAAAACCATTAGATGATTTTGATGATAATAATTTTGTTGAATTGGCAAATATTGGATCTAATAATCAACCAGGAGTTTTAAAAAGTAAATCAGGTGGAACTAGTTCTGCTTCAGGAGCTTTAGTTGGAGGAGGTGGAGGAGGATCTCCATATTCTTCCAATTTTGATTTAACTGATACTCTAGCAAGAAGAACTTTTGATGAAAGTGGTAATTATGATGTAAGACCTTTTGATGTTACTCTTTTAAATTCTTTAAACGATAATATTGGTAATAGGGGAGTATTTAATTCAGGTCAATTTACTCCAGGTGGAGAAACTCCAAGTGATGATTTAGCATTATATAAAATTTCTTCTGGTAAAGCATATGTTAAGGGATATGAGATTGAAACGTTGAATCATACATTTCTTGATGTACCAAAACCAAGAACTGTAAATACAATAAAAAATCAGTCAATAAATTATAATACTGGTCCTACTTTTAAGGTAAATAGTGTCTTTAGAACTCCGACAGTAGGTATCGGTAGTACATATGTTCTAAGTTTAAGAGATGAAAGGGTTGGAGTTAATTCTGAAAGTGCTCCAGGACAAGAAGTTGGTCTTGCAAGGGTATATGACTTTAGATTAGAATCTGGCACTTATGAAGTTTCAGATTCTGATAAAGCTAAGAATCAATGGGATCTTGCATTATATGATGTACAGACGTTTAGTGAAATTGAGTTAAATCAACCTATTACTCAATCAGTCCCTGCTTTTATTGAAGGACAAAACAGTGGTGCAACTGCGTATCTTGTTGGGTCTGTTACTTCTGGTTTAGGATTAACTGTTTATGAGAAAAATGGTAATTTTATTAGTAATGAACCATTAACAATTAATGGTATTAACAATGGAAGAATTGCAATAGGAATTACTGACTATACAGTTTCTGATGTTAAGTCTCTTTATGGAACTGATGATGGTACTATTGGTCTTAATACATTTAGTGCAAATATACTTCCTTCGACTTTATTTGATGTTGGTATTGCTACTGTTGGTATAGACAAAGGAGCAGCAGGAACTGTAATAAAAAGTACTAATCCTAATTTCCCAGGTATTACTACTATTGGTAATCTTATTCAGTATAGTGATCTTAATATATCAGAAGATCCTATTTTAGCAAGAGTTATTAGTGTATCTTCAAATTCTGTTTCTGTTGTTGGTGTTGCTACTGTTGCTGGTGTATGTAATGGTGGATTGCCTGTTGTATCAACCTCTTCTGGTATTACTTCAGCTGTTGCATTTAAAAATGTAACTGATTTAAAAGTTTTAGCAACTCAATTTGATGTTTCTACTGATAATACATTATTCACAAGACTACCTAAATTAAATATTTCTAATGTTGACTTAACAGGTGCGTCAGTTGTTATAAAGAAAACTTTCCCTGTTAATATTAGTGGTGGTACATTGGAAACTCCTGTTCCAACAATACCAACAAATGAAAGTTTCCAACCATTCACTGCAAAAAGATACGCATTAATTGGTGCTGATGGTAAAACACATGAATTAACAGAAGATCAATTTGATTTTGGTTCAGGAAACACTTGCCAAATTCGTGGTTTAGTTGATCCTCCTGCTGCAAATAAGGGAGCAACTTTAATTGCTACTATTAAAAAACAAAAACCAAAAGCAAAACAGAAAATAAGAAATGCTGTTGGTTCTATAGTTGTTAATTATTCTAAAGATGCTGCTTCTGGAATTGGAACAACTACATTAAATGATGGATTAACTTATGGTTCTTATCCTTACGGAACAAGAGTTCAAGATAAGAATATATCTATTAATGATGCTGATATTATAGAAGTATTAGGAATATATGAATCAGCAAATAATAGTGATCCTTCTTCTCCAAAAATTACTCTTGGTTCTATAGTTACTCAATCAACTACTACTAATGAATTAATTATTGGTGAACAATTAATAGGTCAGGATAGTGGTGCTGTTGCTATGGTAGCAGAAAAACCTAGTGATAGTGTAATTAGTATCATTTATCAAAATGAACACTTATTTAAGGAAGGGGAAATTGCCAATTTCCAAGAATCTGGAGCTAGTGGTATAGTCAATGAATTAAATTCTCCAAGTTTTAATATATCTCCAAATTATGAATTTGTAGATGGTCAACAATCAACAATTTATAATATTGGATCAATTAAGAGAAAAGATGATTCAGATGCACCGTCCAAAAAAATAAAAATTTACTATTCTAATGGATCTTTTGATTCTAACGATAATGGTGATTTTATAACTGTTAATTCTTATGATCAATATGATTATGGGATAGATATTCCAAAAGTTGATGGAGTTTCTAACGCTGATATGATTGATATCAGACCAAGAGCAACTCAAGTTGATTCCGTTTCTGAAGGAGATAGATCTCCTCTCGAATTTAAAGGAAGGAATTTTAATGCATCTGGAAACTCTGCTCCTAATATTTTAGCATCTGATGAAAATTTCATAGCTGATTTTTCTTATTATCTTGGAAGAGTTGATAGAATATTCTTAACCAAAGATGGAAGATTCCAAGTAAAATATGGAGATCCAGCAGAAGATCCACAAAAACCTGTTCCTGTAGATGATGCTATAGAAATAGCAACTATAGCTCTTCCACCTTACCTTTATAATACTACAGGTGCTTCTATTGATTTCTTAGATCGTAAAAGATTTACGATGCAAGATATTAAAAATCTTGAAAGTAGAATAAAACATCTTGAGTATTATACGTCTCTTTCTTTATTAGAAAGCAATACAGCAAATATGTTTGTTGCGGATGGAGATGGATTGAATAGATTTAAATCTGGTTTCTTTGTTGATAACTTTACTTCATTTACTTCTCAAGAGGAATTTCATACTATTAACAACAGTATAGATCGTGATAGAAAAGAATTAAGACCGAGGCATTATACCAATTCTGTTGATTTAATATTTGGACCAGTAGTAGGTAATGATCCTACAGATGATCTTAATTTTGCAACAATTGAAGGAATTAATGTAAGAAAGAAAAATGATGTTATAACTTTAGATTATGCGGAAGTTGAATATATCAAACAATCATTTGCAACAAGATCGGAGAGTGTTACTCCTTTCTTAATTAGTTTCTGGCAAGGAACTATGGAAATAAATCCATCTTCTGATACATGGGTTGATACTGCTAGATTAGAACCCAAGATCATTAGCATGGAAGGTAATTATACAACTACATTTAACCAAATGGTTGAAAATGGTGAAATAGATCCGCAAACGGGATTTGGTCCTGTTGTATGGGGATCATGGGAAACCACATGGACTGGAAGGACAACAAATAGTCTTTCTCAAAGAGAAACTGCTGCAAGGACTGAAGAACGTGTATTTGGAATGGGTGGTTGGATTAATAACTTTAGTGGTGGATTTGGAAACCCTGCAAGAAGAATTAGAGAGACAAGACAAGTTGTAACTAGATCTCAAGTAAGAACTACAACAGAACAGGGTATTCAAAATAGAACAGGTAATCGAATATTAGTTACTGAATCATTTGATAGAACTTCTGTTGGTGATAGAGTTATAAGTAGAGATCTTATTCCTTTTATGAGATCTAGAAATATTGAATTTGTTGCTAAAAGAGTTAAACCATTAACTCAACTTTATGCGTTCTTTGATGGTCAAGATGTTACAAAATATTGTGTTCCTAAGATTTTAGATATTAGTATGACATCTGGAACTTTCCAAGTTGGTGAAAAAGTTATTGGAATCGTTAATGAAACAGGTCTTGGTCAAATAACTTCTGATAGTTTAGCAAATATTACTTTTAGGGTTGCACAATCAAACCATAAAGAAGGTCCATATAATATTCCTACAAAGGTTTATGCGGAAAATCCTTATACCAATCAACCTTTCCCTGCATCATATTCATCTACTTCAACAATATTAAATGTAGATACATTCTCATTATCTAATGAACCACAAGGTGAATATTATGGATGGGTTGAAACAGGAATGATTCTAAGGGGTCAAAGTAGTGGAGCATTAGCTACCATTGAAGACGTAAAACTTATTTCTGATATTGGTGCATTCTGTGCTGGATCTTTCTATATACCCAATCCTAATAATATTAGTTTCCCAAGATTTGAAACAGGAAGTAAAACTCTGACATTGACTAATGATCCAGAGAACAATCCAGATAATGCTACAACTCTTGCTGATGAAACTTTTACTGCTTCTGGAACAATGGAAAGTGTTCAGGAGAATATTATTTCAGTTAGAAATGCAAGAATTGAAAATAGACAAAATTTCCAATCTAGAAATACTAATAGAACTCTTGGAACTGAAGTTGTTGGAAGTGAGACTGTTGATGGTGGTGTGACTCAGGAAATAATTGGTTGGTATGACCCTCTCGCACAATCATTCTTGGTAGAGGATAAGGGTGGAGTGTTTGTTACTAAATGTGATGTCTTCTTTAGAACTAAAGATGATATGGATGTACCTGTGGTATTCCAGATTAGATCTATGAAGAATGGATTACCTACACAACATGTTCTTCCTTTCACTGAGATTGTATTAGATCCAGCAGAAGTCAATACTTCAGCAGACGGATCTGTTGCAACTACAGTTGAATTTAAAGCTCCTGTTTATCTTGAAGGGGATAGTACTGAATATGCTGTTGCTCTAGCATCTAACTCCACTAAGTATAGTGTTTATATTTCACGAATCGGTGAAACTGATCTTTTAACAGATACCTTTATTTCTAACCAACCATACTTAGGTTCTCTCTTTAAGTCACAAAATGCTTCTACATGGGAACCAAGTCAATGGGAAGATTTGAAATTTACAATGTATAGAGCAGACTTTGAAACATCTGGTACTGTTGAATTCTATAGTCCAGAATTAAGTCAAGGAAATGATCAAATTCCTACATTAGAACCAGATTCATTAATTCTAGGTTCACGAAGAATAAGAGTTGGTCTTGGAACTACTGTGGGTGACCCATATGAAATGGGTAATACCATTATTCAAGATGGAACAATGGCAGAAGGTAATATTGTTGGTTCTGGTGGGTCAATTATTCCTGCTGGTTTAAGTATAACTAATGCTGGTATTGGATATACTCCTCTTGACGGTAATTTTACTTTCAATAGTGTAAATTTAGAAACTGTTACTGGTACTGGAAAAGGAGCAGTTGCTGATGTTTTCATTAATAATGGAGTTGCAGCTGCTGCTACAATTACTAGTGGTGGTACAGGTTATTCTGTAGGAGATGTTCTTGGTATTACAACTATAGGACTTTCTACTGGTGGTAGTGGAACTGTTGGACGTAATTCTAGATTTAGTATTACTGGTATTGGAATGACTAATGAATTAACTATAGATAATGTTCAAGGTGAGTTTGTTGTTGGTACTGCTAATACTTTATTCTATACAAATAGTTCTGGAATTAAAACCGAATTAAATTATAGTCATGGTGGAGATGTTCAGATTGGTTCTATTAATGTAGAATCTGATGGATTACATATTCAGGTTAATCATAAGAATCATGGAATGTATTCTACTGATAATTTAGTTAAAATATCTGATGCACAATCTGATATCAAACCAACTAAATTAAATATTGCATTGGAAACTGGTAATGAATCTTCATTTAGTGTAGATGATGCATCTTCCTTTACAAACTTTGAAAATGTTGGTGTTGGTACAACTAATAGAGGATATGCAAAGATTGGAAAAGAGATTGTTGAATATAATAATGTAACTGGTAATGTAATTACTATTTCTGCTAGAGGGGATGATAAAGTTGATTATGCATCAGGAACAGCTGTTTATAAGTATGAATTGGGTGGTGTAAGTCTTAAGAGAATAAACACAACTCATGGACTTTCAACTACTACATCAACTGCAACTTCTGGGTCAATTACATTCGATTCTTATAATATCAAACTTGATATGACTGGAATTGGTACAATTAATGATGATAGAAGTAATGATGTTGGATTCCCTAAACTTTACTTAAATCAAACCAAGTCTTGTGGTGGGTATGAAACAAAGGCAACTCAAAATATGCCGTTTGAAGTTATTACACCAATTGTTCAGAACGTTACCACTAGTGGAACTAATTTAGGATGTGAAATAAGAACTACTTCTACATCTAGTATAAGTGGTGATGAAGTTGCATATCTTGATGAAGGGTTCCAATCAATAGCAATAGGTGAACCAAATTATCTTGATAGTCCAAGAGCAATTTACTCTAAGATTAATGAAGATGAAAAACTAGATCAACTTGAAGGTAATAAATCTCTACAGATGAGATTAACTTTAGGAACCGTTGATCCAAAAGTAAGTCCTGTTATTGATGCTCAACGAGTAAGCACCATTCTTACAAACAATAGGGTTAATAGTGTGGTTAGTAACTATGCTACAGATAGCAGAGTAAAATCTGTTACTAATGATCCTACTGCTTGTCAGTACATTACTAAAGAACTTCAATTAGAAAATTCTGCTACTTCGATTAAGATAATATTATCAGGTCATGCCAATCCTTATGCAAATATTAGAGCATTTTATGCAATTGGAAGTGATCCTGGTTTTGACCCTATATTTACTCCTTTCCCTGGATATAATAATTTGAATGTTAGGGGTGAAATAATCCAAAAACAAAATAGTGATGGATTATCTGATAAAGTAGTTACTCCATCAAGTCAGTATGGTTTTGGTACTAATACAAATTTCCAAGAGTATTCATTTACCGTGGATAAATTACCTACCTTTAGATATTATAGGATTAAACTTTTATTAACATCAACAAGTCAGGTATTTGTTCCAAAGGTTAGAGATTTGCGTGTAATGGCTCTTGCTTAAATGAAACATTACGATATTGAGGGGCATAAGGATCTCGCAAGAGATCCACGTACAGGAACAATTGTTAACGTAAATTCTTTGGACTACCAACATTATATTGCATCAAGAAATGCAAAACAATCAAAAAATGAAAAAGTGGAATCTATGGAAAAGGATCTTGCTAATTTAAAAGGTGAGATTGGTGAAATTAAATCTCTATTAAAGGAACTGGTCAATGGCAAGTAAAAATTTAACATTTGACCCTTCAGCAGGTGTACCATATGCTGCTAATCTGACCATTTATACTGGCACAGATTTTAAAACTACATTTACTGTGGTTGATACTTCTGACGTTGCCTTTGATTTTCAAGGATTAACTACTACATCAGTTTGGACAGGATCTGCTCAGATGCAGAAAAGTGCAGGTGTAGCAGCTACAACAGTTGCAGCAGGAACTTTTAGTGTAGGATTTACAAGTGCTGGTGGTGGTATATTCGATATCTCTATGGGATCCACCGCAACATCAAGTCTTTCGGAAGGAAGATATGAATATAATGTTTTGGTAAGTTCTGGGGCATCAATTTATAATATAGTAAATGGAAATATTCTAGTTTATACTGGCATAGCTTCTGCACCATAAATATATTC
>Ga0208815_1000552_pt1 | contig 10019 bp, 5 predicted proteins | sample Virmet3438_5245_FD_185733 | JGI IMG/M metagenome (GOLD analysis project Ga0208815, IMG submission 185733) | Marine viral communities from the Southern Atlantic ocean transect to study dissolved organic matter and carbon cycling - metaG... | ecosystem: Environmental > Aquatic > Marine > Oceanic ... | reverse complement strand
GTTTATGCATGAAGAAGAAGAATCTATAAAGGGACTAAAAGCCGCCATAAAAAGCAAAAAATATGATGCAATGCGAGTAGGCCGGTTTCAACAAGCCATTATAAAATTAAGAAAATTAAAAAAGTTACAAGGTCAATAATGTCTGATCCTTTTGAAAATATTATTAAACAGAGATACGAATACTCTGAATTTGACCCGGCTGAAATTAGAGCGACAGCAGAGGGCTATGAGTTTGTTGACTTGTTGCTTGAGGACGCAGAAGTAGAGCAAGCTACCCAGGAATTAAATGCTGATGCAGATATTGACGCACCCGCCTGGTTCCAAAGTGATGGCTCTTCTCTTACAAGCAGAGATCCAACTATGCGAGAAAATTGGGCAGATAAATCTGCGGAGTTCCTATCTAGTACTTTTGGAATGGACAGATATGATGCACAGCAATTAGCCAAAAAATTTGTAGGGACAGAACACCCCACCGATGCTGATGACGTAATGGGGATAGGCATTCTGGATTTCTTAGGGCCGGGTGAATTGTTTGGCATTGAGGAGGGTTTGCTCCAGATGGATAGAGGACTAGCTGGTGACAGTACATTGGATACAGTTATAGGCGGCGGGGTAGTTGCACTCTCTGCCCTGGCTTCAATACCTATTCTTGGTGTCCCATTTAAGTTTCTCAAGAAAGGTGTCCAGTCAGAAGTAGCACGGGACATAATGACTACCATTGGAGAAAAGATAGAATCAGGCGTTGAGATTACTCAGCAAGCATTAATTGATGCGGGTCAACAAGCAGAAAAGAGGTTGGTTGACAAAATGAAAGGAACAACTCTAAGTGCTAATCCTGTTGGTGCTATAGGGGATGTTGCTGTTGCCGGGGCTGGCAAGCTGGCACAGAAACTAGACCAACCCGCTACAGATGTAGGCAACCCAGGTGTAATTTCAACAAGGTTACCCACCGCTGTAAATGCAACAGAAAATCCAGTTGAAGAAACTTTAAGTATTGGGTTGGAATCTGCAAAATCTAATAAAGAGATGTTTAATCATAATGTTGGGCTGTTAAAAAAATACCCAAATGTTCCTAACAAATTATCAAAAAATAGTGACCAAGCCGCCGAATCTTTTATTGAGCAAGCTAAATCAAACCTAGTGTGGCTCCATAACAGAGTACCGCAAGCAACACGAGCGAGATCAAAATTATGGTATGATGGGGCAAGGAAACTAACAGATCGTTGGGCTAAAGAATTTAATCTACCTGATACAAGTGTAGCGGGCGTTATTGCGGCTCTTTCCCCACAAAGAGATTGGTTCCAAAATGTAAGTTTAGCAGAACGTGTTATTACAATTTATTCAAAACACCAAGACACACTTTTTGATAAAAAAATGGCATCTACTGTAAAAGTAATTTTTTCAAAACCACAATATGCATCTTTGAGAAAAGCTGTAAAAAATAAAAAGTTTTCAGAATTGGAAACTGTGGAAGAGAAAGCGTTTTGGTTAAGGGTTCACGATGAAACCTATGGGGATCGTAGTCATAGATTATTAACTCCCGAAGGTGATTTTGGAGATGTAGTAATGAACGCTAAAGGAGAACCTAGTGGCACAGGCTGGGGTTCTTTAAATGAAATATCTAAAGCTATTACTGCAATTGAAGCCAGGGGCGATAAAGCAATTTTAACTATGGCAATGGGTACTAGGCATAAAGTTAGAAATTTTTATAATAATATTTTAGATCCTAACAATATAAGGGGTGATGTTACAATAGATACTCATGCCGTTGGAGCGGCGTTGCTTCGAGCGGTGTCAGGAAATTCAAGAGAAGTCTATCATAATTTTGGCACTGGGCCGTTAAAATCAAAACAACCGAAAAACTGGGTTGCCGCAAAAAACAGTGCTGTGAACGGAGTACAAGGAACTTATGGTCTTTATGTTGAAGCATACCAAAGAGCGGCAAAAGAACTTGGTATATTACCAAGAGAATTACAGTCAATTACCTGGGAAGCTATTAGAGGGCTATTCCCAGATACGTTTAAAAATGCTAAAAATATAAATGATATTGATAAAATTTGGATGAAATTTCGGTCTGGTAAAATTACAATTGATCAGGCTAGAAATGAAATTGAAAAAAGAGCGGGAGGTATAAATGCTCCAAGTTGGGAATAACGAAAAAGAACAAGAAGATAATGGCGTAGTTAGGCTGATGCGTAAATATAACATCCCATTGACTAGGGAAAATTATATAGAGTTAGCTTATTTTGGGGACACGGCACGGGAATTGTCTGCGGAGGAAGAAGCAGATATCCCAGATTTTTTAAAGGATAGTTAATGGCAACTGACCCTACTCAAGAATTACCACTAGACCAACCTGATCCACAGTCATTAACCGCTGTGCCTATTGAGGAAGCTGTGCCTTTAGAACAGCCCCCGCCATTAGCATCAGAAGGCCCAGAAAATATACAAGTAGCTGGGGGTGCGAGTTCGGTGTTTAAATCTGCTCTTAAGAGAGCAGAAGATCCAGAAATACAACCGAGACCAGATGCCCCGATAGATATTAAAGGGGGCAATGTAATTGTGAACCCCATTGAGCCAGAGGTCGCAAATAAGTTTAGAACAATATTGGATTTAGATGAATCAATAAATATAAACAAAATACTTCCTAATTTAAATCAACAAAATTTAGATGAAGCCGGGGCTAATTATATTAATGCGTTACACGAAGTATTTGAAAAAGAAATCTGGACTGCGAGAAGAGGGAAGAGGACAATCGCAGAAGCTGTGGAAGATGCTCAATCTATTGGCTTTGATCAAGCGGCAATAGAATTGATGAAGCGTAAACCCGGTGAAGCATTTAACGATGTGCAAATGGCTAGAGCTATTTGGGTCAGATTAAACGTAGCAAATCACCTTGACGAAGTTATGACAGATATAGCTCAAGGGGGAGGGAAATATAGCAAAGAATATTTGCTAAAGTTTTTACCAATTGCTGGCAAAACAGAAATGGAGGTAACAGGCGCAATAGGCGAAACAGGTCGGACATTGGCTCTATTATCACACGCAAACAAAATAGGGGCAATGGATGTAGGCAGAGCATCGAGCTTACCCGAATTAATGGCACGGTATAATGTAGACGAAGATAACCTGGACAGTTTTATAATTGCTTATAATGCATTGCCTAGCGAGGCACATAAAAGTAATTATATGGCAACAATAATGACAAATGGTCTCGACTCTTTTGCAGAGGCATTTATTAATGCTTTCTTGTCCAGCCCAGTTACTGACGCTGTAAATATGGTAGGGAATGCTGTTTTTGGTTCGCTACAAGTCCCTGAGAGGCTTTTGGCGGCTGGTGTAGGAAAGGTAAGGACTTTATTACAATCTGGTCTTGTACGAACTTTAGCTCGTGGACACAATTCTGGAGCAAAATTAAGAACAAATATTTTTCAAGCTCTTGGCGGGCAAGAAAGAGTAAGAATGAGTGAAGCCTGGACAATGTTAAGAAGCATGGGGCGGGGGCTTCATATAGCAAACAAAGCGGCATGGAAAGCTCTAGTTAAAGAGGAGGGGACTTTTGGTAAGGTTGGTTCCAGTAAGGTTGACAATAGAGTTGATAGAGCAATAACCGCCGAAAGGTGGGGAATGGCGGGGAAGCAAGGCGCATTATGGGATCCTCTTAAAAAAGCAGTAGATGCATACGGAATTATGGTTCGTGCTTTTGGCACACGGATGCTGTTAGTAGAAGATGAATTCGCAAAAGGTGTGTTTTACAGAATGGAATTAGAGGCATTAGCAGACCGCCGAATGCACGAACTGTTAGACGAGGGAATGCCAGAAGATCAAGTTGTGTTGGAAGTAGCCAGAATATTATCCGGGCAAGACACAGCGATTAAAAAGAAAGCAGAAGATTTTGCAGTGATGGGGACGTTCCAGGGAGATTTGGGTAAAATAGCTGGGTATGTACAAGGCGCATTTTCTCACCCGTTAATGAAAGTTTACGTCCCTTTTTATAGAACCCCTACTAATCTTGTAAAAGAGACAATGGCCCGTACTCCAGTAGCTCCTCTTGTGCCTTCCGGCTTTTGGAGTGAAATAAAAAAAGGTGGCGCAGAAGCAGACTTGGCAATGTCTAAAATGATAATGGGTTCAAGTGTATTTACCATGACTGCTCTAGTTGCTACAGGGGAAGTAATACCTAATTTTGAAATTACGGGAGCGGGGCCAGAAGATTTTGAAGTAAGGAAAAGCTGGGAAAAATCAGGTAGGCAACCATACTCATTTTGTTTTAGGGGCGAAGACGGTAAGTGGGAAAGCTGGCAATATGGACGCTTGGCTCCAATTGCGGGTATTCTGGCTATGGCGGGGGATTATAGTTTTTACTCACAATACGAAGATAACCCGGAAACATTAACACAGCTAATGACTATAGCCGCTGTGAGTACATATGAGCAGATGAAACAATTGCCAATGCTCCAAGGTATATTTGATATTGCAGAATCTGCGGGTTCTGAGTATGAAACTGCAAGAGACAAAGGTAATCGTTTTATGGAGCTTCTTGTCGAAAAGTTTGGTAATGCGATTTTAAATGCCGCCCCTTTCCCAAGTGGTTCACTTACGGCAACTGTGGAAAGAGTGCAAGACCCTCGTGCATCAAATATCAATCCTACGACAGAACAAACACAAAACCAATATTACACAAGCCCAGCGGCAAGAGGTTGGTATAAGGCACTTAACAGATTTAAATCAAGAAACCCTTTTTTCTCTACGGATGTCCCGGAGAAATTAAATATTTTTGGTGAAACAATGAAGCAGTGCGAAAATGGGGCATGGTGTTATATCTCGCCAATAAGAGTTAAAGAAGCTAAATATGCCCCGGTAGATGATGAAATTGTAAAACTTGGGTTGCCTTTGCGGATGCCTAAAGAGACACAGCGAGGCATACGATTAACCTCAGACCAATACAATGAGATGATAATTGATATGAATATTGGCGATTTTAACGGCGTTACAATGGTAGAAGAAATGATGCAAACTATTAAAGCGGATTGGTATCAGGAACTGGGCAACGGGGCTAAAATTGAAGCGCTTAGAAATATATTGGAATCTAGAAAGTCAGCGGTACTGGATGAAATGTTTTCCGGTGGTTCAGTTTTGAGTTTTAAAAAAGAATATAGAGACGCAGTTATAGATGAAATAGGAATAGCACCCAAACAGTAGATTTTTTTTTCAAACTAGTGTAAACAGACTAATGGAGAGTGATAGGGAAAAGACATGGCGATTACAGTAAATGCAGTAACGAGGAGAAAACAATACACCAGTAGCGGAAGCCTGGGGCCGTATGCGTTTTCCTTTAAGATACTAGAAGCCACCTCCCTTGCCGTATATGTAGGCAGTACAAAAAAGACTGTTACTACACATTACACCACAGCCTACAATTCAGATGGCACGGGGTCTGTTACATTTACATCGGGCAATGCTCCGGCAAGTGGGGCAATAGTTACCCTGGAGTCAGCACAGCCCATCGAGCGAACTTCTGACTATACCACTGGTGGCGATTTTAAAGCCGCCAGTATTAATGACGATTTAGACAGGCTGGCTATTAATGACCAGCAACTGGAAACCAATCTCACACTTAATGTACAACTTGCTTCAACAGCAAACCGCGACACTTCATCTAGTGGGGTTGGCCCTTTATATTTTCCCTATGCAGACACAGCCTCTGACCAGGCAAACAAAAGTATTATATACGATTCGGACGGAACTGCTTTAACCACCGGCCCAACCGCAAGCGAGATTTCCGGGGCGGCAACCCAAGCAACTAATGCCGCTTCCAGTGCATCCACAGCGGCAACCTCGGCAACCACTAGCACCAATTATGCTACAAAAGTTGATGGCGCAATAACGGGAACTGACTTTAGTTCTAAAGCCTGGGCTATCGGCGGTACGAACGTCACGGATACTGCTGGGCGAGGAGCGGCCAAGGAATGGGCTACTGAAGCTGAAGATAATACTGTTGATGGTACAAACTATTCGGCAAAGCACCATGCTACAAAGGCCGCCGCTTCTGCTTCAGCCGCTTCATCTAGTGCGACTGCCGCCGCCGCTGGATCACTTTATAGCACCGTTGTAAACCAGACAGGTTCAACTCTTTCCCCGGCTTTATCTGCCGATGGAACCTATTATCTTTGTGACACATCAAGCAACAGTATTACTGTTACGTTGCCAGAAATTGGAACCACAGAGGGATGCAAGTTTGCCTTCCAGAAAACTCACGCTTCTAATAGCTTAATTTTTCAGCGCAGTGGATCTGATACTCTTAATGGTTCATCTAGCAACATTACCCTGACAGATGTAGATGCACAGATAATCTTCGTCAGTGACAACGCTTCACCTGATAATTGGGTGGGGACTAATTTAAACCAGCTTATTGCGGGGACGTCATTAACAAAAACTGGAAGTGTGATGTCGGTGACGGCTGGTGGCATAGGTCTTACCCAGATTGCAACAGCGGCCAAAACTGAATGTATTGCCATAGCTTGCTCTGACGAGACTACCGCCCTGGAAGCCGGAACAGCTAAGGCCACCTTCCATATGCCATACAATTTTACGCTGACGGGGATAAAGGCCGGGCTCACCACCGCACCGGCGGGCTCGGTTCTCACGGTGGACGTAAATGAAGCTGGCGCAACTATTTTGACAACGAAGCTCACGATTGATGCTGGAGAAAAAACTTCTGCTACTGCGGCTACGGCGGCAGTAATCGGAGGGGCTGGCCCGGCGTTAGCCGCTGACGCTCTGATGACAATAGATATTGACGGGGTAGGTAGTTCGACTGCCGGGGCTGGACTGAAAGTATACCTAATAGGATATCAAACCTAAATGTCTTTTATTATTAATCCGTATCGGTATGCGGCGGCTGGATTTGATATAGCCAATTCTGTCATTTTAAATGACGGAGACTCTGCAAACTTTAGTCGCACGAGTGTCGCCTCACCCACGAATGTGAAAAAGTGGACTTATTCGACTTGGGTAAAACGAGGCATATTAGATACGAGGATGACTTTTGGGTTGTCTGCTTTCTCCGGACAAACAAGCTATATGCAGTTTTTCGATGGCGGTGGGGGAGTTGATGATAAATTATATATTAATGTTGAAGCCAACTCAGGCAGTACTGCACTTTTAGAAACTTCAGACGTGTTTCGAGATCCTCATGCATGGTATAATTTTGTAATTATTTATGACAGCGATAATGCCACCGATTTTCTTAGAATAAGACTGTTTTGTAATGGAAGAGAAATAAGTGACTTTAGTGTACAGACATTGCCGAGTAGTGGTTCCACCGGCGTTACCAATAAGGCAAGCACAACCCAATATCTTGGCCGACAGGCAGGAAGCTCAAATTACTTCGATGGATATTTAGCTGAGTGTGTTTTTTGCGATGGGCAAGCCTACACTCCTGACAATTTTGGCGAGTATAACGATAATGGAATATGGGTTCCCAAAAAAATATCGGGGCTAACTTATGGGGACAATGGTTTTTACTTAGATTTTGCTGACTCTAGTGCATTAGGAAACGATGTCTCTGGAAATAACAATGATTTTACGGCTAACAATTTTGCCACAACTGATCAAACAACTGACACGCCTACCCTCAACTGGTGTACTCTTACGCCAGCTATGTCTGAGGGCGGTGGAACCGTATCATTATCTGAGGGAAATCTAGCTGTCGCTGGCACTGAAGCAGTTGTCTGGAACAACGCTGGAGCAAGTTTTGGTGGCCTTAGTTCTGGAAAATGGGTCTGGTGTACGAAACCCTCTACCTTTGGGGCTGGACAATGCGACCCCTGGGTTGTGAATCATGACGGTTGGAAGCATATGCAAGAGAGCGATGCAACAAGTCATTATGCATATGCTGATGCAGACGGATTTGAGGCGGCGTGGGATAGTTCTAGTGTACACCTAGTTCTGACCAACGGTGGGTATAGAAGTATCTCCTTCACGCATGGTTCTGACGATATGCACTTAATAGCACTAGACGCCGATAATAATAAATTGTGGTTTGGGTACTACGATGACAGCGAAGATACAACTGGATGGGTAGGCACTGGTACTTCCTTAGACGGTGATCCGGCTAACGGAACAAACCCGACTTTCACGCTTGATACACCACCGTATTATTTTGGAGTTGCAAGTTATACTGGACGAAATGGGGTGGTTGATTTTGGGCAAGGAACTTTGCTGGATCAAATAACAATACCTACTGGTTTTAAAAAATTGAACTCAGACAATTTGCCAACACCAACTATTCCAGATCCTACAAGTGCGTTTCAAGTAATTACCTACGAGGGAACTGGAGCTACTAACCAAATTGTGATGGGAGGTAATTCTTACGGCCATCGTTTAGGTAGTGGAGATCGGTCTAGCCTGATTATAGTCTCTGGTACAGGCGGCGGTGTTTTCCAGCCAATTAATGAAGAGCTGGTTAATGGTTCGCTTGGGACTACTGACGGCTTTGGTTATTCCAGTTATGCGACTGATATGGAAATACGTTTCCAATTTCCAGAAGCGGTCAATATTACGGAGATAATTATTCACCGACAATCGGCTGGTAGCAATGTCGGGGACAGTTGGGTTTTTGAAGCAACGAATGACCCTAGCGGAAGTTGGACTGCCATTAGCGGAGCTAAAGATTTTAGCTCAACAGTCGTTAAAGATGTTGTCAGTATGAATCTGATTGGTGCGAATGACACTTATATTTACTACAGATGTAGAAATACAAACGGCAATGGTGTTAACAGTGTGATGTGGAACGAATTTGATTTTAGAGTTAAGCCCACAGACAATGATCGTGCTGTGTCCACCTTTCAGCCTGATTTTGTTATGATTAAAAATAGGGACACGACTGACGAGTGGAGCGTATACGATGCACCTAGAGGTGTTACGAAACATTTGAATACAGGTACCTCACAGGAAACGACAGACGCAGACACCCTGACAGCTTTTACATCCACTGGTTTTACATTGGGCGCAGACGATAAAGTAAACACGGCTGGTGAGCGATACCTTGCTTATTGTTGGAGGGCTGGTGGCGGTGCTGGTTCCAGCAATACTACAGGAAGTATAAATACTACTTCAACGACTGTGGATCAAACCTATGGTTTTTCTATTAGCACCTACGAAGGAAATGCGACTAGCGGAGCTACGTTTGGTCATGGTCTTGGGAAAGCACCTGAGATGGTGTGGGTTAAACCCCGTGATGCTACTGAGGGGTGGACAGTTTACCACGTTGGTCTTGGGGGAACAATCGGGACGTATTTAAATATGACCAACACCTCTTACACAGATGCCCTCTACTGGAACGATACAGCCCCATCGTCAACTGTTGTAACTTTAGGAAACCATGTTGTTAATAATGGAAGCGGTAACAACATGGTGGCTTACTGTTGGGCTCCAATCGAGGGGTTCTCTGATTTTGGGACATACAAAGGGAATGGCTCCGCGAACGGAAGTCTAATATACACAGGATTTAGGCCCGCTTTTGTAATGATCAAAAACAATACCTCTGCTGGCTCTTGGTATGTCTATGACAGCACTCGATCACCTCTTAATGAGGTGGATGACCAGCTAGTTTTTGAATCTTCGACTGCGGAGACATCCGGGTCGGAGGAACTGGATTTTCTAAGCAACGGTTTTAAGTGTCGAACTTCTGATGCTGGTATCAATTCTGGTAGTAGTACATATCTCTATGCCGCTTGGGCAGAGCATCCCTTTGGCGGTGATGGAATTTCACCAGCCAGAGCAGTCTAATGGAAATTAGCCACAAAGAACTTGTTACCCTCGGCATTGTTCTTGCTGGATTAGCTACTACCTGGGGTATGCTAAAGACTAAAGTTTCTTCCATTTTAAAAGAGCTAGAAGAATTAAAAAAAGATGGTCATAAAGTTGATACTCGCTTGGATAAGATAGAAGCAAAACAAGCGGTTGCTTTGTCAGCTATAGATACAATGAGCAAGGATATTCTTAGTCCCCAGATA
>Ga0208815_1000549_pt1 | contig 10049 bp, 15 predicted proteins | sample Virmet3438_5245_FD_185733 | JGI IMG/M metagenome (GOLD analysis project Ga0208815, IMG submission 185733) | Marine viral communities from the Southern Atlantic ocean transect to study dissolved organic matter and carbon cycling - metaG... | ecosystem: Environmental > Aquatic > Marine > Oceanic ... | reverse complement strand
TGTGAAAGAGTGGGTGAATAATCAATAGTCTTCATTAGCTTGTTTGATTTGGTAGTTGTAGCAGATTTCAAGATGCGAAATAATTGATTCTCTAATTAGCGCATCCTCTAAAAGAGCTGATAAAAGATCACTTTCAGGATCAAGCAAATCATTAATTTCATGTTCAGGGACTTGCTCTATTCGTTTAATTTTTTTAGTAATCGAAACGGGTTTGACTTTCTTGTTGTTGGGCATACGCAGCAATAGTAACAAGCGATCTAGAATCTTCAGAATCAAGGCTAATGGCAGGTAAAGGGTTAGATACAATATGAGAAGAATAGGCGACAAGAGGTAAGCCAATAATCGCAAATAAAACGGTCTTTTTAAGTTCGTGCATTTCATTTTTGAATTTCGTAAATTAAATTTACTAGGGGTTTACTCTTTGTCAATAGCAAGCGCTATCTATTCCGAACTCATAGCAAGTCAGAACACAAGGCTACGCCAAACGCGCACATCTCCGGCGTGCCTAGAACAACGGTTACTTTTGGTTGTGGTGTTTGTTTTCTCAATCAATCCATCTTTTGCGGCCTTCTTAAAAATAGGCCCAAGTGCGCGGTTGTCATGCGTTGTTATTCCTAACAGGTCCAACGATGCCCAGACATCATTAGCGGTTACATAGGGCTTATTGACGGCAAATTGAAGAATACTTTTAAAGGCAACGCGCTTAAACTCCTCGTTGGCGTTTTCTTCTACCTGTTCCATTGCAATCTCTTTTAATTGCTCAATAGGTTTAAACTTTGAAAAATCAAGGGTTGTTTGTTCCATTTTAAATTTGGGGTTGTTTTGCAAAAAATTCAGTTTTTATTTTTTGGTATTTATCAATGCACTCTTGAACGTTGTAAGAAGTCGTCCATGTTTTTTTTGGCTTGGCCCAGATGCCAAAGCATTTATCAATTTTTATTTCGGGGCGGCAATGTTTCAGCAGTGATAAGTACCCGCCAAGTTGTGCCGAAATGTCTCTATCTCTTCCTGATTTACTCAACGTCTTCAAATCAGCTAAGGCATAAATTCCGGTTTCGTTATGCCTCAATATGCAATCAAGAGAACCAGCAACGCCGCCGCCTTCGCTCATATCAAACATTCGATACTCACAAGCTACGGCGTGCCAACGTTTGAAAAGGTCGTAATTAACGAGGGGGTCCACGATGTCCAGATATTCCCCCGGATCGTATGGCTTGCCCTGCAAGAAAGCTTCTAAACAAGCATGAACGGTATTGCCTCGCGGCTCCCACTTCTCGCGGGTCTTGTCGTGAATACACTTGACCGCCTCGGACCTTGTATCGACAATCTGCGAAATGCTCCATTTAATCCATCTCTGTTGATGGCGGTAACGGTGAATCGATGAGTGAAAGGTCAGGTTCGTCATTGGAGGCCACATTCTGATCGTCTTGATGTTCATGCGTAGCAATAGCAGAATTAAAGAAAGGGGAGCTGGAACACCGCAGATCGATATCCCAACGCAAATTAGAAACGGTTAACAGTGGATTTCCTACTTTCACGATGGTGATGTTGTTTAACTCTTTTGCATCGTGAATGAGCCAGCCGCCCTCCCATTCATTATTCAAAAAACGTTCAACAGGAGAATTTATAAGGGGTGTGTTTAACCTATTTGGCGGGTGTGTTTTACTACCCCCTCCCCCACAGAAACGTTTTAAATGTGTTTTATGTGTTAAACCTCTCACTGTACGCGAAGTCAAGGAATCGACCCCCTCATGTTCAGGGGGGTTAAACACGTTTGACACGTTAAACACACCTTCAGCGGGGAGGGGGGTAACAGGTCTAAATAATGCCGCCGGTCTTCCCCCATCTAAAGTCACTTCAACCTCGCCAGATTTATAAATCAAACCTTTTCTTGTTAATTGCGCCAATGCTCTATTTGCCTTCGTGCGTTCTAAACGAAATTGCGTCATTAGGTCAGTCGATGAAACTTCAAACCCGCCATTTTCAAATCTGTCTTTGATGTAGTCAAAAATATCGGCTTGTCTTCCTTGTAAATCTAATTCGGCTTCGGCTCGCGCTTCTTGGGCCATTGCCTCCGCGCCGTCACCATGAGTGATCCAACCCTCGTCAAGTAATTCAAATACGGCGGTTGTAGATTTTGCGCGTCCTTGCGTTTTTAATATGACGCGGTAGTCCGTTTGTGTTTGACCTTCTGGGGGCTGTTTAAGCCAATTCAAGAGGATCGTTAAGCTTGCCGCCGCTGGTAAAGCATTAGAACCCCTAGAGGCGTTTGTCGCGTTCCCTCCGGCGACGCTCTTATTTGTATGGTGAATCATGGTCAAAGTACACCCATAAGCCGCTAGAGCCGATGCAAGCGCCCTAGCAGGTCCATCAAATGCGCTAGTCGATTCGTCAATGCCTAGAGGACTGACGCAAGCGTGGTAGGAGTCAAGAAGAAAAAAGGCTCCTGGGTTTTCTGAAGCAATTGTTTCTAACTCCGCAATTCCTTTTTCGTTCAGGTGCAACGGTGCGCCCGTATGCCAAAGACATTCAATCGGGCCGCCTAATTCCCCATTACCGTCAATTAATTTTTCACGCTTAAGGATCGTGTACCAATCATTCTCTGGCTGGTCGGTGCCGATAATAAAAACCTTTGGACATTTGCCGTGTAGTTGATGCCCTAAGTAGGATTCTTCCCCCCTCCACCATGCGCCAATCATTCCGATCATTAACGCAGATTTTCCTACCTTCGGAGGTGCAACTAAAAGATTTGTAGTTCCTGCCATGATCACTCCTTCCCATACCCACGGCGTTGGGCTTGTATCCATCCGTTCGCCTTTTCTTCTAGGCTTTGCAGCGCCACTTAAATTTGATCTTGCTTCAATTAAATAACCTTGAATTTCCTTATCACGTAAAGGCGCGTTCGAATCTTGAACAAACAGCCTTAACAAGAAAAATTGGTTTTGTTGATCCTTTTCAGTAGTTACTAGATAGGCGGCGTGTTTTTTTATCTCCTCTAAATCTCTTTTGTTTTCTTGGACTATTTCCGCTGTGTGTGATTCGGGTATATCGTTCAAGTTCACGGGTGTAGTAATTCTCTTTTGCTTTGTGGGGGGAATAGTAATCTTTTTGACTGAATCGGCCAAGATCTTCAAGTTTGCGGAATGCGTCAAGTTCGGGGCTTGATTGATACGGGTGCTGTTTGTCAAATTCATCTAATGCAATATCAGAGCGTTCTTTTTGTGCTTTTGAATATGTCCCTAATAGGGCTAATTCCATATTGAACTCAGCGGGGAATGAATACGGAACGAAACGCAGCATTTCATAGGCTCGTTTTTCTTTATCCAGATCGATGTCAGAATCGGGCATTTAAGGGTTTACCCCTCCTGTTTAATACGTGCCCTTTAGTATGCCGCTATTACTTCGCATGTCAAATGGATCTAATATTCTTCATTTGTAAAAAAAGGCACAATTGTTACGCTTACAATTTAATCCTTGATTTAGCTATAAAATCTTTTACATTGTTACGTATACAAATAAAAGGGTTTACCCCTACTAAGTAACAATGCCTGACCGACGATCTAAAAGGGCGAAGGAACAGGCAACAAGATTAGAAGCGCGTCTAGCTTTAGGAAAAGCAGAAAAAAGATGGCGTGAAATGAACGGGTTATCTCAGCAAAATGCCCATGAATGGGCCAAAGCCGAGGGGGTTAATTATTTTAATAGTCAGATTGCATATTTTGAAACTGCAAGGTTAGACCCAAAGAATGAATATTGGTTTAGCCGGGAAGCGTATAACCTCGCCATAGCAAACAATGATTTTCCGCCAACTCAAAAAGGATTTTCTAGGGCAGTTTTAGACCGATTAAAGCAAGCGCAACCATTTCTGAACATTGACGGTGAACCTGCTACGGCTCAAGATTTTCAAGCAATGTTTGGGGCTAGGCAAGAAATTAATCCTTTATATACAAAGCAAGAGAAATTAACTAAGGAATTTTTGACTGATTATATTGAGCAATTAGAAAAAACTTTCAAGCAGGTTGCAAGACAAAACATGATGAGTAACAAGGAGTGTTGGGATGCTCTTTGTAAGACTCCACCAATGAAAGAAGTCAAAGAAAAACACATAATGATTATGATGCAAGACGTTCTTAGAGGTGAACGCGTACCAACGTTAGACGAGGCAAGATTTGTAATTCCAAAATATAAAGGGTGTCCGGCGTGTTTTGGTTTAGCAATCGTTTCAGAAGAGCCATTACCTAAAAAAATGGAAGATATGCACAAAAAGTTAATTGCTATTGTTGCTTAAATTACCCCTTATCTAGCAAAACTAGACCTGATACTATATAGTTTCAAGCGCAAATAATTATCGTTCTATTTTGATTTTAATATGAATCCTGTTTAGGGGTTGACCCTTTACGAATCAATAGTAATCTTTGATTAATTCGACTTCATAATGACTTCTCAAGAAAAGAAATTAGTTGAGTTTCTTTGTACTCTTCGGCAGTCGGCAGCTCAACTCATCGAGGCTACACATAACGCATATACCTATGCTTTAGAATCAGCCCCATCAACAAATTTTGATCAAGATGATCAACAAATGGTTAATTTATGGCAAGATGAATTAAAAGAAGCTCACAAGAGGTTAAATGAAAATGAGCTTTAACGACGAACAAAAAAACTTATTAGCGCAACCCATCAACCCTAAGTTTGTAAAAACTAGAAAGGGGCAAGGAAACAGAGATTTGGCCTATCTGGAAAGTTGGGTTTTAATGTCTAACGCTAATCGGATCTTCGGCCCTGATGGTTGGTCAAGTGAAACGATAGAACTAAGAGAAGTTAAGGCACAAAAAGGCATAGCCTACATTGCAAGAGTAAGAGTCACAGCGGGCGGCGTTGTTCGTGATGGCGTTGGTGGCCATGCTGGCTTTGACCATGAGAACACCGCAAAAAGCGCAGAAAGTGACGCAAGAAAAAGAGCCTTAAGTTCTTTTGGTGATCAATTTGGTCTCAGCCTTTACGACGGCGAACAAGGGCAATCATCAACAGCTCTTTTAAAACAGTCTTCTAATATTCCTACGCAGCAATCAGAAAAAGAACCGATTGAATTTCCACCCATAACCCCTGAATATATAAAAACTTATTTAGGCGATCTAGTTAATTGGGCTAAAAATCACCCAACACTTTTACCCGGATTGAAGCAAGCCTACAAGCTTAAATTTCCAGACTTTGAAGGTAGTTTTTCTAATCACGTACAAGAGCCAAAACATATTGAATTTATCGACGGTTTTACTAATCGCCTTACATGATGGACGCCGAATTTAACGACAATCAAAGAGCGCAAAAAGTAACCCGACGCGCTCGGCCTTATGGTCAAAGCAATTGGCAATGGCAGGCAGATAAAGAAAGCTATAAATCACGTTGGCAAGTTTCCTCGAAACTCACAGAAGTCAATTGGCACTCATTAAATAATTGGTGCAAGAAACATGATCTTTCTCTTAATCGAGGGATCAACAAATTAATCGCTACTCACCCCGAATTACAAAACGATGTTTAATGTTTCCGCCGTTGGTCGCCTTGTTGCTGACCCTGAACAAAGAGAAATTAGAGACGATTTGAAATTAACAAAGTTTCGAATACTTATAAACAAAAAGAAAGGGCAAGAAGAAGTTGTTAGTGCTATTGACTGCAATTTATGGGGAGACAAGGGAAACGCCGCAATGACCTATTTAAAAAAAGGTGATCAGGTAACTATCGCAGGCGCGGCACATTTAAACCAGTATGAAAAGCAAAACGGCGAAACCGCTTGTTCTGTTGAAGTCAATGTTCAAGAATATTCGTTACCACCAAAACCTAAAGCAGTCGAGGAAATGCCTTTTTAAGTGTCAGATGATGGAATTAATTGGTACTTAAGGCAAGCTGGCCGGGTGCCAATGCTCACCCCCTCCGAAGAAATAAGTCTTGGCAATGAAGTTAAGGCTTATATGGAATTAAAAGATTTAGAACACCCAACCCCAGAACAAAAGAAAACAATCAGGCGCGGGATAAAAGCAAAAGATCGAATGTTTGCCGCCAATTTGCGCCTTGTGGTTCATATCTCTAAAAAGTACGCGGAAGCGGCTTTAGGTTCAATGACCATGCTTGATTTAATACAAGAGGGAAATTTAGGTTTATCGCGTGCAATAGAAAAGTTTGACCCAACAAGGGGTTATAAGTTCTCGACTTATGGTTATTGGTGGATTAGGCAGGCAGTTTCTAGATCAATTTGTATTTCTGATAGAACAATACGACTTCCATTAAATGCAATTGCAGTACAAAAGAAAGTTTCTGTTTTTGCTGACGAATTTAAAGAAAGAAATCATCGCACCCCAACCATTCAAGAATGCGCTGATTTTTGCAAAATCCGTCAGGGAACAATGAGGGCTTATTTAGAGCACACCCCAAAGATCACATCACTTGATCAGATGGCTTGCAACAATAACAAGCTTTATGATGATTCTTCGATTTTGGAATTGGTTACTGATAACGGGGAATTATTGCAACAGGAGAAATTAGAAATTGAACAGGGTTTAGAACACCTTGAAATTTTATTGAATGAGTTGCCAGAAAGAGAGCGTTGGTGCCTTGAATTGCGATATGGCATTGATGCTGATGGCCTCGGCCCTTTGACTTATCAAGCAATCGGGGAATTGTTGGACGTTTCAAGGGAAAGAGTGCGGCAAATCGAGGCTAAATGTTTGAAGCGAATGAGAAAAAAATTGTACCCAATTAGGCGCGTTGGTGATCCCTAGGCCGCATCTAGGCCGCAGATAAAAAGTCGTGAATCAATTATCCCTGCCCCTAATTAGCTTTTAAGGGGGTGACACGTATGCTCCCAAAGCACCCGCGCTACCAAGCTGCGCCACGCCCCGCAACTGCTTTTTCAGGCTCTTACTAACTTTATGTTTTCTTTTGACTGGTCATGAATGGTCATGAATGGTATTCTTAGGCCGCAGCTAGGCCGCGGATCAATTGCCTAAAATCAAAAGAAATCAAAGATGGGAAGAAACCTTAAAAGAGGATGTAAGAAGTTTAGGCCATGGGTGGAGCGTTGCGGAAGACAAGGGAAAAATGCGCTTGAGATGGCGTTACGTTCCAAACCAAAAAGATCAATCTGTTATGCTTCCTTTCTCATGGGCTGAAAATCTTAGAAAAGCAGCTACAACCCGCATAAATAATATTTATAACTTGACTTTAGAAGGTCATAGTCTTAAAGCAGCGGCGAAAATTGCAGATGGAAAAGCGCCAAAAATAGAACGGGATTGGTCGGCTTGTTTAGTAAATTTTCAGCAATACAAAACAGAACATGAAAACGCAATTACTAAAAAAACCTTTGAGCATGATTATCAAAAAGTCTTGATTGATGCTGTTCAACTTTTAGAAAGCAATAAGCCACCAACAACACCCGCTGACCTAATCGAGCTTTGTATAAGAGATTGGAACCCCGGAAGTGCTACACGCAAAAGGCGCACAAATTCCCTTTGCCAATATCTTGAATATTGTGTTACTCGTGAGAATGCACCCGCGTCATGGTTGCCACCAAAAGACCGAAAAATTCACATAGGACGTAAGGCAGCCAATACAAAGACACAGAAAAAACACCCCTTAACAGATCAGGAAATATTGACCCTTATAGAAGATCTACAAACAACTGAGGCAGGAAGTAGATGGGGGAATGCTCTAAAGCTATTAACCGTTTACGGCCTTCGGCCTGTTGAATTAACCCATTTACATGTAAGAAAAACGCCAAAAGGTGATAAATATTTATGGTGTTCTTATGAGAAAAGAAGTGGTGGAGGAATAACAAAACCAAGAAGATTAGAGCCTTTACCGATAGAAAACACAGATTGGAAATTATTACCCTTATTAGACGCAAAAATCATTGAATTACCAAAACTCTCAGCAGAGGGTAATGGGGTAGCCGAGCAAATCAGAAAATACCTAGAAAGGCGCAAGGCTTGGACATCATTAAAAGAAAGAGTTAAAGCAAGAAATGAAGAATTAGGAACATATAGCTTTAGACATTCCTATTCCGTCAGGGGTCACAAATTAGGAATTGATAGCGGGTCAATGTCGAGAGCAATGGGTCACTCGTTAGAAGTTCATAGCCGTGAATATCCTTGGAGTACTAACGAAACAACAACAAATGCTTTTGAAAAAGCTAGATCTTATTCATTACTAAAATCACCGTAAGTTTTGGCGGCTGCCTTTTTGCGTGCTTTTGTAGCTTCTTTGAACGTGTCAAACATATCAATTTTTTTATCATTTATTCTTGCTTCATATTTATTTCCTCTTTTGTAAACGCCTTTAACTCCAGTTGTATTATTAGCGCCTATTTTTCGATTTCTACTATTTTCAGCGTCGGTGGCAAGTCTTAAATTATCAATACGATTGTCTTTACTGTTTCCGTTGATGTGATCAACAAGACGATCAGGGCCGGGATCTTCCCCGTAATGCATATACCATGCCAATCGATGCGCTCTTATATCCTGACCAATTAAACTAACTCTCCAATATTTTCTATTAGAACTAAAGCCTCCAGCGATTTCACCGGGCTTTTTCTTCCCGTTATTTACTGGGATCTTCCATCTAAACTCTCCATTTGTCGGGTCATAATCAAGTATCTGTCTTGCAATCTCTACAGGTGTCTTTATTAGAGCTGGTTTCTTTCCCATAGTTGCTATTGCTGCTTAACCATAGTAGATTAATCATGATTAACCGTCAATACGAATGCATATTAACTGGGTCAACCAAAAGAAGGCCGTTGAGGCTTTAGGTGTTAGCGCTTCTACACTTCAGAGATGGAGAAAGAACGAGCCGAAAATCTTATTAATAAAGAAGCATTACAGGTTAAAGACCCCAACGAGTAGAGAACTTTTATATAACCTTGAAGCTTGTGAGAATACATTGAGCCAGCTATGCACAACGCCAATTGAGGCTTAATACGCTTCAATATTAAATTCTGTCTATGCTGTAAGTACTCAAGGCAATCTCTACAGCCAATGAGTAAAGCAGTATTTCCAGTTAAGACAATGACCAACCCCTTCACCCCGGAGGATTGGCGCAATATCTTTAGAGGCTATAAAAATACACCTGAGCAAAACATTGGCATCGAAATTCTCAGGCAACATCTATTAGAAGATATTCGCGTTGACGCTACACTTTTAACAACTGATTCAACATGGTATAAGCATTACAAACGATCACCCAACGTCTATATAAAATGATTACATTAGACATCAAGAGCGAATTAAAGCTCGCGGAAAAATGGAGTAATGAACATAGCAATCAATTAGCGTATTCGGTTGCTAATGCTATGAATGCAACAGTTCAAGGATCTAAATTTATTACAGGCTCTAAACAAAAATCAGCATTACAACTATTAGCAAGAGAGGCGCCAAGTTATTTAAAACAACCAAAGCCAGCGACACAAAAGGGTTGGAGGGCTACTAGAGCAAATAAGCGTAACTTATCAACAACAATTCTCCCCAAAGATAGGCCATACAATCAGCAACGGTATTTAGGCGGCAATGTGTTAGGTGGATCAAGAGCGCCTAAAGATTACGGCGTTGCCTTAATGAAACACCCATTAGCTCGCAACATGCCAAGCAATGCCCGGCTAGTCCCTACACCTTACTGGGATGGTAAGAAAGATAAATATGGGAACATATCAAAGACAAAGATCAACAAAATATTTGAGCAAGCAAATACAACTCACTATCAAACAAACAGCGTCTTTATTGGTAAACCTCAAGGCGGGTCAAGACCTCCCGGCGTCTACTTAAGATCTAATAAGAATAAGAAACTAAGACCATTGTTCTATGCTGTTTCGTCTGTTAGATACGGCGCACGTTTCCCAGTGGAATCATTAGTTAAACGATCAGTACAAAAAGATTTCGGTATTTACTTAAGGCAAGAGCTAACAAAGAACGTAGCCAAAAACGTCAAGGCAGGCAAGGCGGATAGAAGAACAGGCATATTTTAACCCCATTCCCTGAGATCCCTTGCAATCACTGGGTCCTTCCTAGTAG
>Ga0208815_1000545_pt1 | contig 10108 bp, 5 predicted proteins | sample Virmet3438_5245_FD_185733 | JGI IMG/M metagenome (GOLD analysis project Ga0208815, IMG submission 185733) | Marine viral communities from the Southern Atlantic ocean transect to study dissolved organic matter and carbon cycling - metaG... | ecosystem: Environmental > Aquatic > Marine > Oceanic ... | reverse complement strand
TGCTATAAACACGTGTACCTTCAGCTAACATAAACCCTTTACGTTGTAATTCAGCACATCTCAGCATACGAGTTAGCTCATAATCAAGCCTCATCTTTTCTTCTTGTCGTTTTGCTATCTTTCTGCACTGTTCTAAACCTCTACGGTCTAAAGGGAACATGAAATTTATCTGTCCTCCCCAGTTTTCTGCTATTGTGTAGGTTCTCTGGTTCATATTCTCATCAAAAGGAACCGTATGATTCCCCATATAGAATGGACTGAACGTCATCGTAGAACCATTACAGCTCACCCCAGAACCGTAGTGCTGCCTTGAAGGAGCACCATTGTTCTGGAATTGAACCGCTTGATTTGTCACATTTCCAGTCGCTGCTGCAACGGGATTTGACACATTATTAGTTTCGTCTTCAGCTTTTACAGGAGCTACTGAGAGAAGACAGACAAGGAAACAGTAGTAGAGTCCGTTTCGATAGTTCGATCTATCTCTGTCAGCTCTATTATTTGACTTGCTGCTCTTGTTACTACCTCTAGTGAGAAGTCTGAACCAGCTGTTGTCATATTGAAGATTGAATCGCTGTCTGCTATCCCTCCAGAGCTTGCTGAAGTGTGGGTAATATTGTCTCCCGACCACTTGCTTAACGCTGCTCCATAGGTTGTAGTTGTGATTTCTTCTGTTATTTCTTGGGTGGTTGTTGTTGTACTGTTCATCGACCCCTGAGTGAAGTTGGGTTGAACTAATTCTGCTCTTGCTACCGTGGGTGATGCCAGTAGGAAGAGTAAAAGCCATTTTTTCATCCTTCCTTTTTTTTAGCCATAGGACAATTTACTGGACCTTTGTTTTTATTGTTGCCTGTAGTTAGGCCAAAGGTCGCTAGTGCTCCAGTAAATACACTAGCAACGAACGTGATATCAGAATTGCCTGATTTTTTAACCATAGGTATTTCTACATAGTTCATCGTGATGATGAATCCAGACCAGACGACAACGCCAAGCCTAACGAATGTACCTAAGATTTGTATCTGATGTTCTTGATCCTCTGCTGCATCCTTCAGCTTACCGAGGAGTCCCTTTTCTTTTTCTTCTGGCGGTTTTCCTTCCATTTATCTACTTTCTTTTGTAAGAACTTTTGGATTTGTTTCTTTAATTTGTCGAATAAAGGAGTAGCTAAGGTGGTAGTGGCTACAGCTGCAACAGCTGCATAGGTAGCAGTAGCTACGACTTCTGCACTAGGTAAGGGTAGATCTATTTTTACAATAGGTACTCGAAGTGTAGGTTGTTCAGTTCTAGCAGTTTCTGCATCTTCCGTTTCCTCTGGTACTTCCTCCAGTTCAACTCCTTTAGGTGCTTTGATATTGCTTGGAGGTATAACTACAGGAGGAAATACTGGCATCTCTGCAGTAGGTTGCTTTAGAGGGATGCTAGGCATATCTAGAGCATCTGGTAACTTACCTCTACCTAAATTGATGGATGGGATTTCCACTTATTTAGTATTCAATAACGATAACTCCAGAACTACCGTTTTGGCCTTGGTAGTCAGCACCACCAACACCACCACATCCAAGGTTATCTATTTGTGAGTTAGTATTACTTGATTCAACACCTTTCGCTGCTGTACTACCACCCCAATATGCTGTACCAGCTGGTCTTGCCGCTACTCTGTATTGAGCACCTGCTCTCTGACCAGCACCGCCAGCACCACCAGTTAAGTTTAATGTACCACCAGAAGCAGTTCCACCAGCACCACCAGCACAACCAGTTCCATTATTAGAACTGCCTCCTCCAGAACCACCTCCTCCAGTTATAGTCGTTCCACTATAGGCAAATGTAGAATTACCTCCAGAGCTTCCAGTATTGTTATCATTGTTAGTACCGCTTCCACCAGAGCCGATTGTATAGGTAGCTGAACCTCCACCACTTACATCAAAATAATGTATAGACGTACCACCAGCACCACCTGAACCTGCTGCAGTCGTATTATTTCCACGACCACCACCGCCACCACCTCCAGTGCAGTAAACTTTAATAGTCGAAACGCCTGAAGGAATAGACCAACTAGCACTAGATCCTGATGTCAGTCTAGTCATACCAGTAAAGCCACCTCCAGCATCAGCCCAACTAGGAGCCGCAGAAGCACCACCAGATGTAAGGACTTGTCCAGATGTACCGTAGTTAGCTCCAGCAACTCCTAATTGACCTGCACTAGCTATGCGTAATTTCTCTGTAGCATTAACAGTAAATTCTAAGTGGTTGTCAGAATGGTGATACCTAACCTCACCTATGTTGTTATCCTCTGGATCTCCAAAAGCTATTCTTCCTACTGCATCGTTTGGAGTGTTAATTGTTATACCAGCACTACCAGATTTATTAATAACTAAGTCATCAGCATTAGCATTAAAAGAAGTAGGACTTGTGGTTCCAATACCAATATGTCCTGTATTATCAACTCTGATTCTCTCCGTACCTTCAGTAGTTATTTTTACATGACCATCTGATCCTGTATCGACTGCTTCTACTGAAGTATTACCTTCAATACATTTATCTGCGTCTGGAATAGTTACGTCACTCCACGTCAACCCACCAGTGTTACCTGATTGTTTCTGTAGGAACTGTCCATTAGATCCAGCGTTACTTATTTGTAGTCTAGCTTCGTCTACAGCCTCATCAGCTATAGCACCTTGATCTACTGCGTCATCAGCTATTTCACTAGAACCAACTGCGTTTGCTGGAATCTTACCAGCAGTGACGGCATCATCTTTGACACCATCTGTACTTATTTTTGTTAATGCCATTTATTTGATTAATAGTTTAGTTGATGATAGAGCTAGACCAGCTTCTACGCTTGGAATATCTGCGGCAGTACTTAGTGCTCCTGTCGCTGTTACAAAGTATTTTTGACCTGCAGTTAAACTTGATTGAGTAGTTGTATTTCCAACGACATTAACTGTGGCAGTTGCACTATTTGAATAAGCAGCAGCGGCAAACCCTATAAAATTCTCAGTAGTCATATTTGTTGTTTGAACTGCACTTTTTAAATTCCACCATCTAGGCCAAGTATTATTACCAGAATCAACTCCTACCCAAACTACATTTTTCGTTTTACTGTCATAAACGGCATCAGATACAAAATTGTTAGAGCCAATAACATTTGTATTTCCGTTAGTTAATGCACTAGAAATAGTCCCTGCTGAAGGGTTCGTGCTGCTAGTATCAATTGCAAAAGCTTTAGCTTTATAACCGTCATTTTTATCTGAAAAGATAACAATTATTTTGCCTAAAGTTTCATCATAAACAGCCGTCGTTCCATGTGCAGTATCGGTTCCACTTGTTAATGCAGTTGCAGAAGATACTGATACACCTGTATCGCTAGTCGTGACAACTCTTGCATAGATAAATGAATCATTATTTTTTTTATAAATAAGAATATCTTTACCTGTGTTAGTGTCATGTACAAAACCAGCTTGTTGACCTGCGATTCTTTCAGAGGCTCCTCCAGCAACTACTTGATCATCACCTGCTCTAGTTAAAGAAGTACTGGCAACAGTTAGAGTTACAACTTTCGTTGCATCCCCATAATCCAAGCAGGTTGCTATATACAATTTATCTGTTCTGTCTGGATCATATAAAAGACCAGCAACATATCTCTGATATACTTCGTTATCTGAAGTATCTCCTGAAAGTTCTAGAGAAGTTGTTTTAGTTGCACTAGCACCATCAGAGGCAATTGTTATAATAGTTGCATATGCTTTACTGTCAGAATAACTCCTAAAAGCAAGTATTGGTTTATTAATTCCTTTATGAAAAATTAAACGAGGACTTTGACATTGATTACCATCAATTGTTAAAGACCATTTTTGTTCTATAGCGTTTTTATTTGAATTTGTATAACCATATCCTTTAGCTACTTGAGTAGAGTCTGTTTGTAAAGTATTAAATACAACAAATTGTTCTTTAGTTGAGTCAAAGCACATAGTTGGTGAATGTCCTGATTGAACGAACAGGAAGCCACCTGTATCAGTTATCGTTAGATCGATTTCCCCTGAAGTTGTTCTTCTTCCCAATCTAAAATAGACGTTATTACTCTGACACCACATAAATCCAAAATTATCATTTACTGGGTCATGGGCCACTGCAGTTCCATTACCTGCTGTACTGTCCTTTATTGACTGACCATCAATTGCACTTAAACCCGTGGCTCCTACACCTGCTGGGGTTTGTGGAGTAACAGTTGCTAGTACTTCTTTAAATGTTCCGTCTGTATGAACTATGCAAGGTTTATGAGCTGCAATAGCACCTGACGCTGTACCTGTTACTTCTGGAGCACTTGATAAAGCAGCACCATTAACATTAATTGAACCCGTTACGTTGATTCCCGTTGCTGTGGTTTCTACTTTCTTTGAGTTGTTGTAGTATAACTCAACACCTTGGTCAGCTATAGCATTAAACAGGACTTCATTACTACCATTAAGTCCCTTTACGAAGCTGCCCTTAAGATTAATACCTCCTGTACCATTGTCATGTATATAAGATTCAGATGAATCATGATAAATTTCTAAATCATTACCCGTTCCAAACCGAGCTTTAACATTATCGTCAAAGTCAACACCTGTAGCACCACCTACTTGAGTATTGGTATCTGGTGGTACTTGCCAAGAACAAGTTCCATCTCCATCTACTCGTAAGAATTTAGCTGTACCACTTTCGCCTGTTGATTTAACATCAGTACCTTCAGATGCACCATCAGACCACTCCATTCCATTGGATGTGTATTTAAGGTATTTACCTGTAGCTGGTGCGTTATGTATATCTAACTTAACTTCAGGAATTGAATCATCAGCTACTTTAGAGCCAGCTATATTTGCACTATTTGATATGTCTCCATTAACAATAGATCCATCAATGATGTGACTAGAGTTAACTGAGTTAGCACTAGGTGTACCAATACTTACTGACGATCCTTGCGTGATGATATAGAAATCGCTACCAGAAGCAGGGGCGGTAGAGAAAATGATATCATTGCCATCAATTGCAAATCCCTCAGAGGGTTGGGATGACCCAGCATTAGGCTTTTGAACGACTCCATTTACACTAACTAATAACTGTGCTGCACCACCTGTAGCTGGGTTACTTAATGTAAACCTATAAGCACTACCATTAAATGTTGCACTACCACCACCTGTTCCTGAGGAACTAGAGATAGTATTAATAAAGAACTGTCCAACAGAGGCTACGTCATCCCAAGATGATCCTGTAGCATTGTAGACTTTCATCTTATTAGCAGTTGTATCAAACCATAGGTCACCGTCATCATTATTAGATCCCGGTGCTGAACCTGCGACTCTATAACGAGCGTTAAAATCATTTATATCATCTGATAATGATTTAACATCCGTTTCAGCTGCTAAAATTTTGTGGTAATTATATGTATTACTTGATCCTGTAGAAGTAACTAACAACGCTACTCCACTAGCTAAGGTCTCACTATTAAGAGAGCTAGGGAAATTGTTAATTGTTACCGTAGCAGGTGTACCATCTGTAGTTCTACCTGTAGTACTTACACCAGACCCGTTAACAACTGTACCTGCAGCATCTGAAATACTGACAATAACACCGTTAGCTGGTTGGTTTGCTGTAGTAGGGAAACTAGCTTCGTTAGCAATTGTAACAAAACCACCTACATTACTTACTGCACTAGCTACGTGAGTTGCAATAACCTTAGATGAAGGTATTTCAGTATCGCTAGTTGTTGATAATGTACCATCTCCAGACGCTCTAAAGGTCTTACCAGAGACAATATTCAAGTTAGTTGTAGTAGCTGTAACACCATCAAGCTTATTAAGCTCACTGGTATTAGCAGTTACACCATCTATAACAGCTTTTTCTGCGTCTGTAAGAGGGTTTGTTTGAGCATTTGACTCATAAGCTGTTTTAATTTCTGCAGCTGTCTGGTCTGCTGTAGCACTAGCTTCAATACCATTCAATTTTGTATGGTCAGCATCAGTGAATACATTAGAATCCGACGCTGCTTCTACCGCTGCACGTATTTCAGCATCAGTTTGGTCAGCTGTGGCAGAGGCTTCTATACCAGATAACTTAGTTTTCTCTGCATCTGTGTATGCATTTGTATCACTATTGTTTTCATATGCAGTTTTTATTTCTGCATCCGTCTGATCTGCAGTAGCTGAAGCTTCAATACCATTAAGCTTAGTATGATCAGCATCTGTAAAGACGTTTGAATCTGTAGCAGCTTCAACTGCAGTTCTGATTTCAGCATTAGTTTGGTCAGCAGTAGCGTTAGCTTCTATACCTTCTAGTTTACTATAGTGTGCAGAAGACATACTACCAGTAGCTGAGGCACTAGCAGCGTTAACACTAACTGTAATCTTACCAGCACTAGGAGTATTATCTGCTATAGTGACACTAGAACCAGCTACTACATCATCAGTAAGTGCTGAATCTATTTGACTATTGATTCTATTTTCAATAGCTTTAGTTGAACCTACCTTTGTATCATCACTTGTATGCCAAGATTCTGAACTGATAACAGTTTGATCTCCTCTTAACCAAGCATCAGCAACTTTATCGTTAGACTCTTGGTTTACATATAAGTTTTGTAGTGTGTTATCATTTAAGTCTCCAGCTCTTATAGCTGCACCGGGGTAGAATGTAGCCTTAGGATTTTCGTAAGCTGTCTCTCTATAGATTCTAATTGCTACGCCATTACCGGGAGCTGTAGGTGTATTAGCTGTAGTATTGTTAACAAACTGAACCGTTGTTGCATCAAGTAATCTGAAGTTTGTTGTAACCACTCCATCAAGACTTGCTTTGATGTCGGGGTCATCTAAATATGGGAATGTGAACGAGTAATTGGTGGTGGAGCCATTACCCGTGTATAAATTTTCAATTGTTACGGTCATTTGTTTAAGTTAAGGAGTTCTTTTAACTCATGCCTGTTTTCATGTGCTTTTAAAGCCTCAGGGATGTTACCTTGTCTGAGTGCATTTTTAATTCTAGCCTTAGATTCACCTATTGCAGAGTGTTGTTCATGATGTCTTTCTAGCCACGAACAAGCATATTTCATCGCTTGTTGATGTATTCTATTCAACTCTTGATGTACCACCAACTCTTTTATAGGGAAGTCTCTTTGTTTTTTAAAACCTCTAGCCTTTCCATACTCCTTAATTTTTTTATTCCAAAAATCATCAGGAGCATTCATCATTCTTTCTATCTGACCAGCTAGATCCATGTTCATAGCTATCCAGTTATTTATTTTATATCTATCTTGCGTGGATATTGGATCACCAGTAATAGGATTGATTTCCAAACTACGTTGTGAATCCCATCCAGTACTAATCAACCACTGTCTCCAAGGCTCCATATCACCATTGGATTTACCAAATGGCATGAAAGCATTAGCTGCAGCAGTTAGTGGTTCATGGAATCGTATAGGTTGACCAGTGTATATATCTAATTGATCTTGAAGTGCATCTTCAGAAGTACCACTTCTATGCATAAACTTCCATTTGTTCTGTACTAAAGCACCCCAATCATTTTCTACATCCTTTAACTGTGGTGTTACAGCATTATTCAATACACTCCTAATACCAGAGGTTGCAAATGGAACCATAGCATCACCTTGGTTAACCATGAATCGTTTGAATGCACCTTCATCTCCAGAGAATAAAGATACTAACGGTTCAAATCCACTAAGGAATGTCTTGTTAGCAACATTCATGCTGATAGAGAATGCTAACTTCTGATACATCTGTTCAGTAATAGCTTGATCTACACGATTAGAATTGTATACCAAATCTCCTACTAGACCAAGTAAAGTATCAAATGGTTCAAATCCTTTATAGCTATGCCATTTACCTGTAATTGGATTCTTAATAGAGTTAGCCTTCCAACCCATATCTTGCATCCTCTTACGTTCACCATGGCTATGAGGACCATTACCTGTAAGGTTACCCTCAAGTGCCCATATACCAGCACCTGTTACCACTGCACCACCCATCAACTGACGACCAATGTATTCAGATTTAAGTGCTGCAAATGCTTCATCACTATACTCTAAACCATGTTCAGCTAAAGCTTCAGTCATCTCTCCGATACTTTGTGCGGAAAGAACCTTTCTAGCTTTAGTCATAACAGGGACTATACTGCTACCCGGTGTAAATGACCAAGCAACATTCAATGCGTTAATACCTGTACGTGGGAATAAGAATAGTGGTTTAGCAGCTGGAACTCGTTCAATGAACTTAGTAAAGTTCTGTGCTAGTTGACTGTCTACGTTAAGTGCTATTTCTTGTGATGCTAGTTTAGCTGCTTTATCTTTAAGCAGACCTGTAGCATCAAAGGATTCATCATATAGTTTACGTTGTAACTTATCGAAAGCTGCTTTACTGAAACCACCTTTGGTTTCTTCCATCATCTGGAGATAAGCTTTAGATCTTGCTGCTCCACTAGCCATCATTGAATTCGTAAATCCATCAATAGCATACATAGAGTTGATACCAAATCTAACAAATTTATTATTGTTATACCAGCTCATACCTTTAGCTAGGTTCCACATAGCAAGTTTACCAGTGTTACCTTCTCTTCTCCATACCTCAGACATAGCTTCAACAGCTTCAAAGCTATCCATCTTAGCTTGTCTTAAGTCAGCCCTACCACGCATCATTGCAGCCTCAGGTTTAGAGTTAGCTAAACGCCACTCATCTCCCATCATCTTAAATGCACGCTTAAGGTTTTCTGATATACCACCATAGGTCCATTGAGCATGTTTAAATGCTTTTACATCACCTGTAAGTTTAGCACCTACAAGTACTGATGCTGGTTTAAATGCAGTTAACATACTGTTACCTGTGATAGCTCGTATTGGTGCTAGTCCAGATAGTATATTATTATAGCGTACACCATTCATACCTTGTACAACAAGACTAGGTAGCTCTGGTTCACCATCTATAAATGCTTTCTTAACAAAACCTATGTTGTGTTCATGCCAACGATGTAGTTTCCAAATCTCATCAACCTTACCGTCTGTAGCTTCTAGAGCTTTAGCCATAGGTTTTAAGAACTCTGGTTTATCTTTAGCAATCTTCTTTAATACTTCAAAGTCTTTATCACTTTTAACTACAGCTTGACCAATCCCTTCAGCAAACTCATCTGATTGTGTAAGTAACCACTGGTTCACTACAACTGGATCTTTAGATCTTACAAGAGTTTTAAACTCATCTGCTTTGTTAGCGATGAATCTATTGATTCTAACTTCATTATTAATTAATTGAAGTTTATCAAGTATAATCTCTTGTTGTCTGGTAGTTCTAGAGATATCACCAATCATTCCTACAGCTGCAGATGCGTCAGCTACAGTACCAGCAGCTTGGTTTGTAACCATAGCTGAAGCACGCATAACCTTAGGGTTGTATAGATCAGTAAAAGCTTTCGTAAAAGCTTCTGTCATAACCTGATACTCATCTGGGTTGAGGAACTTTTGTTGTTGGTAGACACCTTTCTTCATGGTGTTTATGATACCTTCCATTTCCTTTAAACCAATCTCAGGATTATATACCTGATCATATAGTTTAGTGATTCCTTTGTTAATCTCTTGTGGAGGTACTACATTATTTTTAATCTTAGCTCCAAGCTTAGTTGAAATCTCAGAGTCAAACAATGGCTGTAGTAGTTTCCTAGCTCTACTTGCTACATCAGCATACTTAAGGTTTTCCATAAAGCCTGAGCTTACGACACCTCTAGCTCTACCGTTGGTAGTACCGATGTTATTTTGAATACGATAGTTATCTATCTTAGCTAACTGTGGATTGATATCAACATCATCTACAGCTTTCCAAGTCTCTGCAGGTGCTTCATTAATAAATGGATCATAGGCTTTACCCTCAGGATCTTTCATTAATCGTCTTGCAGTCTCTGCACGTTGAGCTTGTGTTCTACTAGACTTCCTACCTAATACATTCTGTGTTATAGGGTCTTGACCTTCAAAGCCTGTTGCATGTCTAGCTAGTGCTTGTTCTGCTACCTCATCACCGGGTATAGGTTTCATTATCTTACCTAGTGAGAACGCAGCTCCTATTAAATCTACTCCAACACTAAGACC
>Ga0208815_1000543_pt1 | contig 10119 bp, 7 predicted proteins | sample Virmet3438_5245_FD_185733 | JGI IMG/M metagenome (GOLD analysis project Ga0208815, IMG submission 185733) | Marine viral communities from the Southern Atlantic ocean transect to study dissolved organic matter and carbon cycling - metaG... | ecosystem: Environmental > Aquatic > Marine > Oceanic ... | reverse complement strand
ACATACCACCTGCTGCAACAAAGTGGTTAATGTCAGCTGAGCCATTCGGGTAAATGCGAGTAAGAAGAGGCACAGCATTAGAGATATCTGAGAAGTCGTCCCAATTTACGATGTAACCTGCAGCGCGTGCTACCGCAATAAGGTGCATGGTGTGGTTAGTAGAACCACCCGTAGCAAGAAGACCTACAAGGCCGTTCACAATGGCTTTTGCATCTACAATATGACCAATTGGCGTATAGTTGTCGCCAAGGTCAGTTAAGCGTGTTGCTTGAACCGCAGCCGCTTTAGTTAGCGCGTCGCGCAAAGGAGTGCCCGGATTAACAAACGACGAACCAGGAAGGTGCAAGCCCATCATTTCAACCACTAGTTGGTTCGAGTTTGCCGTTCCGTAGAACGTACAGGTACCTGCAGAGTGGTAAGATTGAGATTCAGCTTCAAGCAGCGCGTCACGCCCTACTTTACCTTCGGCAAATTCTTGACGAACACGGGCTTTTTCTTTGTTTGGAAGACCCGATGGCATTGGACCTGCTGGCACAAAAACCGTAGGCAAATGACCGAACGTTAGTGCGCCCATTAGAAGCCCAGGAACGATTTTGTCGCAGATACCTAGCATCAGTGCGCTATCGAACATATTGTGAGAAAGCGCAATGGCAGCACCCTGAGCAATGTTATCACGGCTCATTAGGCTTAAGTCCATGCCAGACTGGCCTTGCGTAACACCATCACACATAGCAGGTACACCACCTGCGAACTGGGCTACGCTGCCTACTTCTTTCACTGCATCCTTAATGAGCGCAGGATACGTCTCGTAAGGCTGGTGCGCTGAAAGCATATCGTTATACGCAGACACAATTGCCACGTTGGCTTTGGTCATTGAACGAAGATCTGATTTTTCGCTTGTTCCACATGCTGCAAAGCCGTGAGCAAGGTTACCGCATGACAACACACCACGGTGTGGTCCTTGACGTCGTGCACTCTCAATTTTTTCTAGATACGCCTTACGCGTTTCTTTACTACGCTCGATAATTCGTTGCGTAACTTCAGCAATTTTTGGATTCATGTTTGTCTCCTATGGCGCCCACATCAAAGTAACCGGCGCGCGGTTAACTACGGCGGTGATGGGCTTTTGCGCTTCGGTGGCATTTTCAATAGCATCAAGTAAGACTTGTTTTTTCTTCTCGCCTGTTAAATGCAAAAAGATATTACGGCTATTGAGTAACGCTGGTAGCGTTAATGAAATACGTTGATGAGGTGCTGTTGTAGGTTGAACAGCGATGCAGGTTCTGCCGCTGCTCATATCTAAGCCGTCAAGTACTTGTTCAGAGCAAGGGAAAAGCGATGCAGTGTGACCATCTTCCCCCATGCCAAGAATCAATGCATCAAAAGGTTGTGACATGCTAGCCAGATTTGACTCTGCGGCATTTACGCCTTCGTTTGCATCATTAGCATCGCTTTTCAATTCGATAAAACGAGCTGCTGCGGCTTTATTTTGAATTAGATTATTTTTGACTAGGCTGGTGTTGCTGGCCTCGTGGCCCTCTTCAACCCAGCGCTCGTCGGCAAGGGTGATATCAACCTTATCCCACTCAAGTTCGGTTTCACTTAGTTGTTTAAAAAGCGCCAGCGGCGTGCGACCACCACTAACGACAAGCGAAGCTCGACCGCGAGTTTTAATACCTGTTTTTAAAATGCTGACTAAGTCTTGCGCAAATGCATCAGTCAGCGCATCAGGTGTTTCAAATGATAGAGTTGTTAACGCCATATTACTTTTTCTTCCCTGTTTTGCTCTCGTACCAGCTGCGATTTTCGCGAGCAAGAAGACCTATAGAGTCTACCGGCCCCCACGTACCTGCTTGATACGGTTCTGGCGGCTCGCTCGATTGCTTCCACGCTTCAAGAATTGAGTCTACCCACGTCCAAGCTTGCTCAATTTCGTCACGACGAACGAATAGCGCCTGATTACCCAACATAACTTCAAGAAGGAGTTTTTCGTATGCGTCAGGAATACGCTCATCGGCAAACGCTTCAGAGAAACTTAGGTTTAACTTGGATTTTTGTAGATCCATAGAGCCTGAGCTGGTTAAGCCAGGTACTTTATTCATTACGGTGATTTCTACACCTTCGTCTGGCTGTAGACGAATAACGAGCTTATTGGGTGGGAGATTCTTGAAGCTGTCACCGAACAAGTTGTGTGGCTGTCGCTTGAAGTAAATAACAACTTCACTCACCTTAGTTGGCATGCGCTTACCTGTGCGTAGGTAGAACGGCACACCAGCCCAACGCCAGTTGTCAATTTCCGCTTTAATAGCAACAAAGGTTTCGGTTTTACTTTGCGTATTAGCACCTTCTTCTTCAAGGTACCCAGGCACTTCTTCGCCCTTCACGAAACCAGAGGTATACTGACCGCGTACTGTGCTGTCATTAATATTAAACGAGTTAATCGGACGAAGCGCTTTAAGCACTTTCAATTTTTCGTCACGAATGCTGTCAGCGTCGAGCGTTGTCGGAGGCTCCATCGCTACTAAGCTTAGAATTTGTAGCAAGTGGTTTTGCACCATATCTCGCATTTGACCTGCGTCGTCAAAGTAACCCCAACGCCCTTCAATACCCACTGACTCTGCAACTGAGATTTGAACATGGTCAATGCAGTTGTGGTCCCAGTTAGTAGCAAAAATAGAATTGGCAAAACGCAGTGATACTAGGTTTAGTACTGTCTCTTTACCAAGGTAATGGTCAATGCGGTAAATTTGCTTTTCGTCGAAGTATTCTGCAACTTGCTCATTGATCACTTTTGACGATGCCAAATCGTGACCAATTGGCTTTTCTAGCACAACGCGAACGCTTGAGTCGATAATTTTGCAGCTATGCAGGCCACGACAGATATCACCGTATATCGCCGGTGGCGTCGCTAGATAACACACCATGGTGCGGCTTGGGTCAACGTGGTCGTCTAATACGCAATAGCTTTCAACGTCCTTCATGTCTACGCATGCATAGTGCAAACGTGCTTTCATTTTTTCCCAAGTGGCTTCACACAAGTTCTTCTCACCAAACTTGATTAGGTTGGCATGAACTTCTTCAATATAGGCATCCAGCTCCATTTCTTGACGCGCAACACCCACAATAGTGGTGTCTGGGTGCATCAAGTTTGCTTTTTCAAGCTGATATAAAGAAGGCAACAACTTGCGTCGTGAAAGATCTCCCAGTGTACCGAAAAGTACAAAATCACAGGGTTCGTAGGAATTATCCAATACCATATTCGTCGACCTTTTAAATGTATGTGTCCGCGGCGTATTGTACAGTTATTTACAACACTAACGACTATTTTTACCGTATAGTTAACACCAAATGTAGTAAAATTACAACTTGTACCAACTATAGGATCTGAATCTTTACTGTTTCCCTCAGTTTACCCTCATTTAACCCGATTGAAATAACAAAAATTGTCAAAAAATTACATTTTTCTTGTCACAGACGTCACATTGGGTACTATTACGGGTGTACCTTACAATAAATTGTGCTAACTAATTGCTATATCTGTATGAACATTTTAGAAAAAATCACACAAAACCAAGCGGCATTCAGTAAATCTGAGAAAAAGGTAGCTGAAGTAATTCTAGCTAACCCACAAACGGCCATTCATTCGAGTATAGCAACCCTCGCTAAGATGTCGGATGTTAGTGAGCCTACCGTAAACCGTTTCTGCCGAAGACTTGATACTAAAGGCTTCCCAGACTTTAAACTGCATTTAGCGCAGAGCCTGGCTAACGGCACGCCTTATGTAAACCGCCATGTTGATGAAAACGACAGCCCAGACGAATATACCAACAAGATATTCGAATCGACCATGGCGTCCCTGGAAGTGGCGCGCCAATCTGTGGATGTGAACGTGGTAAATCGCGTTGTTGATTTACTTACACAGGCACAGAAAATTTCATTTTTCGGCTTAGGCGCTTCAGCTTCAGTGGCACACGATGCACTAAATAAGTTTTTCCGCTTCAATGTTCCAGTGGTCTACTTTGAAGATATTCTAATGCAGCGCATGAGCTGCATGAACTGTTCAGATGGCGATGTTGTTGTATTGATTAGCCACACGGGCCGAACTAAAAGCTTAGTAGAAATAGCGCAAATTGCCCGCATGAACGACGCTACTGTAGTAGGAATTACCTCAGCAGATAGCCCGCTGGCACAAGAATGCAGTTACGTGTTATCGCTGGAAGTACCAGAAGATACTGATATGTATATGCCTATGGCCTCTCGCATCGCGCAGCTCACGCTAATTGATGTCCTGGCAACCGGCTTTACACTGCGCCGCGGCAACAAGTTCAGAGAGAATCTGAAGCGAGTAAAGGATACGCTGCGTGGTTCACGTTATGAAAAGCGTGGTGAGTAATTTTCTTCCCACGTGAACAAATAAGAACCACCTACCGTAGCAATATTGGTTCAATAAATCAGCGAAAACGCCTAACTGGTCGAGCCAGTTAGGCGTTTTTGTTTATTTCATTCACATTTTTGTCAAATTCAACTATTATTCTGTAATAAAATTACGTAAAGCGATTACAGGCATACCGTATAAACGCGTAGCCTATCACTCTTTGTCTTTTCTAACTTAGAAACAGCGACGGAATCACATGACCAGAAGAACGAAAATTCTTGCCACCCTAGGACCTGCAACCGACTCACTTGAAAAGATTCAGGCACTTATTGCCGCAGGCGCAAACACTGTGCGCATGAACTTTTCACACGGACAAGCCGAAGACCACATTGAACGTGCAAAGCGTGTTCGTCAGGCAGCAAAGAACCTAGGTAAATACGTAGCGATTTTAGGTGATCTTCAGGGCCCTAAAATCCGTGTTGCTCGTTTTGCCGAAGGTGCAGTTCGTTTAGAGGTAGGCGCAAAATTCATTCTAGACGCTGAATTAGGCCGCGATGAAGGTGATATTAATCAAGTAGGTATTGATTACAAAGCGCTTCCTGATGATGTATCAGCAGGCGATATTCTGCTTCTTGATGACGGTCGTATTCAGCTTCGAGTAACTGGCGTTGAAGGCCGCAAAGTGATTACTGAAGTAACAGTAGGCGGCAAGCTTTCAAACAATAAAGGCATTAACCGTCAAGGCGGTGGTCTTTCTGCAGATGCACTTACCGAAAAAGACAAAGAAGACATTAAAACCGCCGCGAAAATTGGTGTTGATTACCTTGCAGTGTCATTTCCTCGCAGCGGCGCAGACTTGAACTACGCGCGAGAACTTGCCGAAGCAGCTGGCTGCTACGCAAAAATTTGTGCAAAGGTCGAGCGTGCTGAAACGGTGGCGTCTGACGAAGCCATGACGGATATCATCAGCGCTTCAGATGCGGTAATGGTTGCCCGTGGTGACTTGGGTGTAGAAATTGGCGATGCGGAACTTGTTGGTGTTCAAAAGAAACTGATTGCCCGTTCTCGCCAGCTCAACAAGGTTGTGATCACCGCGACGCAAATGATGGAGTCGATGATTGACAGCCCTATGCCTACACGTGCAGAAGTAATGGACGTTGCAAACGCTGTACTAGACGGCACTGACGCGGTAATGCTTTCAGCTGAAACTGCGGCGGGTAATTTCCCTATTGAAACAGTTGCAGCTATGGCTCGTGTTTGTGAAGGCGCGGAAACACATCCAAGCGTTAAAATTTCCAAGCACCGCATGGATCAGCAGTTTTCTTCTACTAGCGAGTCAATTGCTCTGTCAGCGGTTTACGCTGCGAACCACTTGCCAAGTGTTAAAGCGATTGTAGGTTTGACTGAAAGTGGAACTACACCAACGTTAATGTCTCGCATTACTACATCTCTGCCAATTATTGCGATGTCTCGTCACGAATCAACGCTTAACACAATGGCGCTTTGCCGCGGCGTTAAGCCGGTTTTCTTTGACTCTTCAAACAGTGAACCTGGCAAATTGAAGTACGATGTCATTGCATCACTTAAAGAGAAAGGATTAGTGAAAAGCGGCGACAGTATCATCCTGACTTACGGCGATGAAATGGAAAAAGTGGGCGCGACCAATACCCTTAAAATCGTAGAAGTCGAATAGCAACGAATACACTATTAAAGCGAAGCAAATGCTTCGCTTTTTTTTGCCTGTAATTTACTAAAGCAGTGGTAAGCTGACGCTTATAATAAGAACACTCAACTAAGTCAGTATCAAAATTACAAAAAACATATCCAACCAAACAACGAGAATTCGTTAACACTCCTCGGGACAACAACGACAAAAATAAGGATAGATATGCAGCTCATTTTCAATCGCTACACACGTTTTTCAGCAATTATAACGCTCTTGGCACTTTTCACTCATAGCGTATGGGCAAATACACAGCACGTACACACCATGAAGCGTGTAGAAGTAGCTTCACAGAATGCACCATTACAGCCAATAATGATTCAAGGCCCCATGCCCATTGAAGCTGAATACTTTGCTGCGCTTTTGGATAACACTACAACAGAGTATTCAGGTAATGCCGTATTCTATAAAGGGACACTAAACGGGTACCCCATTGTGGTAGCTAAAACCGGTAAGGGTTTAGAAAATACTGCGGCCGCCACCGCTATTGGCATAGAGAGATACCACCCTCGCCTTATCATCAATCAGGGAACATCAGGTGGCCACGATCCTTCCTTAAAAGTTGGTGATATTGTTCTTGGCGAACGCAGTATTAATGCATCCAATTTTAAAACGCCCAAGCTGGCTCAAGGAGAAGGTTCTCAACCGTTTAATTGGCTGCCGATGGATCTTATGGCGTCAGAAGGCAGCGCGGGAGAAGGAAGTAGCGCTAAGGACGCAGAAAAGTTGCGTTTTTATATAGGAGACAAACAGCTCATCAACCTAGCTCTATCGCTATCCAAGCAGTACAAACGCGGGAACGTCGTTAAAGGAACGATTGGCAGCGGTAACTTTTGGAATAACGAGTTAGATCGAATAGCATGGCTCCATAAGAATATGGGAACGAGTGTGGAAGAAATGGAAACCGCTTCTGCAGCGCAGATTGCACATGCCTACCACGTTCCCTTTTTAGGTATTCGCGTATTGTCGAACAACATTACCAACCATGGTGAATATGACCCAACCACGGCCAAAGATTGTCAGGCCTTTGTTGAAAAAGTGGTAAGAGCTTATATTTCTGCGCTGTCGGAATAAATTTGGAAAACACTCAAACGAAAAACGCGCCCTACATTGTAATAATGTAAGGCGCGTTTTCATGTATAGCCTTTATATTAGATTGCTTGAGCGGTATAAGTTTCCGCATCTTGACTAACATCATTCGCGTATTGAGTAAGATGGTGATTTAGAATATTTTCGGCGCGCTCAACAAACTCATCACGCTTAAATTTCCAACCTCTTAAATCGGCTTGCTTTGCCTGTGCAATGTAGTGCTCTAGACGCGTTTTTCTCAATAGATGTGCCTTTTTCGACAAATCAAATTCTACCAATGAGAAGTTGCGCTGTACTTTTTGAATATCCATATGAACGGGGCGCTGTTCGTCATCAGCTGATGCTTGGCTTACGGATAGCTTTCCTTGCCCAATTACACCGACTATAACAATGATTGCTGATACCACTAAGCCTGAATAAACCCACTTTAAAAAGTTCATGCCCCACTCCTTGAACGATTTTGCACTTGTATCGATAAGCTCGCTACAATCCACTTAATTAAAAGTATTTATCACCAATGTATTGAGTCATTCGACTATTTAAGTTTCTAGCTTTCACGTTGCAGCAGATGTTTTCTGCCTGACAATACAAACTTTCATCTATTCAATACATCAAGTAATTCACTCATATCTACTTAACCATATGCACCTTCCGCACCATATAGTTAATCTTTATTTTTCAGCAGCTTAGACCAACCCAAAACTTATACTAAAGTTGTATAAGGTACTTTCTACACACAGCAAGATAAAATTTTCCTTTCAAATTTAATAAACTCACTCCCCTCAATGCTGTACACTTATACAGTATTGAGATATACCATAACAAGCAAAGTACTGGTATGGAATCTTGTTTTTTTCCAGACCGTCTACCACGTACATTTGCCTAGAGAAAGTGACCATTTGCGATGCATGACAAACTCATTCAAAAACTCGAAATTCTTTCAGATGCCGCTAAGTATGACGCTTCTTGCGCAAGTGGCTCCGCCGGTAAACGAAAAGCAGGTAAAACTGACAAAACAGGAATAGGTTCGCTCACAGGAGGGTCAGGGATATGTCACAGCTTTACCCCTGATGGTCGATGCGTATCATTACTTAAGATCCTAATGACCAACTATTGCATATACGATTGCCATTACTGCATCAATAGGGTGTCTAGCAACGTTCAACGAGCGCGTTTTACCGTTAAAGAAACGGTTGATTTAACGCTTAATTTTTATAAGCGTAACTACATTGAGGGATTATTTTTAAGTTCCGGTATTGTCGGCTCTCCTGACCTGACTATGGAGAGCATGGTACGCATCGCGAAGTCTCTTCGCGTTGATCACGGATTTAAAGGATACATTCATCTTAAGACCATTCCGAATGCATCTCCTGAACTACAGGCTGAAGCTGGCTTATATGCCGATAGGCTAAGTATAAACATCGAAATGCCGACGCAAAATTCGCTGAACAAATACGCCCCGGAAAAAGACCTTGGTGAAATTCACGGTTCAATGAATACATTGAAAGACAAAATAAATGAACACAAAGTAGATAAAACCTACTCGGGTAAACGTCCACCTCGCTTTGCTCCTGGCGGACAGTCCACTCAGATGATCATAGGAGCCGATGACTCAAATGATAAAGTTATCCTTGGCACGAGTGTCAAACTGTATGGTCAACAAAAATTGCGGCGCGTTTATTATTCTGCATTTTCGCCCATCCCAGATGCGTCTGAAGTCTTGCCTCTTAAACCGGCACCACTTATCCGTGAACACCGACTTTATCAGGCCGATTGGCTCCTGCGCTTTTATGGATTTGGTTTAGATGAAATCGTACACAACGACATGCTAGATATGGAGCACGACCCCAAGCTTGCGTGGGCGCTACGCAATCGCCACATATTTCCCATCGATTTAAACAAAGCTGACAAGCTACTTTTATTGCGAGTTCCTGGACTGGGAGCACGCACGGTACAAAAAATTCTGGCTATTCGACGTTACACAAAGCTTAGCTGGTTCGATCTCACAAAAATGCGTTTACCCTTACAAAAATTAAAACCCTTCATTACTGTTAGTGATTATTCCCCCGCTATCCATTTGCTCGATAGCAGTAACTTTGAACAGCAATTTAAACAACCAAAACAGTTTGAATTGTTCAGCGCCTAATCTAATTGGTACCGCAATGAAAAAAGTAACAATTTCATCAGTGCCCGGATACGACGAATGGCGAAAAGCATCGAGAGAATGTCTAGCCCAACACATACCTCCGGAGAACGTTACATGGCAAACTTCGCAATCTAACCAAGACGACTTGTTTGCCGTGACCGATTCGGCCAACGCTATTGGTGAAAGCCAAACGAATTTCAGAATTCCCAGATCAGTTTTAACGCTGTTGAAGTATGCGTTATGCCACCAAGCCCCCGATCGTTTCGCTTTATGTTACCGCGTTTTATGGCGAGTAGTTTTCGAAAACAGAAACCTTATTCACTTAAAAACTGACGAAGATGTGTTGCGTCTCAACGTGCTGGCTAAAGCAGTAAAACGCGATGCATATAAGATAAGTGCTTTTTTGAGATTTCGAGAAGTTGTACTTGACGGACAAGAGCATTTTATTGCGTGGTATGAACCAGAACACTTCAGCTTGGAATTGAAGCTCGATTTTTTTCAGACTCGTTTTAAAAATATGTGTTGGTCAATACTTACCCCATATCGAGCTGCGCATTGGAATACTAAAACACTTGTTTTGGAAGATAATCCTGATCCAAGTATCATTCCAATTGATGACAGAATTGAAAAATACTGGCTCACGTATTATGCAAATATATTTAATCCTGCCCGCGTAAAAACAAAGGCAATGTTAAGTTCAATGCCCAAAAAATACTGGAAGAATATGCCTGAGACGTCGCTTATTAACGATATGATACGCCACTCGGATGCTAGAGCGCGTAAGAT
>Ga0208815_1000536_pt1 | contig 10202 bp, 4 predicted proteins | sample Virmet3438_5245_FD_185733 | JGI IMG/M metagenome (GOLD analysis project Ga0208815, IMG submission 185733) | Marine viral communities from the Southern Atlantic ocean transect to study dissolved organic matter and carbon cycling - metaG... | ecosystem: Environmental > Aquatic > Marine > Oceanic ... | reverse complement strand
TCCAGCAAAAAATATGTGGAAGTCTGATCCAGTTCCTAATACAATCCTATCTTCAGTTGTACCACTACTATCACCAAGACTTATGATTTTACCATTGACATCTAAATTTCCTCCTAGTTGAGGAGAAGTATCTTCAAGAAGATTAGTAAGACCTCCAGCTCCAGTCGAAACAACTAAATCAATAGTTCCATCACTATCTTCATAAGTAGCAGCAATATTTGTTTCTGTATTACCAGTAAACATTGCTCCTACTATATCTTGTACTTCTTCAGTAGTTAATTGAGTATCAGTAGGAGTAACCCATGCGTTATCTCCTCTCAAAAAGGTAGAACTAGATGCTGTACCAGTAGCTGAGAGTTCAGCAATACCAATAGCATCATCAGCAAGTTTTGCATTAGTAACAGCATTATCTGCAATAGCAGCAGTATCAACTGCATTATCTGCTAACTCACTAGCTGTAATAGCATTAGCTGCTACATCTGCTGCAACAACTGTATCTGCTGCAATATGAGCAGAAGTAATAGAACCATCAGCTATTTTGGCAGCTGTGACTGCATCATCAGCAAGTTTTGCTGTAGTTACAACACCGTTATCAATTGTAAAAGCTGCTCCAGAAGAAGATACTGTTATTTCTCCATAATCTCCATCAGCTACTGATCCTTGAGCATCAGCAGCTGGTTCCCATCTAGAGTTTGAATTGACGTATTTTAATACTTGTCCATCACTAGGAGTAGCAGTATGGACATTAGTTAAATCAGCAAGATTAAATGTTCCTATCTTTGCAGCAGAAACAGCATCATCAGCAAGTTTTGCTGCTGTAACAGCATCGTCTGCAATTTTAGCTGTCGTGATATTTGCATCAGCTAACTTTGCAGTAGTCACTGCTGAGTTTGCTATAGCTGCTGTATCAACTGCATTATCTGCTAATTCACTTGCAGTAACTGCATTTGCTCCAATATCAGCAGCAACAACAGTTCCATCTGCTATATGTGCAGAAGTAATTGCGTTATCAGCAATCTTGGCTGAAGTAACAGCATCATCAGCTATATCACCAGTAGCAACAGTTCCATCAGCAATTTTTGCACTTGTAATTGCTGAATCTGCAATTTGAGTAGAGCCAAATACTTTTGTATCTACATGATTAAGAACTTCTTGTAAGCCATATAGTAAATGTTCAGTATTTGTATCAAGATCAGTTTCAGTTAAGATTGACCCATCTTCAAAATCTACTCTTTTAGCACTTATATTTGTATCTCTTTGGAACTTAATAGCTGCACTGTTGGCTGGATGATTTCCTGAAGTAAAGGAAATAGTAGTAGCTGATGGAAAAGTGTAATGGGTGGTTTTAGTTTTTAAAACCCCATCAACGGTGACATCTATTTCATCTTCAGAAAGGTAACTGAAAGAGATAGAAAAGGGACCAGCAGTATTATTGCCAGTGTGACTAGTGAAAGATGCAGCAGTGTTAGTTGCCATTTTTTAAAACTCTTGCTCCAATATGTCTAGTATATCTTTGTTCGATCTTCTAACTTCATTTTCCATTTGAATTTTCTTTTTAGGATCTAAATAATTTTCTTTGTAGTATTCAACTGCTTCTTTTCTGTACACCTTAAAAATCTTTCGAACATCTTTTTGTAATTTTGCACGTAAGAAGTTTTTTCTTTTTAAAGTTGCTTGAGCATCAATAGAACCAGAATCATCTCTTTCAATAATTTCTAATGCTTTTAAATTGTCTTTGTTTGTAGCTAATTTTAAAATTGCATCACCAAACCGAATACCATTTTTAGAATCAAATTTACCAGTATTAGGATTTAAAGGAAGGAAAGGAATAAGATTTTTCATCTTATTGAATTCAGGTGTAGTTAAATTAATACCATTTCCTTGATTATCAAAAGGAATTACATCGCTTGGCTCTCTTAACGCTACACCTACTCTATTGATATAAGAATCAATAGGATTGTTTTTACTTTTTCTATACTTAAAGGGATTGAAAGGAGTGAAGCCTATTCCTTCTGGATATGTTGCTATTTCACCTGTTGTCATACTTCTAATTGGTTCAATATCAGCACTAAAGCCAGAAGTACCATCTTGAAGATTTCTCATGACCATCAAACCAAAAGTATCTAACAACTGAAATGGATTATTAGATTCTTTTAAACTGCCTAAGTCATTACCTTCAAAAAGGTAATTCTCAATCACTTCGTCTTCAGAGTATTGACCTATATCTGCTGTTCTTTCTTCTTGTGGGTTTGTATCTCCTTTACGCATTTTTACTTTACGTTTAGGGAATCTACCTTTGTATTTTTGTTGAGTTAATTCATCAAACCACTCTTCCCCTTTTGCTCTGACAATGCTTCTTCTAAGAGAAGCTCCTCCAAAGTTACGAGGATCAAGAGTAGAAACATAATTTGCAGGTATTCTTAAAAATCTTTGTATTGCATTGGTATCACTTGTTAAATCAAATAATTGAGCAATGTTTTGGATCATATATTTGTTAGTTAAGTTTCTAGAAAGTAAAGCTATGTGACATTGTGCAGCATTTTCATAATCTTCATCTTCAGTAAAATCACGACAAGCAGCCATGTCACCAGAAATCATTAAAAGAGAAGCTACTGGTTCCATTCGAGATAAAAAATCTAAATATTCATATTTTGGTAATCCATCAGCACCTCTTATTATTTTGCCATTTTTATCTTTTACTAAAGTACGAAAACTGTAAGGAAGCTCTTCTAATCTTTGTTCATTTTGTCTCTTCCATTTATTGTGATGACCACCGCCAATTAGTGCTAATTCAGCCTCTGGGTCATCTTTTGCTGCTGCTAAAGATATGAAATAAGCCCAAATTGCACCACCTACAGTTGCTTCTCCATTAGCTCTATAAGCGGTAGAAAGATCTTCACTCATTAATCTATCGTTATGTTCTTTTAAAATTCTTCCTAACGATGCTTGATATTTTGGTGGCATACCAGGGATAACGCTATGAGGTGAAAGTGGTGTTCTTCTAAGTACATGTTTTCCTATATTTATTGGTGTTGTTACAAATGGAACTACTGGTTTTAATGGTGTTGATTTAAGTATTTCAGCAGTTTTCTTTGTTAGTTTTGACCCAACTCCATTCATGAAAAATCCTTTACCTAATTCATCTGTAAAGGTTCTATCTGCTGCATAATCTAAAGCTCTTGTGTAAGCATCTAAAATATATTCATCTGTTCCTTCTCTGATACTTCTTTTGTTAACAATATCCATTACTTCATCAAAGTTACTGTTGACATAAATTTTCCAACTTTGACCTGTCAATCCTTGTTTTGTAGCTTGTTCAGTAAATTCTCCCCATATATGAGAACGGAAAGCAGCTTGTTTAACAAATTCATCACCAGCCATCATAAAACGACCAGGGATTCTTACACCATGACCAAGAACATTAACTGATTTAGCCAAGAAGCTATCACCTGCCATTCTTAAGGCATATCTTTCTGAAGCATCCTGTCCAAACATTCTTCTTTCATCAAGAATATTTTTATCAAGCCAAAGTGCTTTACCTGCTGCTTTGAAATTATCACCAGTAGAAGTAAATATTTTTACTAATTCTCTTGCTGCTCTAGCTTTTGATGCTTTATCTAAAATTGGACTACCTGCTGCAAGATCTAGTGGACCAAGAGCGACATTCATTAATGAACCAACAATGTTAACTATGTGTGTTTCAGGTGCAGTAAGAAGACTATTGATAAATATTTCATTAGTTATACGCATGCCTCTATCAGCTCTACCCCAAAAACCTAAACCTTGAGTTAGTTTGCTTAATCTCTTACTGTCTCCTTGCATAGCAAGTATTTTTCTTGTAATACCTAAAAGACCTTCAACATCATTATTATCTATATAAGATTTAAGACCTTCTAATAATTCTTCTTTTGTAGGTACTGCTTTTTTCTCTGTAATATCTTTTTTTGCTTTTTTAACTAAGTCTCTTGTTGTTGGTTGATATTTATCTTTTTTAGCTCTGTCAGCAATAGATTCACCACCACCTAAACCTTTAGCTACATCCTCATCTACTGTTGTAGTAGCAATATGTTTTGGTTCTGCATCTATTAATTGATTAACTCTTAAAGTACCAGCAACTTCACTACTAATGGTTTTAGTAGGTGCTGTCAGTTGAATCATATTAATTACATCTTCAGACCATTGAGTTAATAATTCATCAGGAACTGTTTCACCTAAAAGAAAAGCTTGTTCAATATCTGCCATTGAACTGCTTACTGCTTTAGCTAATCTTTTTTGTTCTTTAATCGCTCCAAGGTAAATAACACGTAAATGTTTTTCTGGATCTTTTGGACTTAGTAGTTTAGATATTTGTTTGACTTTAGGTAGTAAGTCTCCATAACCCATTGCAGTAGCAGCTTCTACTGTGAAGTCATCAGGAATAGAAATTCTATTAACTGCTTTTGCTGTAGCGTTCCACATATCCTCAGTAATCTTGAGAACATCTTCTTCTGGACCCCAGACATTAGGATTAGGTTTTGTTTTTAATAACTTAAATCCATCAGAATCAGGAGAAGGAGGAACATCAGCACCTGATGAACCAGAAGGAGGTTTTCTAGGAGGTACTGCTCCACCACCACCTGCATCACCACGAAGACTCATTTCAAGATCAACTTTCTTTTGATCTGTTGGTGACAGCTGATCATACTGACTTCCTTCTTTTAAGAGTTTGTCTTGTTCATCAAGACCTGATTGTATTTCTTTAAAAAGTTGTTTTGATCTAGTAATATTTTCGTCAGCTGATTTACTTGTTTCTTCAATCTCTTTAAATAATGCTCTGTATTCTTCTGGAGGGTTTTTCACCCATTCTTCAAATGTTGGTTCTTTAATTGTTAAATACGGTATAGACATCTCATCATCTATTGTTGAAGTTGCTCCTGTTTGTCTATCTACCCAAATAACATCAGGATCGTCTTTAAACCATTTTTTATATAACTTACGTCTTGATTCTGAATAACCTTCCATCCTGTATTCACCAGGAAGTAAGTCTTTACGGACGTTATCAAAGTTTTTCTTTAAAAGATTAATAGTTTTTCTTGGAGTTAGCTTTGCAATATCAGCTTTTTTAATACCTAATTCTGTTAATTGTGCTGCGTTTAATTCTTGTAATTCAAGAACAGCTAAATCATAAGTATTAGGAAGATTAAAAGCTTTTTGTATTGGTCCTGTTTGACCTGTACCTTTATCTACTCTTTCAATAAAGACTGCACCAGATTGTGCTGTTTCACCTCTTGGAATCTCTGTACCTATCCTTGGTGAATCAGGAATTATTTCATCACCAAGTTTTCCAATATCATCACTTACTGCATAAACATCATCAGCTGTTGCTCTTAAAACCTTAGTTATCGTTGTATTTAAGTCAGGTACATTTCCTAATACTTCAGTAAATTCATCTGAAAATTCTTCACTTCCTACAAGAGTTGCGTTATCTATTTTTTTCTTTTGCTGAAGGAAAAAGTTTCTTCTTTTTGGATCTTTCTTTATATCTCTAAATAATTTAAGTGTTCTATTAAGAACTTGTTCCTGATTTAAAATCTTTGGTCCACCAGTTACTGCATCTACAACATCAACACTTTTTTCTGCTAATCCTTTAGTAAGGATAGGTGCTCCTTTTATACCTGCTGTAGCGGTTAATCCAATTGTTTCACCAAAGACAGTACCAGCAAAAAACTGTTTAAGTTTTGCTTCTCCATAATTATCAGGATCACCTTCTTTTGGTCTTTCTGGTGCTGATAAATATTCAAAAAAAGGTTTTGTAAAACCATTATTTACTATTGGATTTTCAACACCAGCTAGAAAATTAAATAGATTTTCATCGTAAGCATCAATAGCAACAAAGTCTGCTGCTCCACCAGCTGTAAACCATTTTGCACCAGTAGCAACTTTATCTATATGTTTAACACCTTCAAGACCTAAAGCCTTAATACCATTGATCTTGCCTAACGCCTTAGAAAAACCTAGATATGGAACTAAGAAACCAGAAGAGAACTTTGATATTTGATAAAAAGCATCATCTTTATCACCTTCTTTTTCAAGACCTAAAGCTTTTAAATTTATAAGCTCATTTGGATCGTATGGATTACCTTGAGCCCAATCACTAATATGTTTGATCTCATTAGGTATATCAAGAATCCCTGCTCCTACTGCTCTAAAAAACTGTTTATCTTCTTCTGTCTTACCAACAAATAACTCTTCCTGTGTTTTTTGTGCTCTATCTACTTCCTCCTGAGTGATTTGACTAGGGAACATAACTGCTCCAGATCTACCAAATCCTTTATTAAAAAGACCTCTTGGTAGCTCTTTTTTCTGAGTGTTGTTTGCAGCTGAATTAGTCATTGTTATTTGTTAGAGATTGCCTTGCGAGCGTTAATTAGAACTTGTTTTACTAAATCTGATTTTATTGTGGCATAGTTTCCAGCAGAGTCATTGTCATACATTCCTACACCATCTGGTCCTTGAATAGCAGCAAATTCATAAGCAAGATCTTTCTGAGCAGCTTTTAAATCATCACTTCTACCTTCTAAATAATCTGTTAAAGCAGGACGTTTTTTACCACTTAATATCATGCCCCAGAACAATCTATCCTGTACTGCTGGAGTCATTATTGAGTCTGCTTCAAGACCTGCGTATTCACGAGCTTCGGCTAAAACTCCTGGTGTAAATTGATAAGCACCAACGGCAAAGACTTTATTCTCTTTCTGCATCTGTTCCATTTCAGCTATTGTTTTACTGGTTATATCCATTTGTGCTGCTGAATCTGTAGTACCTCCGTTATAAGCGTTGTAAAGACCACTACCTGCTGATTCACCACCTCTTACCAATTCAGCTAAACCGCCATAATCAGGTAATGGTTTACCTTTTAAATCACCTGCTGCCACTGGCGAGCCTCCTCCTGGTGTTAACTGTCCTATTAAATTTGTTAATTGTCCTATTAGATCTTCAGATTGGTTTTGAGGTTGATTTGAACTTTGATTGAAATTCATACCTGGAGCTAGAAATCCACTATCTTCTGATCCTTTTTCTTCACTTCCTGTTGTTGTATCTTTTGATTCTGCTAGTGGTTCATAGAAGGGATTTTCATAACCACTTATTATTTTGCCTTCTGCATCTACTTTTGCTGGTGGATATTTTTTATCTATTTCTTCTTGTGTCCAGCCACCTACCTTTTCTGCTCCTAATATCTGCCATAAATATTGGGTTTCTATTTGTTGTTTTTGAAGAGGAGAAGGGAGACGATTATTATTTTCCACAAATTGTTGATACCACTTAGTAACTTCTGTCTGAACTGTTTGTCTGATTCTTGTTGATCTTTCAAAGTCTTTTGTTGTCGATGGTCGTAAAAATCCTATTCCTCCTCCTGCACCTAAGTTTCTATCAAGCTGCTTCATTATGTTTTCAAGGCTTTGAGTTACTTCTGCTCCTATTCCTTTTGCTTCTTTAGCAAATGTTTTTAAGTTGTTAAAAGATTGGATAGCTTCATCATCCATCGTTAAATGTTTGTTTTCTGCAACAGCAATTTCTTGTTCTAAAACATCATCATATCCATCATATATACCTTTGATAATCTTATTTTTTATACCAGGAATAATATTAGTATCTAATTCATAGTTATCTGATTCACCTAATTCTTGAACATAAGTTTGTAAATCCTTTGAACTAAACAGTGGATCGTTTAATAAAGCAGCAAACTTTGCTTTTCTTCTTTCATTAAATTCTTTTTCTGTCTCTCCCTGATTAATAGTCATATTATTCAAACCTTCCCATTCTAATTTAATTATTCTTTTCTTGATTTCGTCATCTACTTTAGATTTATTTTTAAGTTTGTTTGCTATTTTCTGCTCGTATTCTTCTTCAAAAGATGCAGATGCTGGAAGATAATCTGGATGATCTGTTAAATTTCCTTTTCCATAAGGTATTGCTTGTAATATTTTGTCTGGTAAGTCTTCAGCCATTTGCATGTTTAATGGCTTGTCTACATCAATTGCAAGTTTTCTGGCTTTAGCAAAAGCAGTTTTAATTAATAATTTATGTGTTTTTTTTGCGTCTTCTCCTGTTACTCCAGCGTTATACATATCATTTGTCACTTCAATTAAAAAGTTTTGTGCTTGATCATTTTCACCTTTAACAAACAGTTGTGCTGCTTTAGTTACAGTATCTGGAATTTGACTTTGTAATAAATCAAATTGATGTTTTTTATATTCTTTTGTATGGTGATTTGTAATACTATAAAGTTGTGATTGTAGTGTTGGTATGAAATGTTCATCGACAATACTAGGATCTAAATCATTTAATCCTGCAAGTGCTTCATTTAATTTCGTTTGTCTCCACCCTATAAATTCTTCAGAATCTGAAGGGTAAGTATTTAAAAATTTAAAGATAGGTTGACCATTTGTATCTACTTCTCCTGTGTCAATTGTTGTAGAAGCATATTCAGATTCTAGTAAATTTTGTAGTTTTAAACCTGATAGTTTAGCTCTAGTTTTTTGATAAGCACGATCAGCAAAAATACTTCCACCTATTAATTGTCTAGCAGTATCATCACCATCTGTTTTTCGGATTTTATTGGATAATTTAGCAACATCCCCTTCATTTAAAAGTTGATCAATAGCTATATTTCTACCTTTAACTTTTTCATCTTCAACGGCTTCATCCATCTTGTGACCAAGAAAAGCTTCAATACCAGGATTAACAGTTTTTAAAGCTCTTGCTAAAACATCTAGGTCAGTAGGAGGTGCAACACTAACAGGTTGTACAAACGTATCTACTGGAGCTGCTTGTGGTCGGAAACTATTAGTCATTAAGCTTTTTGGTAAAGGTTGCTATAGCTAGAAAGGCCACTACTAAGCGTACCTAAAGCAACATCTAGCGGTCCTCTTCTCATTGATTTTGCTTGGTTAAGTTTACTTTGAGCTACGTTACGTCTGTTGTCTCGTTCAGCAACTAAGCCTAAAGTATTCCTTCTATATTGTTGAACTGTTGAAGCTAATGTTTGATTTAATAAATTACTAGCTTCACCTTCTTCTCTTTCTGCATCACCTAGCAATCTATCAATTGTTAATCCTGCTCTTTCACTAGCTCTTAATTGTCCTTGTTGTTGTAATCCTCGTTTAGCTAATGCTAATTGTTCTTGTGCATTTGCTTTTCTTTCTTCTTTAAGTCTAGCTGTAAGTCCTTCTTGTTTTAAAGCAAAAGCTTGATCAGCTTGTGCTGCTTCTTGTACTGCTTGGCGACCCATAAATGCTGCTTGTTGATTTGCTCTATTTGCTCCTACTACTTGATTAACAGCACCTAAACCTAGTGAGGCATAAAATAAAGGAGCTGCTGCTCCTAAAGCAGGTAAACACATTTAAGCAATCCTCACAAATTCATAGAACGGTTTTTTTAGGTGGCCGTATTCAGGGTGTAACTTAATAAATGTAAACCCTAAAGCTTTTAACCATTTGATAGCAGAAGTATTCTCTGCATATACATAATTATATAAGACGTTATAAGATTTCAATAGACTGTCTACCCATTCTCTTCCTTTTTTTATTAAGTCAATTCTATAACTTCTTTTACTTGTTAGTTCATCTGTGCCAACCATCCATATCGTTCCATCGCTACAAACACCACATAAACCTATTGGTTGATCTTTATCACCAGCAATAGCTAAATTCTTTTCTGTTAATAAATAAGCAAGCTTAAGTGCTTCTTCTGGTTGTTGACCTGTTTGATACCAAGCTTCTATTTTATCTAAAATTCTTAGATGATTACATACATGATTAAGGTCAGATAAATTAGATTTTCTTAAATATGCCATTAAATTCTCTTAGATCTTGAATGGTACATGGCTTCATATTCTGCACTAACAAAACTTGCAGGGAAGACAGAATCAGAATGTAAAAGGATACTAACTCGATCTGCTTTAGACATGACAGGAAATTTATAAATCCCTGTTTCTAATGGACTACTAAAGACACCTGCAATATCACCTCTCCAAACAATATTAGCTTCTCCTGTTGCTACTCCTGTTCCTATTTCATTATCAATAAATGGATAAACATAATCTTCGTTTGTATTTGCTTCCGTTGTAATCGTTACGTTGATATTTGCTGTTGCACAATCTGCTAAAAATTTATCATATGAAGCTTGAACAGTATTTAAAGTCATACTTCCAGATATATCTA
>Ga0208815_1000532_pt1 | contig 10266 bp, 15 predicted proteins | sample Virmet3438_5245_FD_185733 | JGI IMG/M metagenome (GOLD analysis project Ga0208815, IMG submission 185733) | Marine viral communities from the Southern Atlantic ocean transect to study dissolved organic matter and carbon cycling - metaG... | ecosystem: Environmental > Aquatic > Marine > Oceanic ... | reverse complement strand
AGATATTGCTTTGCGGGTGTATTTACGTGATGTGACTAATAATTAGTCTTTCCCTCAGAGGGTTATGTCCATATGTCTGGCGCATCCATCTGAGCCAATGACTACTACCTTTGCCTTGGTTGCATTTTCTACAGGCTGGTACGAGATTGCTTGCAATACTTTCTCCACCATTTGTTTTAGGCTTGACGTGATCAAGCGTGAGTTCATGTAATTCATAATTGTTACCGCAATAAACACATTGACAATCGAAGTGCTCTTTAATAGCTCTTCTCCAGAGCTTCTTAGCGTCAGGACTTGTCATGGTTATTAAGTTGAATAGATAATGTTTGGGACTAGGTAGTAATGGTGTCATTAATATTTAGTTCTGCTTTTACGATTAATAGATGGAGATTGTGTTCTCCCTTTAGTAGAACTTCCGCTGTAGTGAGCAGCATCTTTGCCATCACCATTTCCGTAAGTACCAAGTTTTCTATTAAGCCTGTTAGCGTTAACTCTTATTTTCAGACCATTTTTAGTTTTGTTGTATTTCTTCTGTTGTGTAAGTCTTTTCTTACGAGCTTTAGGATTCTTCCTGTAATACTCAGCTGTGCTTTCTGCCATAGAGTCTGCTCTGTACTAATTCTGGATCTACTTTTGGCATTACGGCTGCAAGCTTGGAGAGTGGGTTGCCGTCATATGCAATACCGCTAATGTCGTTAGTTTTAAGCCAATCACAGGCTGCTTTTAAATCTTGAGTAGAAGCTTCGCCACTTTTGACTCGTTTAAGAAATTCAGATGTGACGAGGTTATGTAATTCGTTAAATTGGTCTTCAGTGGCTTTCTTCATACTGGATTTCATAATTAAGCGATTTTTAATTTATCTTTTTTTGAATTACCTTTAGCTCTCATTCGGTTATATTTTTCTCTGTTGTAGTCAATTCTGTTTTTAAGAGCTGGACTAGGATTTTTGCTGTATTCTCTAGTCATCTCTTCTAAAGCTTGAAATAGTCTGGATTCTGCGGACATTATTTAGTACCTGGAAATAAGTTTTTTTTAATTAGCTCAACTGCCTTATCATCTATGGTGTTATCAGTAGATTCGCAATATGCTTCTAGTAGTTGTATAACTAATTCCTTTACAGCGGATGAACTGAGGAATGCCATAAGGATGGGCTTGATAAGAACGATCATGGTGTGTTAATTGTGTTTTTCAAAAAAATAAAGATAAGTGTTGATAGACATATCCATACAATGAAGGATGTCATTTTTTATTCGTGCATTTAGGTGTTGTTTTCTTCCAAGGTTTATACCAAGGTTTTGGTGGAGACTTACATTGAAGAACTTGTTTTTCTGCTTTCTTCCAAGTTGCAATAGCTATTACATCGCTACACATTTCGTAAGCACGACTATGTGGGATTAGCATGAATCCTTTTTGCTGTAACTCTGCACACTTCAAAACTCTGACTAATTCATAGTCAAGTTTCATTTTGTCTTCATGCCTTGCGGCAATGCTTCTACATCTATCTAATCCTTCACGATCTAAGGGAACCATAAAGTTCACTTGGAATCCCCAATTCTCAGCGACGGTATATGTCTGCTGAGTCATAGTGTCATCAAAAGGAGTCGTATGATTACCCATGTAAAATGGAGAGAACGTCATTGTCGCTCCATTGCATGAGATATTAGGTCCGTAGTGCTGTCTCGAAGGCGCACCATTGTTCTGAAATTGCACCGCTTGATTGGTTACATTTCCAGTCGCTGCTGCCACGGGATTACTTACGTTGTTCTCCTCTGCTCTTACTGGAGCTATTGAGAGAAGACTGACAAGGAAACCGTAGTAGATGTAGTGTCGATTTCTCTTTCTATTTCTGTTACCGATAGAACTTGGCTGGCTGCTCTTGTTACTACTTCTAAAGTGAAATCGCTTCCAGCAGTTGTTAAGTTCCAGATTGAATCTGAATCGGTTATTCCGCCTGATGAGGCTGAGGAGTGAGTCAGGTTGTCCCCTGACCATTTCTGCAATGCAGACCCATAAGTGGTCGTCGTTATTTCCTCGACGATTTCCTGAGTCGTTGTCGTTGTACTGTTCATCGAACCCTGAGTAAAATTCGGGGTTACTAATTCTGCTCTCGCTACCGAGGGTGATAACAGTGCTAAGAGTACTAGCCATTTTTTCATGTTTCCTTTTTCTTAGCCATTGGACATTCAACAGTTTTACCGTTGCCTTTGTTACCGTTATTTGTCTGTAAACCAAACGAATAAAGTGCAGACCCAAAGATACTGGCTACGAACGTGATATCTGTGTTTTGGGTCTTTTTGATCATTGGTATCTCAACGTAGTTAAGAGTTATGATCAAATAAAGCCCGACCAGACCACTACACCAAGACGTACAAAAGTTCCAAGCACAGCTATATGGTGCTCAGTATCTTCTGCTGCATCTTTTAACTTGGTGAGGAGGTTTGGTTTCGGGCTTTCCTCTTTTCCTTCCATTTATTAACTTTTGCTTGTAGTTGTTTTTGAACTTTCTTTTTAATTGGTTCAAATAAAGACTGTGTAACAGTAGTCGTAGCAACCGCAACTACGGCTGTAGTAACGGCTGTAACAACAACTGCTGTCTCAGGTATTGGTACATCAAAGTCCAATACAGGTATGTTTAATTTAGGTGGCTCAGGTTGTTCTGTAGTTGTCTCAGGTTCTACTTCCTCTGGAGCTTCTAAATCACTCGGTGGTATAACCATTGGTTTATAGAATGGTATTCGAGCTGATGGTGGTTTGAATTCCAGTGCAGGTATATTTAATGCTTCAGGCAGGGTAGGTGTACGGATATCAATCAGCTGCCTCCGCTGTATTGCCTGCCTCTACCCACTCTAGGTAGTCTTGATAGTCGGTGTTTGCTGGATCAAAAGGTATATTTAAAGCCTTATTTGTTCCTGTAAAAAGTTTAGTTACTGAATTAGCTTCTGTTTCAAGTCCTTTTTGTAATTTGTAAGTAAAAGTCATAATTAAAGTTCTGATGAAAAAGCTAAATAAGCGGAAGCGTTTGTTGTTTCTACTAAACCTGGTTCACCTGCTGTAAGAGTTGATTGAGGCGTTGCATATATCCGAGTTGATTGGTCAGTTGTACCAGTTACAGCCCAAGCTCCATCAACATATTTATCACCGCCTAAGTTACCAGCTCCCAGTCTATAATAGTTGTCCCCATTAGTATGATCTATTGAAGGCGAACTTCTCATTGGTACAGGAAATTGAATATAACCACTAACCTGATTAGTTGCCGAAGAGAAACCAAGAGAGATTACTTTGCTATTTCCTTCTACGTGTTTGTAATAATACCTATGACACCTGGCTAATTCATCAGAATACGATCTATGTTCAAAGTCAGTGGCAACGTCTCCTACTTCTAACTGAACGCCTGTAATATAGAAAGTAGCTGCATTAGTAGAAACTAAATTTGTAGCACCACTAAATCTGAAATGACTACCAGCACCCCAAGATCCTGAAGTTGCTTCATAATTAGAACCTCCTCCTAAAATAAAACCTACAGACATTCCTTGTCCATTTGTAGTATTCCAAGTTCCACTTGTATCACCAGTAAAAGTAAGACTTTTTTTCTCCCAAGTATCAGCAGAAGAAATGGTATAACTTTGATTCTGTGCTCTATTCCAAGGTTGTCTTAATGCTAATGCATAGTTACCTGTAACACTTGATCTTACCCAAAAAGAGATAGTAACTGTTTTAGCTCCTACTGCTCCCCATCCAAGGTCAGACATATTATAACCTTCTATATACTGATTAATAAGAAAATAATCAGCAGCAACAGGAGTGTATGCAGATAAAGAAGTTACTTTTAAACTATTTGTAAAACCTGCAGGGCTTTCTGTTACTTGTTGTACTTTATATTTTGAACCTTGTGATAGATGAGCGTTCCAACGATCAGTTAAATATTGATCATGGGCAGGTGTTGCTTCAGTTGCCAAGCCTCGTTGATCAACAACTTGTGCTCCATTAATTATCTTATTTCTATTGCTTAGATTATTAGTAATCTTTGCCGTACACGTTCCATCGGAAGCCAAGGTAACAGCATCACTTGATGCTCCTGTGTGGCGTATTGTGTTTACTTTTAATGTACTCATGGTTTTGGATTATCCTCCTTTACTTTCTTGATTTTGGCTGCCATATCATCAGAGAAAGCACCTTTTTTATAGAGGTCATCCAATTGATCACCAATATCTGGGTAAGCTTTTCTTCTTTGATGTATATATAGTTTTGCTGCTGCATCTGTAGCACCAATACTATTCTGTGCTATTTCAGCATCAGTCAGTGTGCTTTCTGTAGTAACACCAGTCTGTACGTTTACGCTTATTCGTTTACTCATTTGAACGACTCCAAATAAATGTTACCAGCATCGAAATTACCACTAGCAGGGTATACTTTAATTTTTGATAGAGCAGCAGATAATTCAAAGTCAGAAGTAATCCAATAATAATAGTTAGCAGTACTATAAGTAGCATTACCTCTAGCAATCCAGTTATTTGTAGTACCAGATCTCATGAAATTCATTTCCCAAGTTTCAGTAGAACCAGAAACAGTAAGTCCATCAGATCTAATATAACCTGTGTCTCCATCAACTGCTGTTGAAGAACCACCTGCTAAATATCCAGAACTGGTTTTATAATTAGATGTTAAATAAGCTGAAGATGTACCTGCTTGTAATCTAATATCAACATTTCCATCGAGACTAACTTTAAAAAATAAAAGCCTATGCCAATAAGCATCAGCATCTAAACTTGTAAATTCAATTTCTGTTCCTGATGAAGTAGCTGCATTAGCTATTGTTCTTGTTGTACCTGGTGTAACAGTTCCGAATGATAAGTTACCAGACCCATCTACTTTCATATACTGACCATTTGTACCTATAGTTGTAGGTAAAGTCAGTGTTAAATCAGAGGCAGGGTTAGATTGCGGAGCTGCGATGCTCATGCTATTCCCACTTGCGTGGGGTAATTTTATTTTACTCATGTGTATGTGCCTCTAATGCTGCTACTTTAGTTTCTAGTGTTTCGATTTTTGTTATTAATTGATTAATTATAGAAATATACATTGCATCTTTTTGACCTAATTTAGACGTTTTAGCTATTCCATCAGCATCTAAAAGAGATAAATCTGGATTAGCAACTTCATTATCTCCTTCATCATAAGTTGGTACTACTTTTTCACTAGAAACCCAGTAAGGATCAACAGCTTCTATATCTTGAGCTACAAAACCACGTACTCCTGATTTTCCACCGTGCATTGCAGGGTTTTTCCAATCAAAAGTTTTAGGCTGTAACTGTTTGAATTTAGCTAAATCATAATTATAATTAGCTATATTAGTTTTAAGACGACTATCAGAGTTAGACGAAATACTTGTATCAGTAGCAGTTAAATCACCATTAGAAGCAATTCGAAATTTTTCACCAACGCTTTCATTTAACATCGTCCAAAATGCTAAGAAACCATCTTGGTTACTAGCTCCCCCAACCCATTCTTGCTCTTTACCTGCAAGAACTCTAGCCCCAGAGGAATCCATCCCCCCACCAGTTCTATTGAAATTAAATTCAATAACGTTGACCTGATTAGAGCTACCAGAAGTTGCATCTAAATTTCTTAGTATAAATTTATTAGCAGAATTTACATCTTTTCGAGCGCAATTACCATTTGCTTCAGTATAAAACCGAAGGGCAGCATCATGATAAAGTTCAACGGTTCCACCAGCGATACACTTAACGTACATATTACCGTTAGGTCTTTGTAATTGAAGTCCATCACCACGGACTATTACTGGACCATTATCAGCAATATATGAGATACCAGATTGGTGATAAATTTTTAAATCTTCACCCGTCCCGAAAACTGCCATACCATCGTCTTCAATATATAAATCATTTTGCATCCATATATTTCGCCAAGGTGTTGTATTAGCACCTAAGTCATAGGTATCAGCAGCACCAGGCAAGAGATGCCCACTACTGTTAACTGTTGTTCTTGTCGTACCACCTGTTGAGATAGATACACTATCTGTCCCTACTACTACTCCATCAGCACCGTCATTAGTTAAACCTGGAGCTGCAGCACTATTTGTACCTTGTAATTTGATTGCCATAATTAAACTATTGTAAGTGTTCTATTTGCAGGGACAGTAACTGTTTTACTAGCTGCGACTGTCATTGGTCCAGGAAAGAATGCGTTGTTACCTGCTGCTATGGTCCAGTCATCACTAACTGTTGCTGGACATTCAAATCCTCGACCAGTGATTTGTTTCCCAGATATTAATCCTGTAGACGTTGTATCTTCAAATGTGAGACTAGCTTCACCATCTAACTGAGTTGTAGTAGATCCAATCGTAGTTAGTCTATTAGCAGCTTGATTGTTTAGAGCTGTGATAGTACCTGCTGATTGGTTTACCCAACTTAATTGTGCAGATCCATCAGTCTTTAAGACTTGACCTGCTGATCCATCTGCTTGTGGATATTTTAGACCATCTATAACTACATCACCAGTACCGTGTGGAGTTATTTCTATATCACTATTACCAGCAGTAGTTGAAACAACTATCTTGCCGTTATTACCTTTGATCTGGTTATCTGTAGAATCATGCCATATTTCAAAATCTTCGTCACTACCGAAGGATGCTTTTACGTCATCCCAAAACTCAAGTTGATACTCATTATAATCCCACTGACATATTTTGTTTACAACTCCACCTGCAAAAATAACATCACCACCAGATGTAAGATTTGTTGTTCCACCAACGGCAGTTTTTAAATTTATATTTCCTGTGCCATTTGGATTAAGTTCTATAGCACCATTAGTAGCAGAACTAATAATCTCGTTACCGTTAACGTCTAAGTCACCGCCTAGCTGTGGAGATGTATCTCCTACTAAATCAGTAGTGACAGTACTCCAAGATAACTGAGCACTACCATTTGTTTTTAAGAATTGATTAGCAGATCCATCAGCTTGTGGATACTTAAGACCATCAATAACTACATCACCTGAACCATTAGGTGTAATATTAATAGAACCATTAGATGTAGAAACTATATCATTTCCATTAACATCTAAATCTCCACCTAATTGTGGTGATGTGTCTTCGACAACGTTACCTAAAGCACCGCCGCCACCACCACCACCTGCATTAGCAGCCCATTTAATACCTGTAGCTTCTGAACTATCAGCAGTTAAAATATATCCATTTGTACCAACAGAAAGTGCTGTAGGATCTCCAGATCCATCTCCAACTAAGATCTCACCTTTAGTATCAAGATCACTGTTCATCACTGCGCCAGCAGCATCTACATTAGTAGCATCAGTTACATCAGCACTAGCTTCTATTGCATTTAATTTGCTGTGATCTGCATCTGTAAAGACGTTTGAATCACTAGCAGATTCTACAAGAGTTCTAATTTCACTAGCTGTTTGATCAGCCGTAGCTGAAGCTTCTATTGCGTTTAATTTGGTGTGATCAGCATCAGTGAATACATTTGAATCACTAGCACTTTCTACTAATGTCCTTATCTCTGCAGCTGTTTGATCAGCAGTGGCTGAAGCTTCTATTGCATTTAGCTTGCTATGATCAGCATCTGTAAAGACATTACTATCAGACGCAGCTTCTACAGCAGCTCTGATTTCAGCGTTAGTTTGATCTGCTGTAGCTGAAGCTTCAATTCCATCTAATTTAGTTTTATCAGCAGCTGACATTGAACCAGCAACACTGGTAGTTGCTGCTGCAAGTTTGCTACCTGCTATAGCGGCTGAAGCATTTATATCAGCATTGACTATACTTCCATCTAAAATCTTGGCACTATTAACAGCTCCATCAGCTATACTTTCTGTTTGAACTGGTTGTTCTTGTAATTCGTGAATACCAAATAAAGATTGCTCGACGTTGGCATTTAGATCACCTGCACGAATAGAAGACCCAGCTGCAAAGACAGCTTTAGGGTCTTCATCACCACTAGCCTTACCAACAGTTGTTTCTCTATAAACTCTAACAGTTACACCTGATTTAGGTGCTCCAGAAGTTTCTTGTACAGAACTATCAATACTGGTATCGTTAAATTCTATATGAGTAGGGTTGCTGACATTGTCAACAGAATATTTAGTTGTCGCTTGTGTTACTCCATTAAGAGCAACTTTTACATCTTCAGTTTGTAAAACGGGGAAGTCATAAGTAAATACTTTATTAGATCCATTTACGCTCCCGCCGTTATCCTTATAGGTTGCGGCCATTTGTTCATGTTGTTGTTTGGGCGGGTGGTTTTATTCGAGTTTTTGTAGCCTTAATATTTCATCTAAAGCTTGCTCATCTCCATACTTGAGTTGTCTATCTATTTCTTGATTAATCCAAGTTTTCTTCTTAACTTCATTAATTTGAGGTATCCTACCTTCTGCAAACTTCTGTGCATCCCTTAAAGCCGATTCAAGTTCAATATGAATATTTTTGAATAACTCTCTATCTACTGGTATACCTTTACTTTGAAATAGCTTAAAAGCTTTTCTAAACTCTTTTCCAGTAGTAGTATTCATGATGCGTTTGATTTCTTTTTTAAAGTAACCATCTTTACCCATCAAATTAGTAACAGCTGATCTTTCAGTAGGTGTATAATCTATACCTCTTCCATTCTTCATGAGAGATGGACGTGCATCAAATTCAATATCAATAAGAAATTGTTTTTCAGGACTAAGACTTTCACTTACTTTCCATAAAGGTGAATAAGTATTCCATACACGAGTAAAGAAGTTCATTGGTTCACCTATCAATCCACCATCTATATAATCGTGGACATCAGGTAATGTCTCTTTTGTACTTGGGTTTCTATTAGCTAGTAATTGTAAGAAATCTTGCTCTACTTCTTTTAGTTGTGGAGTTAATAGTCTTGCAAATTCATTTCTAAAACCACTTAAAGGAGCCAGGCTACTACCAAAACTTGCAGTCCATCTAGCCATTGCAGCTGGGTTTCCAGCTAATACATCGTTTAATGGTTCTAAACCAGCTGTAAAGGATTTATTAGTTAGGTTTGCACTAATTAGATAACCAGCTTTGTTTAGAAAAAGCTCAATACTAGGTTCATCTAAAGTATCAAAGTTATCCATAACATCAGCTGTAAATGCTAACCAGTCACTTATAGCTCCAAGGTTGTCATAGCTATACCATTTACCATCCCAACCCTTATAAGTTCTAGGCTTCCAACCTTGCTCTCTTCTTACCTTTTGTCTGGTTTTATCATAAATTCCATTACCTCTAAGTCTGTCTGTAGTGAATAAACCAGCAGCTCCAAATACTGTAAGAGTACCTATAGCTTTCCTACCTTTTAATTCAGCTCTAATAGTGTTATAAACAGCTTCTGCATTCTCATCAAATGGTAATCCACGATTCTTTAAAAGACGTTCAACTGCATCAGTATTCATCTCAGCGAATGGTCGCTTAAATGCATTTACTTGATCAAAAAATAAACCAATCGGACTATGAGATGCAGTAAAAGCCATCATGTTTATTGCTGTCTTTGGAAACATCAAGAATGGTTTTAAAGCTGGTACTCTCTGAATCATTGAACTAAGCGCATCAACCATTGGATTATCAAGGTTCATCGCTATTTCCTTACTGGCATACTCAACAGCTTTATCTGTTATGAATCCATTTGAGTCAAACATTTCATTATATACCCCATCAGCTACTTTCTTTAACTTAGCATTATCTAATTTCTGTCCTGAATTAAGTATTTGATCAAATGCTCTACCTCTAGCTTCTACATTACCAACCCAAGATCTTGTAAATCCATCAAAGGCTGTCATAGCATTAGCACTAAATCTAAGAACAGGATGCTCTGCTAAATCATTTAAAGCTTCTATCTGCTCAACCATGACACTAGGACCGTACAAACCCTCTTGTGCTTTAGCATCAGCAAAGGCTCTATTAACTTGCATTACACCTTCATTCTTACGTGCTATGTCATCACGCATGATATAACCAACAGAACTAGGATCAGTAGAAGCACGTCTAAAGACTTGATTCATGTGACCGAAAGCTTTCTGCATTGTGTCAACCATACCTACTGTGTACATATAGTTAGCACGTCTAAGGGTATGCCAATCTCCAGTTAATAAAGCACCTGCATAAGTAGATAAAGGTCTTTCTACCATTAATACAGTGTTAGATAAACCAGCTTTTAATGGTGTACCTACAGCAGATAGAACAGAGTTATAGATATTAGCCCAGACACCTTGAGTCCAAGCTGAAGGCATATC
>Ga0208815_1000528_pt1 | contig 10352 bp, 15 predicted proteins | sample Virmet3438_5245_FD_185733 | JGI IMG/M metagenome (GOLD analysis project Ga0208815, IMG submission 185733) | Marine viral communities from the Southern Atlantic ocean transect to study dissolved organic matter and carbon cycling - metaG... | ecosystem: Environmental > Aquatic > Marine > Oceanic ... | reverse complement strand
AGACAGCGACGGTGTGGCATTGCTGCACCGACCAGACCACGACGACGACGAAGCAACAGCGCAATTGCTGATTGCGAAAAACCGCTGGGGCGAGTTAGCAACAATCAGCCTAGAACCTGACCTAGCTAACCACCGTTTTCAATGGGGCTTTTAATATGATGGACGCAAGACAGATCATGCGCGCTATGTTGTTAGGACTAGCGCCGCCAGAGCACCGCAAGCTGTCACTCGCTAAGTTAAAGCGTTTAGGCTATACGCAAAGCGCTGCAGAGGCGCTTGTACAAGCTGCCGAAGAGCAAAAGCGTGGCGAAGTTTGAACTGGTAGCGCTGCCGCTTGCAGAGGCTAATGCGTTCGTCGAGCAAAAGCACCGGCATCACCCGCCAGTCGTCGGGCATAAGTTCAGCATTGGCTGCGCTCTAGACGGCAAAATAGTAGGCGTTGCAATTGTAGGGCGCCCAGTTGCCCGACACCTTGACAATAGCTTAACGCTCGAGGTGAACCGCTGCGCCACCGACGGCACAAAAAACGCTTGTTCGTGGCTGTACGGCAGAGCTTGGAAAGCTGCGCAAGCGTTAGGCTATCAAAGGCTTATCACTTACACGCTCCCAGAGGAAGGCGGCGCCAGCTTGCGTGGTGCAGGCTGGCGGTGTGTTGGACAAGCTGGCGGCGGTAGTTGGGCAAGCAAAGAGCGCCCACGCGTTGACAAACACCCGCTGCAGATGAAGCTGCGCTGGGAACGACCCTAGCGCACGAAGAGCAGCAGCAGACCGAAGACTAAACCGGTGACGAACGAGGCGCTGGCAATCTGCACGCTGCGGCTAGGCTCAGGCTGTGGGCAAGCTGGGCACGGGTCACACTCGAAGGTCTTGCGTAGCTCAACCTCACGCTTGCAGGCAATCGCCTCTGCAGCTCGCTTGGCGCTAATCAATACGCCGTCACAAGGCACGGTGTCGCCTTGATCGACTGCCGCCGATGATACGCAGGGCGCTGACAATAAAACAACCGCTAGCATTTACCAGCCACGCGCGTGAACGCAGCAGCAAGCAGCGTGCCGATAATTGCCCAGATAAAAAGCACAACAAGCGCAAACGTCATTTTGTACCCTTCTCGCCCCACCAAAAACCGATAAGGAAACCGAAGCAAACCCAGCTGCTGAGCATCGCCCAAAAAAGCCAATCGGTCAGGTTTACAATCATTCATCAAGCAGCGCCGCAAGTTCTTCTCGATCGTCTCGGCTGTCGCCTAGATCACGCAGGGGCTCGATTGCTTGCGTTATTTCTTCTTCGAGCTTCGCTTGCCTTTTTTCGTTTTGGGCTTGGGCTTCTTGACGAGCTTTGAGTAATGCCGTGGCATAGTGTTTTTGTTCCAGTCTTTTAAGTGAAAGCATAGCAACAAAAGCCGACACTGCGCCGACCACCGCAAGGAATCCGGCGACGATCTTAGCTAGCACCGTCTTTGCGCCTGCCGTAATAAAGCGCCGACGCTGCACCAGTCAGCAAGCCTGCGCCCACGTTGTCAAACTCAGCCCAGCCAAACGCCGCAGCCGTAAACGTAAACAAAGCAACGCCCCACGTTGCGCACAAAATAAGCGCTGTCGGTGCCTTACCGCCTGATTTCATAAAGCTTGGCATGACTTAGCCCACGTACTGAATAACGTTGACAGTTTGCGCTGCGGTGCCGTTAACAAACAACGGTGCGCCTTTAATACAAGCTGTTTCAAACGTGCCGCCAGGTTGCACCAGAACGCCCAGCGTGCTGTTGCTAGGTCCAATGTTGACGTTGTTTGCGCCGGTGTTTGAAATAATCACGTAGTAGCCAGTGACCGTGATTGCGTCATAGCCGCCCGTTAGCGTCTCTTGGCTTACGGTTGTGTCGTTATTCCAGATCGGCGCGTTAGCTGCCTTGGCGTCTGTAGGGTTTGCCATTGTTCCAACTCCTATGGATGCGCCGGCTTGCCGGCGTTATAGTCTCTTAAAATTTCGTCAGGTGATAAAGCGCGATTATAAAAACGCACCATGTCACAGCGGCCTTCAAGATAAGCCGCACTATTTTGTGATCGCCCAATCTCCCAATCAACCGCATCGTTGTCCATTGGGCCACCGGGCGCAATAGAACCCTCAAGGGCACCGTCAATATAGAGGCGCAGGTTCGTGCCATCGTATGTCACCATGTAGTGATGCCAGTTGTTATCAGCGTAATCATGCGCACCAGTAATACCCTTTAGGGAACCGCCGACAAAGATTCCAGCGTAAGGCAGCCCGTCGCTGTCCTTTTGGCTTAAAATAAAACAACGGTTTCCTATGTCATCTCGACTAACAAGTCGCTCAAACGCCGATGCTGGTGATGCATCGTCTTGACTGGCCCATGCTGTTATTGACCAATTATTTGTGAACTGTAACTTGTTAGGATTGCCAATATTAACAAAAGATTCCCCGTTAAACGCAGGCCAAGTAAACGCCGCACCTATGGTGCCGTCGGTGCCGTCAGCAGGCGACGGGCTCAAGTCGTACCAAGTTGAGCCGCTATGGCTTAGCCGCTCATAGCGAGCTGTTGCGTCGCCGGTTGCTTGCGGTTGTTTAATGCGTTGCTTTCTCATGCTGTCACCTTATCCCTAACGCTGCGGTACGACAAGCGCCAACCATTGCCAGCCCGTCACGCCTATTGCTGTTGCTTCAATTTTGCAAAACCCTGGCGGCAGGTGCAAACCTACGCTGCCATCGCTCCAAACTTGACCACCACCAGGCGCGCCAAAATTAACGACTGTTTCGCTCGACGGTTGCCATTGCTCGTCACGCCATACGCTAACGTTTAGCCGCAAAATGTATGCGCTAACCTGTCCGTCAGTAAACGCCTTAACGTCAACGTATGTATAGCCACCGTTCGCCGTTGCGTCTTGCAGTGTCTCGCCGGTCAATGCTTTAGGGTCGGGCACATTGCAAAACGTCACCAGTTCAAAACGTAAGCTGTTAGAAGTAGGGCGAGCAGGACAACTAAAGCCAACGCCTAGCGGTCTGCCCCAGATACCGCCACGATGATCGTGCGAAACGCTAGGCTTGTCACCTGTGCCGGTTGCTTGTCCGTCGATCCATTCGGCAACCCCTCGTGCGCTTTGCTGTATGCTGCGCAGTGTACTGTGCAAACCCTGGGCGCTGTTGCCAAATTTGGCATAGCCGCCAGGCGATACGGGACCACGTTTTGCCGCTGGCTGACTCATACCGAATACACCAAACTGTGCCATACCCTAGCGAAGTCGCCGCTCGGCACGCTAATCTGCACTAACATTTCCAAGGGTCCGCCGCTGGTCAAGCTAGCTGCTGCCCAGTCGCCTACCTGTATTGTTTCTAGACCTGCAGCAGCGTTTGCGCTGTTTGCGACAATCGCCGTGCCGTCAATCGTGACGGTTACCGTAACCGCTGCAGCAGCACTAAGCGTTGCGCCTTTTTCTATAAGCACTTGGCTGCGCAGCGTTGCGTTGCTGTTTAGCGCTGCAGGTGCAGGCGCAAACGGCGCAAAAATAAACGAGCGAATAGGCGTTAGCGTTGCGCTGCCATCTGCCCAGCCGCCATTCGGTGCGTAATGCGGCAACAATGAGCTCGGAGCCGAGCTGCTATCTGATCGCAAAAACGGCGCGCCAAAACCTGTCGGGTAATCGGTCAAAATAAATGCGTCGGCTGTTAGCGTTTGATCGCGCACGCCGTCGTGCGTGTGCCCTTGTGGCGCGCTTAGCGCTGTGCCTCGACCGTCTGCGCTGTTTGTTGTGACTTGCCATAGATAATCAATAGACTCGACACTGCGCCCCATTACGTCACCGCTAAGCGGCTGGTCGGCTGCAACTAAGGCGCTAGGTAAGTGGTGGCGTGTTGGTGAAAAAGTCATTCGTTTAGCCTCACTTGCTCATTGTCTGCGCTCCACACCTCGGCACCATACACCGACCAGCAAAGCCCGTTTATGTAGGTGCCTGTAAAGTTTAGCGCTAGCGTATGCAAGCCCGCTGCCACGCTAGGAAGTTCTGCAGTAATGACCCAAGCGTTGCGGTCTTGTGATGCTAGGAAGTTGTGCTCAGTAACCACGCCGTCTAGCTCTAGTTGCAAGCCTGCCACGTCAATGCTTGGACGCTGCACGCCGTTAGCTTCGCCGTCTCGACCGTACAAAACCAAAACGCAATCTTGCGCTGTGTACACTTGCAGCATTGCTGCCCAGCAAAATGTGTTTGCTAAGCTAAACGGATGCGCAGACGCTGCGGCTTGTGGATCGCCCATTGATGCGAACCCTTGCCAACGACAAGCAGGCTGTGCGAGCATAGCGCCTTTACTGCCTTTAATATGGTCATGCACCTGCGCAACTGTTCGCCCTGCATTGCCTGGCGCTATGCCTGTTGTCAGCGTCTCATAGCTGTTGCCGATTGTCTGCCAGGCTTTCTCGAAAGCGTCAGCGCGCACAGGCTGCTGCGGTGCGGCAAAGTTGCCTTGCTGCTCTGGTCTAGGGTCTAAGATTGCTGTTGTCATTAGATCCACTCTTTAGCATCGGCACCGCCTGCGCCTAGCGTGTTATTGGTATCGGCTAGCCATAGATAAGCGACCTCGTCAGCCGTAGGCTGTAAGCCTGGTCGGCGATTGCCTGGCACAGCGTCAAGCGGTGGTTGTGTGCTCGGTGCGCTGCCGAACGTGCCATATTCTCTTGGCGTCATAATCTCGCCAACCAAAGGCGCAGCCGTTGCGCTAATCGTAATCTGCGCGCCTGCGCCAATGCTTGCAACTTCGCCTGTCCACGTTATAGCGCCTGTGTCGCTTGTGTAACCGTGGATCGCCCAGCCAACTGCAAAATATTCGTTCTCATCAGCGTCAGCACCGCCAGCTTTTAAACCTGATACCAGCCGGCTACTTGCTGCAGCCGTCAGCGTTAACAGATACTGACCACCGCCTAGCGCTGTCACTGCTGTAATAGCACCAGCCGGCGCAAAGTATCCGCCTTTGTTGCTGCCTGCGACCTCGGCTGTAATGCGCACTAAGCCGCTTTCCAAATCTGACTCAACGCCAGTGACCAGCGTTGCAACCGATACGCCTTGACCGCCTTTGCTGTCAGGCAGCCGTGCGTTGGTAACGCCTGCCGTATCACCGACGCGCACAAGATGCTGCGTCCAGTCATGCTCTAGCGCAAACTCAGGGCGTGGCGTGTTCCATCGACCAAGGATTGCCGCAAGCTGCTCTTCGGTTGCTTCTAGTTCTTCGATTGTTGTCGGCTGCCTAAACCACGTCGGTGCAAATTCGTAATTGTCGCCGTCGTTATTTTCTGCCGTGCTAACGCCTGGAATATTTATCGTTAGGCGGTGCTCTTCGTCGATCACGTCATAGTTACCCTTAAGCACTATGCGCGTCACGATGCGACCGCCAACCCTTAGCTCTTCGCTCGCTGTTGCTAGTAAGCTGGTGTCGGTTAGTTGGTGGTCGCAGTTCTGCGTGGTCACGGCGTAGTGCACTTGTCGCACAGTCACTAGCCCGTCGCTGTCAATATCAACAAACATATCCAGCAAACTTAACTCGCGTTCCAAAATATCAAGGAGCAATTCACCCGGCTCAATTGAAATTTCAAAATCTTGAATATCGCTTAGCAGGCGCGTTATTTCTAAGTCGTTTACTAAGCTTGACGGAATACCTGCGCCGAGCTGTGCCTGCCCGTTGCCAGGCAGCAAGTCATAGCTACCGTTTGACGTGTCACCTAGTCGGCTTGTTATTAGCTTTAAAACAACCTGATCGGCACGACCTCGCACCGTGATGCGTGGGCTTAGCTCTTCGCCTATTCGGAAAGGTTGCCCACGGTTGCCGTCAAGCGTTGAGATAGTAAAGCCGCTTTGTCCGTTGTAAGGGAAAAGGTACGCATCAGGCACGTTTGCGCCTGTAAACTGCTCGCCAATAGCGTTGCCGTTGCGCTGCCTGTGCGTCAATATTTGATCGCTCGTAACGTAGACAGACGGCACAAGATGATAGCTTGCACCGTCAAGCGCTGCGTAACGATCGCCAACGACGAGCAAGCCCTCGCTCGTAGTCGGCACGCGTGGTGCTGTATAGCCTGCCGGATCTGCAACTTTAATCGGTCCTAACCCTCTGCCAATCGGCTTGTTAAAAAAGCCTAATGCGTCCTGCATAGGCAGCGTCCAGACGCCGTCACGAAAAAACGGTATGCCGTCAACAGCATAGACAGCCGCTAGCCGCTCGTCGCCGTTAGGATAAATCAAATATTCTTTGACCAAGCGACCAACCCAGCTTTGAGGCGATGCGCCGCAAGGCGTGCCGATAGCGTGCCCGTAAGGGTCGCTTTTATAATCGCCAACGCCTGACGCACGCGTTACCGTTAGCGCATCGTGATCTGCTGCGCCGGCTATGTTTGTAACTGTCACCGTCTCTGCGCCTACGTGCAGATCGAAAGGCACAGCGCCAAGGGCTGCAGTTAACTTTGCGCCATCGCCTAGCCTGACCTTTAACGTGGTCTGCACTTGGTCGGCTTCTTCGGCTAAGAACACCTGCACGCTGTAACCTGGCGCAAGCAGTTGCTGAACTGACAGCGTGTTGACTAGCGTCACCTCGACACCTGCCAACGTCTTGCGCGTGCTCAACGGGTCGAGCTGCGAGCCTACACTAGTTAAGCCTGCGAGCGGATACGTTGCACCCGCTGCAGAACTAAGCGCCACAGCATACGACCCAGACGCTACGCGCATCTCGACCGTCAAGCTGTGCACCGTGCCGGCTGCTTGCGTTTCGTAGGTCAAGAGACATAGCTCCTAGAATCAAAGCCGAACGTGAAATAAGGCCAACCATCAATCCGGCGAGTCGGCGCAAAGTCGGCTGCACCGTCTAGCACCCATGTTGCGTTTGTTGTTCGCGTTGTTCGGTCCAAACTGTATTGCCATTGTGCGCCGTCGCTGCAGTCCTCGTACCAACGCTCGAAGGCGTCGGCGTCGTGCGTCGTTGCTGTCAGCGCTGCGCCGCTATGAAAGACGCTCGCCTCTGGCACGTCGGTGAACTCAAAGCGCGTTGACAGATGCACGCCACGGCGTACCGTAACCACGCGCCCTGACACGCTGACCGCCTGTGCTGATTGCGCCACGCGTCGGCGTAAATAGCCAGAGCCTAAAGGCGTAGGGCTTGCCCAGGTGCCAAGCGCTGCTTGCGGTGCTGTCGTGACTTGTGCGGCTACAGTGTCGACGCCTTGACTAAAGCCAAAGCGGTGCAAGTCAAAAGTTGTTGCTGCGTCAGATCCTAAAACGCGCAGCGTATTCCCAGCGCCAACGTCAATGACAACGCGCCAAGCTGCTGCGTCTAGCGTAACCGTTGCAGCCGCCAGCGCAGCGTCTTGCGCTCTTATGTCTGTTTGTAGGACGGCAAGCAGATCGTTTGCTTCGCCATTGTCAGCAACAACGCCACTAGTCAAACCACCGCCGACGGTGTGCGTAAACTGCACAGCGCCACCGCCAACGTCATATTCAAAACGCACGTTTCCAAGCGTCTCTAAAACTCGAAAAATTGCCGGGCTTGCTGCAATAGCCATTTACGACCCCATGACTCGGCGATGCTTCGCCATCTTTAAACCGCTGTTTAAAACGGTACTGACGCCACGACGATCATACGCATCACCGTTAAAGTTAATTACAGTCGTGCCGCCTTCGCTGCTGCCTGCTGTCGATGCTGCGCGACTTTGCCTTGTATCTGTTGGCGTGCTGCTTGGCGTTGCTGCTGGCTGACCTGATCGGCTTACAGCGCCACTAGCTGCGCCCATAGCTAAACCGCTCGCAATCATGGCTGCGCCTGTGCCTGCCATAACCGGGTTAGCCGTAGCTACGCCCTCGAAAGCGTGCAGCGTACCACGCGCAACCAACTCTTGCCCGGTGCTAGCCAGCACAGCTTCGAGCAGCTTCGACGCGTTCAGCTCGCCAGCCTTTGCCTGCTCAAACAGCGCGCCGGTGACGGTGGTAGCTGCTGCCTTAGCCATCTGCGTGCGCTCTTCGGACAGTTTAGCGATAAAGTCTTTTGTTTGCTGTGCCTGCTTTTGCTCTTTAGTATTAGCTAACTCGATAATACGAACGCGCTTATTTTGCGTATCTTGCACAAGGTCAAGCATTGCAATTGCTGCGTCTTCTTCGTCTTGTATCTTTGCAGCGCGCACAGCCGCTTCAAAATCAATATCGACGCTTGATTGCTTGCGCTGTTGTTCTGCTTTCTTTTTGGTAGCCTTTGCTTGCTGCTTGTTTGCATTTTCGTTGATCGTGCGCATCGCCTCGGCGGCTTTTTTCGTCGTGCCTTTTGTGGCTTCTACAAAGCTGGTCACGGCTGATTCTGACGATAGCTTTAAATCCGTTAAATAAAACGCTTGTGCTTGTTTTGCTTCGCTCTTTGCAAACTTAAGGCGTCGCTTGTAATTTTTGACTAACTCGTCTTGCGCTTTAACTTGTGCGGCTTTTTCTCTTAGCAGTCGTTGCGCTCTGCCAATCTCTAAAGCGCTAGTTGCATTGCGCTCTTGCTCGCGCAGATCTTCTAGTTCGTCTTTAAATCGACGCTGGCGCAATCTCGCTTCAATACGCCCTTGTTCGACTGCGCGCACCTTAGCAAGCGCAATGCCTGCCGCTTCTTTAGCTTGCAAAGCTGCAATGCTAATGCCTGCATCAACCGCTGCCTTGCCTAAATCTTCGAGCGCTTTTCGGTGCTCTTCTTCGGCTTTCTTCGCCTCTTCGGCTGCTGCCGCCTCGTCCTGCATCGCCTTAGCCAGCAGAGCGAAACCGGCAACCGCTGCCGTGATAGCGATCCCAGCAACACCGCCAGACGTAAACGCTGCGATAGCGTCAGCCGCTAACAAAAAGCCCTGCGTTGCTTTCTCGCTGGCGCTCTCTGCCGTGTTGCCAAAAACAAACGCCGTTTGTCTTGCTCGATCAAAACCGCCTTCAACGTCACGAAGAGGCATTTCCAAGGCGTCAAGCCTACCGTGCAGCCCCTCGCCTTTACCAAAGACTTTGCCGAGCCGCTCACCGTAGAGATTTAGGTTTTTGCCTTCACGATCGACGCTGTCGCCAAGCCTGCCTAGCGCTTGCTCGGCTTCACGTACGCCAGCAGAAACACCGCTAGCGTCTGCCTCAATGCCTAAGCGTAGTGTATCATCTGCCATGGCTTAGCCTTTCCATCTCTTGCCGATGCTGCGCAGCTCGTGCCGCCATCTGTCCGCTTACATACGCTTCGACACGATCAAGCAGAATAGGGTTTGCCGTAGCGATCGACGCACCGAAGCGCCCTTCGGTATGCCAAGCCCAGCGGCGCGCCTGCGATACTGCCAAGCGCTGCGACAACGATCCAGGGCAGCCCGTCCAAGGTTTGCCGCCGATCGTCAAAGGCGGTGCAGGTTGCTTTGCTTCAAACCCTGGCAAGGTGCAGCCCTTCAGTTGTCGCGCCTGCTCTGGGCAGTTAGCGCAGTTAAAAACGTCGTACTGGCTAGCCCAGCCCGCTGCGAAACAGAGCTCGCGCTTGATTGGTGTCTACTAGGTGAGCTTGCACGATTGCGCTGTAAGCCTCCCAGAATAGACCATCAAGCGCGAGCGCCTCCAGATCGTCAGCGTGCAATGCATCGCCCTCTAACCGTAACGGCTCGCGCCCTTCGATTTCTCGCAGACTAAAACCGACAACTTCACCAGCAACTTGCAAAATGCCCTCTTTGAACCTGCCAAGCCGTGCTGCGTCTTTCACCGGGTCGTCGCTGGTGCCATCTTCTAGCCTGCTTTCAATCGCAGCCAAACCTTTGCGCAGCGACGTGTCGCGCCCTAAGATCGACGACCACCGACCAGCAGGAATAAACGCTAAGCGCGCACGCTTGCCGCTTTCTAGTTCAAGCCAGTCAGTCAACTCGTCGGCTGTCTCTGGCGTAATGTTGTCTAGCGCTTCGCTCATAACAGGTGAATGCGTGCCGTTGCTGTGCCGTGCGTCGGGCGAAAACCTCGACCGCTCATTTCAAGCGTAGCCAGACCGCCTTCTTCGCCGATCGTTGTATTGCATTGTGCCGCTGGGATCTCAATCACGACCGTATTGCCTGGCGTATCGCCAAACTGCATAAGCACAGCAAAGACTTGATTATTCTGAAACGATAACGCCGCACCGTCGCCGAAGGTTTGCGAGCCACTAGCTAACAGCTCGGCGGTTGTGCCGTCGTGATACAGCCGCATCTCGGTGGTGCAATTGTTTTGCACAGCAACGAAACCTTGCCGCCCGTTCGTGCCGGTTGCTGCCGTGCGTGGCTGTACGTCGGTCGCCGTGTCAAAGCCTGCGCTGATCGCAGTTGCTACGGCAACGCCTGTGCTAGCGCTTGGCGTAAAGTTGCC
>Ga0208815_1000522_pt1 | contig 10380 bp, 10 predicted proteins | sample Virmet3438_5245_FD_185733 | JGI IMG/M metagenome (GOLD analysis project Ga0208815, IMG submission 185733) | Marine viral communities from the Southern Atlantic ocean transect to study dissolved organic matter and carbon cycling - metaG... | ecosystem: Environmental > Aquatic > Marine > Oceanic ... | reverse complement strand
TTGGATTAGGTTTATGCCATATAATATCCTGTCTTAGATACCATCCATCTGCTCTCATTGCAAATGCAAACATCCAAGGAATACCAATAAGATCCTTCTCTTTTAATCCTTCTAACTTAGTTCCTCTTTTGGCTGAACTCTCTGGCAGATCTTGATTAGTTTTAGATACTGACTGTTTAGGATATGTCTGACCTTTACCAGGTCTATAGTTATAATAACTATCTCCTAAATTTACCCATAAAGTCCCATCATCCGTAAGTACATTTTTAACCTGCCTGAATACATTTACCAAATTCTCGATAAATTTTTCAGGAGTTTGCTCCTGTCCTAGTTGATATTGCTCACCACCATAATCTCTCAATCCATAATAAGGTGGAGATGTGACACACATCCTAGCACTCTTTGGTAGAAAAGCACATAGAGTCCTTCTACAATCTCCAAATAATATAGTATCTCTCATTGAATCCATTCTGGTTTACGTTCAGGTTTGCGTAGATAGTTATCCTTTACCCAAGGTTTTGAATTGATATACTTCTGATAAGCAGTAAAGGTGTCGATAGTTCTATCCATTTTTATTTCATCAGGCATTGCCCTTGTAAATGATTCTACCATACAATAGCAAGTAATAACCTCACCTGCCATTTTATGAAACATTTTCTTTGCCTCAAATAATGCTTTATGGCATCCATGCAATTTACCATAACGATAAGAATACTCATCAGATAAAGCACATCCATGTTGAATCAACCAAGCAGTATTGAATATACTATTTGCTGCCCATTGAGTACAAGGATGATTGCGAAATGCACCTTTCTTTGTATTGTATGGAGTACCATCTTTCTTATAAAGTTCACCCCAATCATAGTACCACTTAGAATATATGATAGAAAGCATCTGACAAGTTTCTAATGGCATTTTGACAATATGCTTATCTGGTAACTCAGTAGCAGACTTATGTGGATCAGGATTAGTTACAAAGATATTCACGTATTTAAAACCCAGATTAATCTTATTACCATCATAGCAAAGATAACGTAGTAAGTCCACATTATCCACATACCAACTTTATTTTCTAGTGATCCTCTTTTGAAATTGGTAACGGGTGGAACATTTCTTTTCCAAATGTCACTAGACATATATTCACTTTCGTGTGCTTTTCTCTTCATTGGTAATAAGAAGGTTTATAATTACTATCACCCCACTTTTCTAATATCCAAGAACTACTATTCTTTTTATCACTACCACCAACACCCCATCTAAACTCTACTCTATCATCATCTTTAAACTTAACATACTCTGGAGTATTCTCGTTATGTCTATCTCCACCATTTGCAAAAATAACTTTACCATAAACTGCTAATGCCATTGTAATAGCATCACAAGCACTATCATCTTTATCATTAAATTCTATTACGACATCAGGTGTCTTTAATTCCTTAAGTATTTCCATTCTTTCCTCAATAGGCATAAATGGTTTACCTTTCTTTCTAGTTAACCACTCATCAGAATTTACACAGACGCATAATGAATCTGCTAATTTCTTTGCTTCCCTGAAATATTCAAGGTGTCCAGAGTGTAATGGATCAAATCCACCACTGACTAATACAACTGTTTTCATATCACTATTATATCAACACTCAACCCCAGTGTCAAGCTAACAATCAAATTCAACATTAGGAATCTCCCACTCTCCTTTGACTAACTGATTTAATATATCTGAATGAAAATACTTAAAATTTTGCCAAGTTGATTCTCTATACTCTCTATCTGGAACATAGTTATACGATTGAAAATCCACAGAATATATCTTATCGGTTTTATATTCAACGATAAAGTTAGGCATACCATAGTCTGTAAAAGTCCAATCTGATTTCCTTTTTACTATATCTTCGTAAATAATATCAGCAAATTTAGGAATTAAAGTTCCAATACCATATCCTTTTATAAACACAGTATCATATGTAATAATATTTCCATCAACTTTATATTCAAAATCAGGTATGTGAATACGATTAAAATCTTCATTTTTTAATCTTTCCAATTTATCAATCATCAAATTAAGATTATCCTCATTAAAACAATCAAATTGTTTAATTAAGGTAAATGATGCTTTTAAAACTGATGACTCATTATTTGGACTATAAATTCTACTATTATATAATTTGTTTTTCATTTTATAATTCTACTAAAGTGTCACTTTTTACATCTACAAACAAAAAGTCCATAGGTTTATCTGATTTATTAAATGCGTGATGAGTGTAATTCATAACTTCACAAACCTGTGGTTGACCTTCCTCCCAAATAATTCTCGCACCACTATCAGTCCACTCCATATAACATATATTATTATCTGGTATTGATAATGGTATCTGTATTCTTTTATATGGAAATCTCAATATATCTGGATCTCGATGTGGATATAATTCTGTTCCTGCTCTAAATGAAGTATAGTTAGAAAACAATATATCCTCATTTTGATATATTTTATAAACACTCTCCGTCATATATTTCTGACGTATTATTGTGGATTTCTTTACAGACTTCAACCAATAATAATCTATGACTTTATTTGAATATCCTTCTATTGTTGGAGCTTTTTTACAAGGAAAAGATGAACTTTTTGCCCATTCATATAATTCAAGTAAGTTATACTTTGTAATCATAATATATTCTTTGATAATCTAGATAAAGCATCATCCCAAAGTATTCTATTTCCTTCAAAATCATGTAACGCAAGTGTCACAACAAATCTTTTATCATTTGTAGGATTATGAGAACTATGTAATTTACCAACATTAACTAAATGTGGTGTACTTAAGTCTTTCTCATATACAATAGAAGAATCTTTTTCTTCTGAAATTAGTACTTTTCCATGATTATGTTCTTCAGTTATATCTCCACCATCTACAACAGCAGCAGCTAAAGATGTATCAACTTCAATAGTATTAGATGAATTCCACCATCTCATTGTACTACCTAAAGCACCGTACTGAAAATATATTTTAGTCCAATTTTCCCATTTATTATTATCACAGTGAATTACACCATTATCATTTGGAGGTGTATAAAATAATTCAATCCAATAACTACACATATCAAATGATTTTAAATATTCAAATAGATAATCATTATTTAATTCATATGGATCAAGAGTTTTATGAAATGTTACCCAACTATATCCATCTGTATCAAACTTTGAAATGTCCACATTAGGATATAATTCTGCTGAAAAATTTAATTCTCTACAAAAATCATTCATAATTTTGTGAATACACCAACCATTCCATCTTTTATATCTACATTATAACATTTATTTTCTAGTTTTGCATAGTCCATTCTCTGCATTTGAATACCATTGATGATTGGTCTGCCATCAAAACATATCAAATAACTTCTATCATTACCTTCAAATGATTCACTTATTAATTTACCATCCCAATCATCTTTTACGTCAAGAGTATTAAATCCATATATTAAAAATGGTTCATATGATTCAAAGATAGTATGATGACCAATATAATCTTTCATGTCTATAAACCTATGCTCATTTGTATCAGCAGATTTATATTCAGATGAAAAAGGTATAGCAACTCTTCCAGATCCTCTTACAATAATTTGATATAACGTTGTTCTTTCATCAGCATGTTCTGAAAATATTACATTTGCTTCTCCAAGTTCCGAACATACAGAAAATTCTCCACATTTTTTTATATATTGTTTATACTTCACAATTTCACCTCTCTCATTTTTAAGATTGATCTTCTATAATTTTCCGAATCGGCCTCAATATTCTTTCCAACCAGTTCAGCAATATTTAATTCACCACTTATTCTCTCTGATTTATTATATGGTAACTCTATCTCATATTTTTCTTCATCTTTCCGAATAGCTCTATCACCACATAATCTCATAATACTTTCAACAAAAGTATCACAATCATATAAATCTAAATTTTTTAAATCTATTGCACTAGGATTATGTCCTGATATTGGTTCTCTTGATAATGATTTACAAATACGAACCACAATTTGTTGTGTCTCTGGTAAGTACTCATCAATTCTGAATAATAACTTCATGTTGCTCCTATATCATAGGCAATAATTACTTAACTCACAGATGAACTTGTTACCACATTTCCTATAGCAGCATTTCCACTCACACTGTAAGAACCACTGCCACTTAAAACTCTTATAGCATCACCATTATATCCAAAATTTCCTCCGTTTGCTTGATACTGTCCACCATAACTTCCACTTGAGTTTGAACCTTGTTCAGCAGCATTACTTGGATCTGCACCATCACCACCTGCACCACCAGTAGCAACCCAATTACTAGTAGCATCTCCTCCTTCACCACGTACTTCATTTGTTGAATTATTTCCATCATCACCACCATTTCCAGCACTAGAAGCAGTACCTCCACTACCATTAGGGTATCCAGCACCGCCACCGCCACCAGATCCACCTTGGCTGGGGTCATTGTTAGATTTATTTGGGTCTTTTGCAGCGTGACCACCGCCACCACCGCCACCATATCCACATTGTATTCTACCACCATTAATTACTTTGGTAGCATTACCAGAAAAATATTCTATACCTAAAGCACTTGTAGCATTATTAGGTGCATTATTCCTATTACCAGCTCCACCACTACCTTTTGGATCATGTCCATATCCACCACTACCACCATCTCCACCTGCACCATATATCTTACCATTAGATCCAATGTTTATTTCAAGTTCTGTATCAGAATCCCAAGAACCAGTCCTTAAAGCAACTTTAGATTTATCATTATTTGCCTTTACTGATCCTATAGTTCTATTAACTCGTGCAATTACATACTTACCACGGACAGTTCCAGCACCATTAGTTGCAGCCGTATCCTGTACATTAATTGATCCAAAACCACCAACAACTCTTACATTACCAGCATTAAACTCACTTCTTATACTTTTTCTTGTTGTTGCACCACCAGTATATAAATCGACCACAGTAATCGCCATTTTTCTATAGAAATCACTAAATTTAATCGTTCCACTATTAGGTATTGGAGCAGATCCCTGATCAGTCCATCCTATTGTAGGTATAGTCAAACCATCAATGGTTTCACTAACCCTATATGCTCCTAAAGATCTTGACCCATTTGCACCAAACTCATTCTCTAAATAAGAGAATTTTATTGGTGGAAAACTACCTGCATTTGAAAGAAGTGCCATATTTAATTAATAGAGATCATTCCAGGATGTTCCATTATATCCTTGATGTTTATTTGTAGTTGTGTTGTATATAATTGCACCTGTCTCTGTACTAGCACCACTAACATTAGTTAAAGCATTTCTCTGTGTATTATTTACTCTAGGTGGAACCATATATGCTATCTTATCACGATTAGCACCATTGGCTGAAACTGCATCTGCAAAATCAACTGCACATTTAAATTGAGTGGTTCCAACACTAACAGATTGTGAAAACACTCCATCACCACTCACCTCAAATTCAATTCCATTATTAATAATATTTGTAGCAACACCGACCCTACCAGAATTAGTTACCCAGAATTGTTGAGCACCTGAGTTAATAATCAGTCTGTTATCTCCAGATCCAATATTACTACTATTATTGATAGAAATAGCATCTGATATTGTACTAACACCAGTTACATTCAGATATTTGGTAGTAACAATACCAACAGAAGCATTTGTAAGTACATTTCCTTCCCATAGTTCACCAGATAATCCAGCAGGAACATTTAAATTTCCAGTTAAGTTTATATTACCACTTACGCCTAAGTTACCTGTAACATTTACATGAGAACCAAACCAAGAAGTATTTGTACATGTAATTCCACCACCAACGTGTAAATTCTCTGTTGGAAGTGTGACTCCTATACCTAAACGACCTACATTGGTCAGAGTCATTAATCTATTATTATTTGATCCCTTATGCCAAATGAAACCACCTTGTGCATTTCCAGCATTAGCAGCACTAAGATAGAAGTTTACATTACCAATATCATAATTGATTATATCAAGTGCATTAGAATTACTATAAGGGAATCCAGCAGAATTATTACCATACCTAAGTGCAGCATTAGCACCATTACTTGCACCTGATACTCTACCAACAGAAACTATTGCAGCATCAGTATCACTAGTAACTCTTATTTGAGCACCACCAGCCTTTCTAACCTGAATATCAGTAGCAGGGTCATCAGTACCAACACCAACCAAAGGTGAATTAAGTTCTGTTGTTGCTGTAATTACACCAGATGCAACGATGTTAGTTGTGTCTAATTGATTATAAACAGTAACACCGACTCCAGTTGTAGTAAATCGTTCTACATCATCATATCTGAGAGAAGCAGCACCATCAGAAGTAAAGTCTGCAAGAGTTTCAGTAGTTCCCTGTTTCACAAAACGTAATATATTTGAACTGATTATAAATTGAGTAGCAGTAGAAATCATTCTACTGTATTGAGCATCTTGAACTATTTCAAATTGTCCCAGATTACCAAGTCTTATTCCATTATCTTGCTTAAATTTTAAATGTCCAGCAGATTTATCCCAAAGCATGGGAACAGGACTTGTTACTGCTACTCCAAGAAACTGTACATCATCACGGAATGTAGTAACACCAGATACATTTAATTGATCTGTATCAGTAGTTCCTACTACATTAAGAGTATTTGTTGAATCATTAAATGTAAGATCCTCACTATCAGTTAGGTTATCACTAGCATTTGTAAATGCAACTCTATGAGTACTTAATCCAGCAATATTAACATTAGTTGCATTTAATGTTGTAATTGTTGAAACACCACTATTAATATTTCCTACTACATCTCCCGTAATTCTTCCTGTTACATCACCAGTAATACCAGCACCAACTGTTAAATTACCACTTACATCACCATTTCCATTAATATCTAAACCTGTGGCAGTTATAATACCAGATGCTTTAATATTACCTGCTGAACTAATACCAACACCATGTTCTCCACCATTAGCATTACTACCAACTTGTAAAGTAAACTGTGGATTGGTAGTTCCAACACCCACCGTACCACCTGTATTATAGATACTACTTACACCAAGACCTGTATTGGTATCTTCCCATTGTGATGTTGGCATCCCTTGTAGGAATCTAGCATCACCATAATATGTTACTAATCCACTCGCTGCATTAGAAGTTATAATACCACTCTTTATACTTACACCTGCACCAATAATACTTGTAGATAATGCTACTGTTCCCAGACTTGATGTATGGGCAGTAAATACACCAACAAATCCTTCTTGCGAAGTTACTAATCCAACAACCTTTGTTGTTCCTCGAACATCAAGTGCTTCAGTTGGTATTGTAGTTCCTATTCCAACTAAGCCTGTGGCATTTACTATTAAATTGTCATCATCAACTTGAACACCGTTACGAAAGTTGAAAGTCTTCTTGATATTTGCCATCAGTTGTTTTCTAGTTATTTATTTGGGATTTAAGTTGATCTACTTCAGCAGATAATTCTTTAACTGCTTCTAGTAGAAGTGGAACAAGTTTTTCATACTTAACAGTTAGGTACTCACCATCAGCACGTTTAGTAACTGCCTCTGGAAGAACTTTCTGCACTTCTTGAGCAGATACACCTGCATGAGTTGTTTCTGTATCGAAACCTAATGATACACCAATCTCGTTGAAGTTAAATGTAAATCCATTTAGAGATTTAACTTTATCAACAGCATTACCAATATTAACTTTATTTGTTTTTAATCTATCATCAGAAGCAAATGCAATGATGTCACCACCAACTGAAAGAGTATTATTTGAAGCAGTAAATGTTAAATCACCATCTGTAGCAGCAGAGGTCATTGTACCACTTGTTAGACTGGTAGTAACAAGTCTTTGTGTTCCTGAAACAGAACCTAATGTTGCTCCTGTATTGGTTAAATTAGCACCATCACCGTGGAATGAATTAGCGTGAACATTATTCCACTTATTACTAGCATTACCTAAATCTTTTTGACCACTTGGTGTTGGAAGTAAATCAGTATCAACTTTACCAGCAACACTTATAGTGTCGCCTGAAGCATTTCCAAGATCAACACTACCATTAAATGAAGCATTTCCAGTAACACCTAGTGTTCCACCTACTGTAGTATTACCAGTAACACCTAATGTGCCAGCTATAATTGTATTACCTGTAGCAGATGCAACTGTGAATTTATTAGTGTTTATATCAAAGTCACCATCAATACCAGTAGCACCAGTAACATCTAATGTTCCACCTAATGTAGTATTGCCAGTAACACCTAATGTTCCACCTAATGTAGAATTACTAGTAACATTTAATGTACTACCAACATTTAATGCTCCACCAATACCAGCACCACCAACTAATTGTAAAGCACCTGATGTTGCATTTGTAGAAGCAGTATTAGAGAATATCTTAGTGTCTCCACAAATGTTAACTTTCTTACCAACTGAAAATCCACCAGCAACTTGTACTGCACCACTTAAAATACTAGTGCTACAATTAATTACAGTTGGATCAGAATCAGTAGTATCTCTAAACTTTGCTTTTTGTCCTCTAAGTTCTGATTCAAGAATGAATTTCTTAGCAGGATTTGCTAATCTAACATCACTATTAAATGTAACAGGACCATCAAACTGAGATAGAATCTGTTTAGAATCACCACCTTCAACAAGTATTCTTTCTTTTACAACAATTTCATCAAATACTGTACTTAATCTGTTAGGATCTTCACCTGTAACTGTTGGAATTGGTATATCAAATGTGATTTGCTTACCACTAGCAGATGAAATCTTAGTGTTTCCAATATAGAAATCACCCTTATCATTCATACCAGTATAAACTACGTTACCACAAGAAGTCTCTTGAGACTGTGATAAGAACTCTTCTCTTTCAGTAAGAGATCTATTTTGAACCTGTGGAAGTGCAGTTGAATAGTTACCTGGACCATAACCAAGATATTCAAATGTATGACCTGATGCTCTTAAAATAGATGGTCTTCTTAATTCAACAGGTAATGGTTTAATCTTCTTAATTTGAGATTGTGAAGGATGAGCCTGAGTAATAGATCCTAAAGAACCACGAATTACTGTTATCTGATCAGAACTACCTCCACTAAGTGTGCTTGAAGCAACACGCATAATCTCACCACCGATCTGTATATAAGATCCAAGTGGGAATCTAGCTACTATCTGAGTTGCAGTAGTTGTTCCATCAGGTAATTTAACCTTAAATGAAGAGGCAGTTGCATTAATTGCCTGATTTAATATTAATGATGAATTATCGTATATTGACAATCCTCTTACATCAAGATTCTCACCATTCCTATTAGATACTGCCTCGTTTGAAGACAATCCATGCTTAAGAATATACTTAGGACTTGTTAATGCACTATTTGTTACTGCAGTAAATGTATTAAAATCAGTAATTGTATCTACAATAAAGTCACCTAAATTAACATCACTAGCATTTAATACTCTAAAGGAATTACCTTTTGATAATCCGTGTGCCCTAACTGTGTTAAATGTTGTAGTAGCACTACCAAAACTTGTACTTGATACTTCAGCCCAAGGACCAATAGTTACAACCTTTGATCCGTTAAGTATTTGTTGTCCTGCTTCCTTATGAATAGTAATAGAATTTCTTCCAGTTACATCAGCAATTCTATGATAAGAATCTGTTCCAGTTGAAACACCAGTTACTTGAACATAATCACCTAAAGCCTTTTGGATACCAGCAGTGTTTATTGTAAACCTAGCACCCATTCCTCCACCAATACCACCAGCAGCAACACTATTACCATCAAAGTGTAATGTTTCTGCATCTTGATAATGTGAACCACCTTCAGTAACAGTACATCCAATCGCAACTCCATTCTGAATTGTTACACTAGCAGTAGCACCATCCCATACACCTGATAATGATGCAGTATTAAGCATCTTAATGTTGTGATATGTCTTTTGACCTGAAGTAGGTGAGTGTCCTGATCCACCAGTTAAGACATTATGGAATTTAAGTGCTTCAAATGAATGATTCTCTGTAAATGTTAAAGCAGCAGTTGCACCACTATCTGATACTGCATTTACTGAATAAGATGCATCAAATCCAGATAAGAATTTATCAGTAGTCTCTCTAGTGATACTCTTCTTAAGATCATTAGAGACAACTTCACCTATAGGATTTCTCTTTGCAAATGAAGTTGTAGGTTGTGGATTATCATTTGTATTATCCCTATCCAATTCTGGATAAAGATTAACAATACTCTGATTATACTTAAGACCAGTAAATTCACCTGAAGGATCTACAAGAGAATTACTACCATTAACTAAGAATAAATGATAGATACCATCCTGAACATCC
>Ga0208815_1000511_pt1 | contig 10529 bp, 10 predicted proteins | sample Virmet3438_5245_FD_185733 | JGI IMG/M metagenome (GOLD analysis project Ga0208815, IMG submission 185733) | Marine viral communities from the Southern Atlantic ocean transect to study dissolved organic matter and carbon cycling - metaG... | ecosystem: Environmental > Aquatic > Marine > Oceanic ... | reverse complement strand
GGTTGCCACCGGGGAATGTAGGTGGTGTATAGCCTCCTGTACTTGGTAATTTACCCCAACTTGAAGGTGGTATTTTACTTGAAGGTAAGTCACCAAATGCACTACCACCTGAGAAATTACCGCTATGAGCTGAACCCATATTTTTTTTGTAATTGCTCAAAGTTTTATCTGTTTTGTCCATACTTCCATAGGCAGCTAATCCAGATTGTGCCCCTCCTAATATCGCAGCTAACATTGCGTTCTGCATTACTGGTTTTGGTGGTGCTACTTCAGGGACGGGTTGAATTGCAACATTACCGAATGACTCATTTAAGAAACCTTTTAATTGTCTTCTTATAGAATCATTAGTTTCTTTGGCGTCGTCTTGAGCCATTGTTAAACCTCTAGTTCTCATAGCTTGAGTCATACCAAAAGCACCTTTATTCATTGCTAGTCCTCTTCCTATACCCTTACCTCGGATACCTCGTGCAGCAGCAGAAACTTGAATATCTCCTTCGTTTGCAATCATCTTCATCCAGTCATTTTGGTTTTCCAAGATGGCTAAAGACTGTGCATTATTTAAAGATATTTGAGTTCTTGTATAAGCTCGCTGTGCAGCAACATTAGCAAGATCTACTTGTTGAGCATGTTGTACTAACTTTGTTTGGTAGAGGGATCTCTCACCCATCCAATTTCTTTCTCTTACTTTTAATCTGTATTGATAGTCTCTACTTGCTTGTTTATTGGCGGCTTGTGCAGACAGACCACTCTGAAGTGCTCCTATGCCTGCTGCTGCTGCTGTGACTGGATCGCACACGGCAAAATTCTATAAAGGATAAATTGTTAGGTCCATGTATAAGTCTTCTTAAAAACTTGAACCCTAAGAATCGGAGTAATTTCAAATGAGCTTTGTTGCGTTCATCAACAATGTTCCATAGCAACTCTTCTTCTCTACTTTCTATAAATCGTTTCGCTTCTCTAGCGAACGTAATTGGATAATCATGGATGGCGGGTGTGCATAACATCCATATCTGTCCGTTTTCATGTACTCCAGCAAGACCTGCTAATCGACCGTCAGGCACTGTGAAATATACGGACTCATCTATGAGAGAACATAAAGGGATATGTACCACAGGATCATGTCCATGACCCTCTTTTACTTCTCTATAGTCGTCTGGGCGTAAGTTAGAGGCTACTTCTTTAGCAGCCTCCAACGTAATTGGATGGATAAAATTAGACACGAGCGTAATTATTATTTGTATAAACCCCTTCCCATGTCATGTTATGTAGTGTTGCAGGGGCTGGATGTGTAGATTTAACTGTTAAAGAAACATTCTTATTACGGTCATATACAGGAACTGTCCTGATTATGTTGTCGTCAAATATTCCAGAAGTATTAGCTGAATAGTTATCGGCTGGAGTGACTTCAAATAACTCTGTATAGTCTCCCTTACCTATTCGGTTAAGGGTTGACTCATATACTCCAACGGGTCCAAAACCTAACTTAATTCTATGGATAATAGTATGTGATCTAATATCAGAACTCCATGATTCACCACTTTGTTTTTTGTAGTAAATAGTTGGTAGGTCTACTTGCATGGTAAACAAGTAACCAATTAAAAATGTTTCACTAGACCAATCACCATCAAGTTCTAAGTTGCTTCCATTGATTGTTATTAAGCCATATCTACCTAAGTTATTACCGCTATCTACATCGTAGGCTGCTAATTGATTAGTACTCTCTAAACCAGTAGGCTTAGTCTTTGTAGATTTGTTAGTAGTAGCATTATAAGACCAACCAGTCGTAGACATTAAATGATCTAAATGTACTCTATTAGTTGAATCAACAGTCAGAGTATTAGAATCCATCTTTAATGCATACTTTAATAGCTGATCTTTATTGTTATTTCTAACCACTACATATAGTGCATCGTCCTGAACACAGTGATATTGAATAGCACCTGTGACAGTCCACTTAAACCAAGAAGCTAATTTTCTATTCTGAACTTGGTCGAAATATCTATAACCATATAATGTAGTACTGCCTTCTTCACTGAAGAAAATTACTGAGTTCTCTCTTGAATTAGAAATCAGTTTTAGATCCTTATTAAACAACCGCGAAACTACTGCGCTTTGTTCTATGACCTGTGGCTCTCCTTCTCGGAGTATCCCAGCCATTTCAAAAAACCTTGAGTATTTTCCAGCATTATCTAGGAAGCCAACAGTAGTACCTAGAGAAATAGGGTTAGTAGTGTAGTTAAAATTATAGCTAGCTAAACTATTTATCTTTGCTGTTTGGATACTGAATACATCACTATCGGTAGTCAACATAAACTGTTGATTTTTTGTGAATAATACGAGTCCAGTATTAACCTGTATTGCATCATACAAAATAGCTGGGTATTCAGAACTAGCAGCTATATCTACAGGATCACTAGCTACAAATGTAATAGCTGAATTAGCAAAGAAATTAAAAAACTTTCCGGGTCTAGATAAGATAATATTCTCATCAGACAGTAGTGCTAATCTATTTCTAAAGAAGACCATCTTATTTATCGGATGACCAATAAATGATGGTTCAGGGTTAGTTATATTATCTCCAACATAAGCGTCATCCCATTGAGGATGATAATAGGTAGTACCTGAAATCGTATAAGAAGCACCATCTAATTCGGCTAACCTAAAATTACCATCAGCCGTTCTAATTAAAGTAACTGGCATCTTTGATCTTTTAAGTCTTATCGTTCTGCCCGGCTTAGCACATTCTTCCCATACACCTTCACCATCTTTATCGTTATTACCAAAGAATTTAACGTAGTGGTTATCTTCGTCGGCAGCACTATTAACTACTTCTACTACCATCCCGTGTTTACACTGGCTAGGTAAGTCTCCAATGTCATTACATTTACCAGCCACTACGTTTAATAATTCTCCTACAGGAGTTGATCCATTAAATATGGATGATCGTTTTATATGTAACCCTGTACCGATCTGTGTAATAGTAAAACCATTTCCTGTTGTAGATGTAGCACTACCAGTTATACCTTCTCTTATATCTCCAAGAATACTCTCAGCCGTTATGGTTGTCTCTGTATCAAAAGGAGTTGGGTTTGGTCTAACGAGAGCTAGGTTTGCTTGAACAAGTGATGTACTGGTTGCCTCTATTATAACCTTGTATTGAGCATCCTTAAGCCAAACATAAAAGTAGTCACCATCTTGCCAACCTTCTCCACCATGTAGTAGATCGTGGGTTGTTGTATATCTTGCTTGGTATGTAGTGGTAGTTGTCCCGGGATTAGATCCTGTTGTCTCTGTGTATGGAACTGACTGACCAGAAGTCGCTATACGGAAGTAAAGGTTTTTTCTACCACTTTGAGCACCAGCACCTATACCATCATTAAGTACGCTGACACTATATGAATAATTTACGTTTGTATTAGTTCCATTTGATTTAATACCACCAACGGCTCTATCATCCGTAAGAGATGTACCACTACCTACAGAAAAAATACGAGTACCTACATTAGGGGCATAGGCATCTCGACCATCTCCAGCACTTTCATCACACCTTTTAGAACCACCTGAACGGCTAGTATGGTCATACATAAAACCATTAGTATCACAATAGTTATTACTTGATAAGTTCATCTCAACACGAATACGTGTAGCTGTAGTAACTGTAGAAGTATTTGTATTGTCGAATAGGTTTAGCGCGTATTGTTTGGAATAAGATATAGATGATAATTCAACAAAAATTTCTTTCCCAAAATCTCCAAGTGGTTCAGTCGTTGTATCCATCTCAGTGTTGATGGATCTATTTGTTATATAGGTAAAGTCGTTAAGAGTAAGTGTTTGAATATCTTCATCATTTGTATGAGTTAGATATGTGTTGTTTCCTATTCCATTAACTACATTCTTTTCTGCACCTGTTAAACAATCCCACATCCGAACGGTTCCATCTTTATGAACCTGTCCTATGTATTGTTCATTCTCGTCTCGGTAGTAGTGAAACCACCTACCATCAGTGGATGAGTTTTTACTTCCATCACTCAAAGATCCCACAAACTTTCCAGCAGGTCTCTTTAGTAATCCTTGGGTAACGTCTGGATAGGTGTTAACCATATCCTTAACCTGTCCCGGGATCTTATATTCATCAGGTTGTTGTGAAATACCTTGAGTTAAATTAGGAATAGTTTGTGTGATATTTGCCATTAGCGTGCTAGTGCTTTGTAAGGTTGATAGGATCTATATGAACTTTCATGCGGCCAACCAAGGAATGAATGATCACCCATTTCGCAGTCATATTCAGTCGCGTTAGCTCTTGTCTTATCTTGATTTAAAATTAATAATTTTACTAAATCTGAATTTGATACCAATTGAGTTGCAGCTCTAACAGCAGCACAAGCAATTATATATCGTTGAATAACTGAGGGGACATCTGCAAATGAATAGAGTCTGGTTATATCAAAATAGAAATCTTTTGTAAATACATCTGTATGTAGAACATTGTCGTATATCTTTCCATCTCTTACTACGACATCTCTATTCCGGTCTACTTGACCTTCGTGAATATCCATTCGTAGATAGTTTGTTGGAACTAAGAACTGACCATTAGCATCACGTTCTACTTTGACATGATCCTCTTTGTTAAAATGCCAACCCTCATTCTGGACATCTTTATTACATTCCATTAGTAGGTTATGTATTAAAGCTACCTCTGGGTTGCCTAAATTAAGATCCCCATTTGCTAGGGCTGTTATTGGCGATTGACCTATGCTACCCAATATTGAGTTAACGGCGGATAGTTCTGTATCGCTTGCTTGTATTGAAGTAGTCATAAAAAAAAGGGGAGCCGAAGCCCCCCGTATAAATTGTATAATTAAGCGTTAGCTGGATATGTAGCACCGAATGCTGCTGGAGCACTAGTACCTGTATATAACTCAACTGAAGCTGCTGGGTTCAAGAAGTCAGCACCCATAGCCAACCTACCTAGAATGACATCTCCTTGGTAAACCACTGATATGTCTCCGGAAGTAACTTGGACTTGAGGACCGATAGCTTCTACAACACCTGCGGCTTCCTTTTGGAAGATAAGACCACATGACTTAGCGAAGTCAGTAGCGTTACCGTAGTTGTTGTTTAAACCTGTTACTGAAGCTCTACCATCTCCGATAGCATCTCCAACGAAGGAGCCTAAGTTTGATGGTGAAGTCTCACCTGTTGTTCCGCCATAAGCAACACCGTGCTTAGCTTGGAACGGAATGTTCATTGACTTGTAGACCTTGATGCCTGCAATCTCAACGACGCCTTTACCGGACTGCAATGCAGCTCCTTGAACGTCTCTGTTGATTAGACCGTTATCGCCTGTTTGCTGGATTAGAGCATAGTACTGGCGTGGGTTTAGTACTGCACAACGACCCTGAGAGGAAACTCCCTTTTCGTCGAGTGCTGCTGCGGCATCAAAAAATGCGTTCACCAAAGCTGTTGCACTGTAAGCATCAGAATCGTTTGTAGTTGTACCTACACGAATCTGAGTACCACCGGGTTCAACAAAGTTTGTCTTAGTGACAGGTGAAGCAAGTCTTGCTCCTTTTGTGATCGCTCTGAAAATTAAGCGGTCATATTTTTGGGCTAAAGCGTAGCCGATCTTCTTAGAGATCTCTCCTCTCAATTCGAAGTGCGCCAATGTTTCATCAAGTTCATAAACGAAAGCACTGGATATGAGGAGGTCGTCGCAGGTTATAGTTTTTTCTGCAACTGGAGGTGCGCCGTCGCTATTACCTAGTATTGAATTGCCCGGTGTATGGAATTCAGCAGTTGTTCTACCTGTGTAGATAAACTGTAAAGATTTTCCATTCTTGAGTGTTCTCTTCATTACCATGTCACGAGCTATTGACTCATGCTGGAATCCTTTGAACAGCTCACCACTGAACAATTTAAGGTAAAGTGCTCTGGCGTCACTCGCTGAATTTAACTGACCCGGGCGTGTAAGCGAGGTAGTTAAATCAGATGACTGGTGTGCCATTTTCTGATTACTTTAAAATGTAAGGGGTATGTATTTACCTATGCGCGCAAATTAAAATTGATATATTTGTGGTCTATCCCACCGTCTAGACGGCTAATCGGTATCCCCTCGGGGGCGAAAAGCCAAAAGAAAGAGAGGTCCGACTCTGAGGTGCCTCTCTTCCTGAGACTTATTCAGTCTCTTTTTTTTTAGTTGTTTTCTTTTCAACTGTGATTGGAGTTTGCTTTCTACCTGTAGTAGTTTGCTTCCAACCTCTAACGTTTTCTGACATTACTCTCCTAATAGTGCTTCTTCTAAAGAGCGATACTCTTCTTTCTTATCTTCCTCATGCTCCTCTGGTTTGTTGTGATGAACTTCAGGGGAGAAGGAAGTAATAGATGCTCTCATCTTATTTGATTGATGTGACATTAGAATGAATACTTAGCTCCTAACTTTGTACCGTATGTGTTATCAGCATCTTCCACTTGTGAGAAAGATACTTCACCATAGATACCAAGTTGATCTGTAGCAGAGACAGAACCACCAAGCTTGCCAGAGACATTAGACTCAGCATCAACGCCATCAACAGCATTAATTGTCTTACCGCCTTGGATATAAAATGCAAGGTCGCCAATATTATTTTCATAACCTACGTGTAGGTCAGTAGCTCTTGATGTGTAGTCTGAACCAGTGTAATTAGCGTTGGTCTCTACGTTGACGTATGGACCTGCGAATGCTGGTACTGCAAAGGTGGATGCTGCTAGAGCAAGTGCAATAGATTTCATTAAATTAAATAGTTTTAGATTTGGTGTAAGAAACGCCGCGATACTTGTAAGTGACTTTGATTGTCATAGGATTAAGCTCCAAGTACCTAAGCCCCGTTCCATGCTTAGGTCGTCATGCGTCCAATGAAGGATGAACGGACGTAGAGTTAAGCCTTAATCTTTCCGTAGATCTGTGCAGCGTTGAGTAATATTTTGACTTTAGTTTTACCGTTTGCTTTTGAGGCAGCGTTAACCCTTCTATCAAACTTAGAATAATCAGGCATTATTTAGTTGTCGTAAATTATCTGTTAGACGACTGGTGTGATTTCTTTAGCCGCTAGGTCGAGTGGAAAATTATGTGCGTTTCTTTCGTGCATTACTTCCATGCCTAAGTCGGCACGGTTGAGAACATCAGCCCAAGTGGGGACTGTTCTTCCACTGGCATCGACGACTGACTGGTTAAAGTTAAAGCCGTTGAGATTAAAAGCCATAGTGGAGATTCCCATAGAGGTAAGCCAAATGCAAACGACGGGGAAAGTAGCAAGGAAAAAATGTAGACTCCGGCTATTATTAAAAGAGGCATACTGAAAGATAAGTCTCCCAAAGTAGCCATGAGCCGCAACAATGTTATACGTCTCTTCCTCTTGACCGAACTTGTATCCATAGTTCTGAGAAATTAAGCCAGTTGTTTCCTTAATAAGTGAGGAAGTAACAAGACTTCCGTGCATTGCAGCGAAAAGAGCACCGCCGAATACCCCAGCAACACCGAGCATGTGGAAAGGATGCATGAGGATATTATGTTCGGCTTGGAATACGAACATGAAATTGAAAGTACCGCTAATACCAAGAGGCATTCCATCACTGAAGCTCCCCTGACCGAATGGGTACACGAGGAAGACAGCAAAGGATGCTGCAACTGGTGCGGAATAAGCTACGCAAATCCATGGTCGCATTCCTAGTCTGTAACTAAGTTCCCATTGGCGTCCCAAGTAAGCTGAGATACCGATAAGGAAGTGAAAGACGATGAGCTGGTAGGGTCCACCGTTGTAAAGCCATTCATCGAGATTGGCTGCTTCCCAGATGGGATAGAAGTGGAGTCCGATTGCGTTTGAGCTGGGTACGATTGCCCCCGAGATGATGTTGTTTCCATAGAGTAGTGAGCCTGCAACTGGTTCACGTATTCCATCAATATCTACAGGTGGCGCGGCTACGAATGCTATTAAGAAACAAGTAGTTGCTGTTAAGAGTGCGGGAATCATTAAGACACCGAACCACCCCAAGTAGAGGCGGTTGTTGGTGCTAGTAACCCAGTCACAAAAGCTATTCCAGTTAGTTGATAGAGGTTTAGTTAATGTGGCTGTTGTCATTTAAAAAATGCCGGGGATAATTTGTCCGGTTGTTAGGTATGCACCTAGAGCTGCAACGATACCGAGCATTGCTACTCGTCCATTAAGCTCTTCAGCGATGTGCATTGGATCGCCTTCGTGGTTATGAGTTTCCATAATTTGTATGGGAGGTTCTTTTGCGAAGATGTTTTGTTTACCGTATTCGGTAGTAGTTGTCATTGAATTCAAAGTAGGTGATAGGCGAGGATGAAAGTTCAGGTCGCCATGACACCTAGTAACCCTTCTTACGAATAGGCTTTGGTTTAAGAACTTTCTTTTTCATGAACCTGTTTTGTAACCTTCATCAAATCCTTTTAGGGTTCCATCTGCATTCATCTTCTGTCTGCGGATACGTTCCGCATTTTGTCTTTGCATTTCTTTTGCAGATTCCCACTCTCTCTTTGCATCGTTGTATCCGGGCATGATTAAAAATTAAGATCTGAGTTGTCTAGTTTTTCAAGTAGGTCATTTCTATAAGCTGGATCTGTTTCATAACGTGGATCGCTCATAGCTTGTATTAATTCAGCTTGACTTCTAAAGACCTGACCAGATGATGAAGGCTTCTTGCCTTGCAACATTCGTCCTTCGTAGCCATTAGCTTCGTTGTATTTAGATTGCAACGCTGTTAATCCCATCTTGATAGCAGCTACGTTGCCACTATCTATAAGATTGTCAAAAGCATCTATCTCTTGATCGGGTAAATTATCAGCAGCCCAGTTAGTTAGTTGCTCATAAGCTTGTTCTCCACCAACTGAGTTCTGAACATCATTAATGTTTGCATCAGATAACTCAGCACTTTGTACTTGAGCATCTGGATTATTCCTTTGGATTTCTATGTAAGCATTGACAAGATCCTGACTACTCATACTGGAGAACTTTTGAATTGTCTCAGGACTTAGCTCTCCATCATTGGCATAGTATTCAGTAGAAGCTTCTTGGATCAGACTGATTGCAGGAGCTTCATCAGATACCTCCTCATCAACTCCTTCTCCTTCGTCTTCTCCTTCGTTGTCTTCTCCTTCTTCGTCATCGTTACTACCTAGTTTCTTTTGTAGTTCTATGTAAGCTGACTCAAGATCTTCAGCGTTCTTGTACTTACCTGCTAGTAGTTGTTCTTGTTGTTCTACTAATTGTTCACCAACTTCCAGAGAATCCGCTTCTTCATCAGTTAGGATTTCTGACTCTGGTGTATTGTCATACGTTAATGTCTCTGCCATTTACTCCGTAGGTGGTTGGGGTTGTTCTTGTTGTTGTTGCATTCCTTCCATGTTCTTACTGTCTACTAATTTTGAATTAGCAAATTGACCAGCTTGTTCAAGTAAGGTTTGACTCTGTTGATCTTGCATCCTCACTTGCTTATCTTCTTCCATCTGCTCTGGTGTCTTGACTAGGTTCAATACATCTATACCCTGTGCAGCAGCTAATCGTTTAATAGCTTCTTCTGGATTGATGTATGTCAGCAAAGCTTGTGGACCTAAAGTCTGAGCAATGGTAGCGATAAACATATTTAAACTTTCTCTATCCTGACCACGACCTAAAGCATTAACACCTGCAACAATCTTGGGGCGTACTATATCTTTAGGTAACTTAGGAAGTTCATTAGATCTTTGTAAGACCAATAGAGTTCTTGATAAGTATGGTATTAGGAATGAGACAGTTAGTAATGAGAAGATACCTCCGAGTTGTTGTTCAAGTTCTAACTGTGTAAGTCGAACTTCTTCGGCTGTAACCCTTTCTGCATTCCTAACGTTCATGACAAGGAAAGCTTCAAGCAATCTTTTCTCAATAGTCTGAGCAACTTGTGCAGCCGTAGAAAAGTCAGCAGTCTTACCTACCTGAATTACTTCTACGTCATCTTTTCTACCTTGAACGATTGCACCGTTAGCTGCTTTAGCTATGGTTGCTGGCTTCGTAGTAGAGGAGGGGCTAACCAGAAAGATTACTTTCGATGCAGCCGCCGCGCCCTCAACGAGAGCTTGTGATAATCCTTCTAATGATTTGAGATCACCTAAGAATTCTTCAACTCTTCCGCGTCCATACTGTTCACCGTCAACCTCATTAAAGGTTAGTACCAGCCATGGGCTTGCGCTCTTAGGTGCAGTACTTCTAGTCTCTGGGATTATCTTATCGAGAACCTCTTGGTGCCATACCCATCTGCCGTTATCTAGTTTTACGTACGTATAAACTTCGACATCATCGGTAGCTCCACCTTGAGACTCGTCGATTCCGGTGTTCGGGACTGGGACTGGAAGGTCAAAGCCGAGAACATCCTTATTAATCAATTCCTTTGTAACTATTTCTAGGACGTTACCATTTCCATCTCTGTTAACGACATACCTATTCAAAGGGTAGTTCTTTATTCCATCTTTACCCATGAATAACAAAGCGTTACCACCA
>Ga0208815_1000502_pt1 | contig 10623 bp, 4 predicted proteins | sample Virmet3438_5245_FD_185733 | JGI IMG/M metagenome (GOLD analysis project Ga0208815, IMG submission 185733) | Marine viral communities from the Southern Atlantic ocean transect to study dissolved organic matter and carbon cycling - metaG... | ecosystem: Environmental > Aquatic > Marine > Oceanic ... | reverse complement strand
CTAGTACCACCTGACAAAGTAACATATACATCTAGATCATCTAAGTTATTTAGTTCTACCCCATGCCCGCTAAAAGCAGCTGTGCTACCGTTAGCGGCTGAGAATGTATGTTTAGTTTTAACTGCCATTGATCATCAATGTGTATAGGATCGGTGCCTATTTTGGAAGAGCGAGTAGTGCCTCGTAATCGCTAGTTCTACTTTCTAACTTCTTACTTTGACGTAATTTAATTCTACTATATAGACTTGGGTTCTGATATCTAAGTATAGTCAATGCCTTTTTCTTTTCATCTAGAAATATACGCTGAACATCAGCATAAAACTCTTGATCAGTTAACTCAACCCCATCTTTATTTGTTAAACCTGCTTTTTTATAAGCTTCTAATTGTTGTTCCCATCTACCTCCAGAACGCATAAGCTTTTCTAACCTAGCTCTAAGATTACTTTGAGATAAAATCTTCTGTAATTGAGAAATCTCACGGGAAGTTAATCTTTCCCCTTTCCATGTTCTCATAATTTCAGGTAAATTAAAGCTAATAGATCTAAGGTTTTCTTTTACTTTATCACCTTCTGTCCATGTAATAGGGAAAGGACTCATAGAGTTGAATAACCTCATAAGAGGATTGCTTGTAGCTGGCATCCATTTTTTACCAGACCTATCTTTACTAAGAATATCATACTTAGGAGGTAAAGTTGCTTTACCAATAGCATCTCGTTTAAACATAGTTTCCCAGAAACCATTAGCTTCTTTCTCATTAGCATCTATAACACCACCTATTTGTGACATTAAACCTGCATAAGGGAAAAGTTGTCCTCTACCAAACTTGGCTGCAATTCTTAATAACTGTTCTTGGCTAGTATTAGCACTGAAAACTTCAGCTAAATCAGCTACACCAGCTAACATAGATTTTTCAACAAATACAGCTCCAGCCATAAAAACAGTTTTCTCAAGCATTTCTTCAGTAACAGCTTCACCTAATACATGCTGGTAATTCATTATATTAGCTACTGACGCTAAAATAGTATTAAAAGGTTCAAGCTTCTGGAATGATATATATGTATTCCCTATTTTAAATGAGTTAGGTTGAATACCTTCCATTTTCCATAAATCTCTAGTTTCTTTATCTTTAGGTCTTGTACCATATAACCTACCTTGTAAAGCCATAACACTAGCTAAACCAACAACTAGCGTGCCAGAAGCCATACGACCTCTCATTAAAGCCTGTGCTTGTGGTATATCTTCAGGACGAATACCGTATTTTTTAAGCAGTAAACCAGGATCTACATTTTCACCTAATAAATCACGCCATTTACCATGAAAAATAGCTAACGGAGAAGATTGGAATGTCATGTCTAAAGCGTTGAAACCAGTCCTAACGAATGGGAAAAACAATCGCATACCAGTAACATTTCTTAGCTTTTCAAGACCTTCTAAATTACCTGATAAGCGTTTAGTAAATGCAGTTTCATCACCAGCCATCTTAGCAGCTTGGTCGTTTACAACCCACATTTTATGCCTATCTTGTTTGAAAATTTCTCTTCTAAAAGCATCTTCAGTATCAGCTGCCACCTTACCTACATCATCTAAATCTATACCGCTATCTACTGCTTTTCTAGCAGCTCTCATACGCATTTCCATACGACCAATAATAGTCCTAGCTAATGCGTCTCCAGCTCCCATCATGTTTTGACTGTATCTTACCCAAGGAGAGTTATTAAAATCTAATATTGTATCTATTAAACCATAAGCAATTTTCTCATTCTCTGTACCATAGAGTTTAACAAAACCACCCATCTCTTTAAATTCTTTTGTATCAGCTTCGATATCAAATTTACCTTGATAAGTTTGTTTCTGTTTTTTAACACCTAAATCCCAGTTATGCTTAAACATACGCAAACCTTCAGCAAAAGATTCACCAACTGCATCTATTTGTGCAGCTGCAATAACTCTATCTGCTTTAGATCCACCCCACATAGCACCTAGATACTGTTGATAAGGTCTTAAAACTGCAAGAAAATTAGTGTTTAAAACAGCATTAACAGGAGTACCTAATCCACTTAAAATAGAATTATAGAAGAAACCAGCTCCTTCAGTACGCCAACGTCCTTTAAGACTTTGACCTTTAAAGCGTCCACCCATAATGCTTGCACTTAACCACTCTTTAACATCTTGCATAGTTCTGACTTTACCATCAGTTAATTCCCAGATTCTAAGTAAATCATCATGCTCTTTAAAATTACCGTTTTTAACTAACTTTGTCAACTCTTCTTTAAAACGATCAGCTTCTAACTCAATGACTTTTAAATCTTTCTCCATCTGTAACTTGACATCTTCAGGCATTAATCTATTACCTATCTGTTGTCTAGCTAACTCATTACCTGTCATGTAACTTATTTTTTTATGTTCTACTAAAGCTACATTAAGTGATCTATGAACATCCTCAAGTTGTCTTACTTTATCAACCCCTTTAGGTAATTCTAACGCACCAGATGCAATCATTGACGCACGTTTAGCTAAAGAATGTATTGTCATCTCTAAAGCTACTTTTTGTGAAGCTGTCCCAGTTTGCACTTTAAAACCATCATGCATCCAATGAATATACTCTCGGTCATGGCCTTTAAAATATTCTTTTAAAGCATCAGCACCGCCTTCCTCTATTCTTGCATAAATTTCACGAGCTTCTTCTAATACAATATTCCTTAGCTTTTCCCAATCATAACTGTTTTTAGTTGACTTAAACACTTCATCAGCAACTTGTTCAGCCATTTTGATGATATATGCTCGTAATTCTTTATTACCATTAGACATACGCCTCAACTGTCCTTCGTTGAAAAGTTGGGTATTTGCACTAGATTTACCTGTTCTGTTACGGCTAGAAATTTTTTCTCCAAAAGCTTTAGTGACCTTTTCTTTAATAGGTACTTTATCAGCTGGAACTGTTGTTTTCTGAGCATCACTGAATAAATCAGGATTACGATCAGGTGTAGGATTTGGTGTTTTATTAGAATCATCAAGACTAGAACCAACCTCATCAACCCAAGGATCACCTTTAGCAGCACCGTTAGAGTCAGCAAGATCTTCTAATTCCTTAATCTTAGCTCCAGTATCATCTACTACTTTAACTACATCTAACTGTGTATCAGGCTCCCAGTAGATTCTAACTTGATGTGGTCTATTACTAATCGAACCTTTGTAAGTTAAACCACCGTAGCCTTGTTCTTTAAGAATACCGTGTACTTCATCTAAGAAGTTAGTAACTTCTGCACGAGGAAATAACTGCTCATCTTTTATTTTTTCAATAAATTGAGCATATGTCATAGTCCCATCTTCTTTAACCCATAAATTAATAAGCGAATCATCAAGACCAATAGCATCATCAGCCCATTGCAGATTCCTCATTATCTCAGCAACAGGATCATCTGAATCATATTTAAAAGGTTTATCTGCATCTAATAGTTTTACAGGTTGGTTCTCTTTAACTTGATAAAGAATCCTGTTTTCACCAGCTTCATCTAATTCCCAAACTAAACCTTCACCTTGTTTACGGTTTTTTATAGCAACATTTATATCATCTGTAGAATAAAAACCATTACCAAACAAGTTTTCATCATACCAAATCCTACCACTTACACCACTTGTTGTAGTGTATTTACTTTTAACGTATGCATTTGGGTCTGTTTCAGGGCCAAGTGAAGGATCCCAAACACCTGCTTTACCTTTCCTTCTTAATGCTTTCTGTGAACCATGAAAGTAAATACCATTTCCTCTAGAATCAGGTAAGTTACCTTCTGTAAGCATACTATATAAACCAGCATTATCCTCATCTAAGTTTCTAAGGATATAATCTTTACGAGGATCAGGAGAAACACCTTTACCTTCTGCTATATCTTGGTTTTTTAGATCAGTACGACCTTCCACTTCAGCTTTTAAATCAGCTTTAATAGAATCATCCATTGCTACATTACCTATTTTATTAGCTTCTAAGTCTGTCTTACCTTCTAATTTAGCTTTTCTAGCAGCCCATCTACCACGAGCAAACCCTACTAAACCGTGTGCTGCTAAATTAGCACCACCTCCAGCTAAAACAGTCTTTAATCTAGCTGTCCAAGGGTTGTCACTATCTGGATCAACTGATAACCATTCAGCAAATGGGAACCAAGGTATGTATTCTTCAACTAGATTAGCTATATTAGCATAATCTGAGCTAGAAGAGATTAAATCTGCTACAGAACCTTCAGCTCCAATACGAAAACCTTTAGGTATAAATTGAATAAACTTAGCACCTTTACCTGTACTAGCTATACCTTTCATTGCAGGACCAAGTATAGGTAGTTTACTACCTTTAGCGGCACGTAACAGTTTAGAACTGGTCAACCTTTGTATAGCTGTAGCTTTTGTCCCGTATAAACCAGGAAGAGCAGCTTTACCTACACCTCTAGTAGCAGCTATAAGGACACCAAACTCTACTAAACCTCTAGTTAAATTACCTAAACCAGACTCATTTTCTACCTCAAATCTATCAGGTATGTCAAGCCATCTAACGGTTTCTGGTTTATAACCTTCTGCTAAGATGTTATCTTCATCAGCTGGGGCAGGTAAACCTTGTATCCTAGCTAGACCTGTTTTAATAGTATCTCCAGCTAAATCAAGTGTAGCACCAACACTTTCTACAGCATCAGTTGCACCACCGTATATAGCTTTACCTGTCTCTTTTACTAGCTCTATAGGGTTATCTGGTAAAAAACCTTGGTCTTTACTTTCTAACGCTTTAGCTTGTATTACTTGTTGCTGCATTTCTAAGGCATCTGCAGCAATTTCTGCACCACCTTCTTTTAATTCTTCAGCATATGTTGCAGGGGTAGCATCAAACTCATTAGAGATATTACCTCTGAAACCTGTTTCGACTGATTCATCCGTAGATTCTTCAGTCAATAGTTCTTCTTCATTTTCCATTAGTTAGTACCTCTAAAGTCCCAATGCCATGCTTCTGGGTCATCTGGATTTAAACCTTCCTGATATGGGAAGAAACCAAACCTTTCTGCATTATCAAGTAACCACTTATAACCTTCAACAGTATAGTTTAAATCAACTGCTGTACCTAGATTATGATTAGATTCGCCAGGTTTTTTAGCTAAAAGATTACCATCTTTATCTGTTTCCTTATTTCTTAATGCTTTTTTGTATAACTTTTCTTGTTCTTTAAGGTTTCTATAACCACTATTTAGGTTGAGAGAATGACCAGCTTCTCTGGCTGCCCTTAACATTTCTATTAAACTAGGAGCTACATCGTTCCTGATAGTAATCTCACCACCGTCTTTTGTATAACCACCACCAAACCCTTTAACTGTAGTTAATTGACTAGGTTGTAATTCTCCAGTAGCTATTTCACCTACAAAAGTATCAGTAGGTATAGTGTTTAGATTACCTTCTTCATCTAAGTTACCTGCATTAACAATAGATACAATCTCAGGTTCTTCATATAATAAAGCATTAAATCTTTTTGTATTCAACCCTTTTTCTCTTGCTTCCTCTTTGATTTCCTTATACCTTTCTTCACCAATAACTCTTCTTATAGAAGCATCTATGAGAACAGCTGATACATCATATGTACTCTGTGGTTCAATAGAGCGACCTAAACCTTTAAGGACATTTATATGATCATTAATTGTTGTTTTACGTTTAAGGTATTGTTTGTATTCAGGGTTTACCACATACTCATATTCCCTACCTGCTAAACTTCTAACACCTCTAGCTAAAATAGTAGGGGTCAGTACAGTTTGTAAAGCTTTACTTGTCCAATGATCTGCTTCAGGGATTCCTAAAGGTTGACCTTCAAAGAAACCTAATTTAGAACTATCAACTCTTAGATATTTTTCTGGTACAACTTCTTCTAAAGCAGTAAGCTGTAGACTAAGACCATCAACATCTAGTGCTAATTCTTGTCCATAAATATTTGTTTCAGATCCGACAAAGTTTTCTTTGTTAAACATAAGATCTTCACTAGGTTTAGGAACCAAGCTGAAACCTTTATCATGTTTTTCTAGTACACTTGTATCACCACTGTAATAAGCATTTAAAGCTTTCATAGTCCAAGCTGCTTTATTTACTCCATCTTTATTATCATTATAAGTATTGTGATCACCATACTTTAAACCAGCAAATAATCTTCTTAAACCTTCATCTTTATTACTTGTGACTTGTTCAATCTGTTTAATTAAACTATAAGTTTTAGTTTTAAAAACTTTTCGTTGTACATTTTCATCAGATTGGAACTCTGTATAAGTCATTGAAGGTAAACCAGCTGCACTTAATAAAGCAGGTAGCTCTCCAGAAGTTATGAAATAATCATTGTTTTCAGGTATTATAGTATTAGTAACCCAATCCATACTTATAGCACCTGATTCGTTCATAGCATTATTAGCTATAGACCTATCCTTACTTAGGAGTTTGCCTCTTGTATTTTTATTTAAACTATTCCACTTCTTAATCCTTTTGTCTATCTCTGGATACTGACTCCAATCAATCGTAGGTAAACCTCTTTTAGCAGCTTCTAGATTGTAAAGTACTTCCCCAGGTCTTCTATAAGTATCTATCTCTTGTAAATTATGCCAGATACCAGCAATCTCACCTGTATCCTCATCTATTTTATAATCTAAATCATTAGTAACTAATGGTGGGCCATCTTTATCTCCAAAGTAATCAGCTTTACCACTATTATCAATTTGATTTTCAATATTATTAACTAATATTTTAAGTCTTGTATCCTTTTTATTAGCATCTTCAGATACCCTATTTGCATACTTAGGGTTTAATAGATCGCTAGTGAAACCATTAGCATCCATCCTGAAATAATCTTCATAAGGAGTGCCTTTGTATAGACCACCTTTATATAAAGGATCAGACTCGTTCTCTAACTGTGCCATAAGCTGTTTTTTAGCATCTTCAAGTCCACTCGCTAAAGTGTAACCATCAATATGGCTGCTCTGTTCTACAAGTAGTTTAGCTTTTGATAAAATTATTGCAGGTAACTGTTGTGTTAATTTTATTAACTGTGGGTCTTTATCGGTAAGTTTCTCTTCACTATTTTTATTTAATATCTTTTTAGCTTTACTTACAATTTCATTAGAGTAAGTATTTGTTTTTTCCCTTAAAGCCTGATCTCCATTAAAAGGGTCTTTTTGAATCTTACCGTCATCAATCCACTTTTGTAAAACACTTTGGGGTATTCTTTGTAACTCAGGGGAATCTAAAGGTATAATACCTTGGTATCTTTTTTCTAAATTTTTTAAAGTTCTTAAAGCTTGCTTTGGTGTTTGCATCTTTAACTCTGTAGCCATAGACGTGAATTTATCTATGTCATTTTTAGTTATTATACCAGAGTATTGATCATTACCTTTAATACCATTAATAGCGGCTTGAAAAGCAACTGGATCACCAGTATCATGGAAATCATTTACAGCACCTCTTAATTCAATTAATGCGTTATTCCGCAAAGCTTGTGTCTTTTTAGCTTCTCTATCAGATGCTTCAAGCATCATGTCTTTCCTTAAAGTTGATATATTAAATTTATCAGACCAAAGAGCTACTAATGTTTGAGGTGTACCTTTTTTAGTAATACCAGGAACATCAAATTTAGCAGCTTGTAACCAACTTAATAAATCTTCTTGGTCATCTATATTAGCTTTTGAACCTGATCTTAATTCAGAACCTTTACCAACAAGATGTTCAACTAAAGCATCTAAAGACGCAGCTTGTCCACTACCATTAACACCTAAACCATTATAAATACCAGCACCACTTAATAGCCATTCTTGTATAGCAGTATGTAAAGCACCACCTTCTTTAAGCTGACCTTTTTCATCAAGCTGGGATTCAATATCAATCCCTTCCATAGCAATAGAAACATTCTCTTTAAGTGTTTCTAAAGATTCTGCATAATCATCTTTTAACTCTTGTTCATACTCCTTTTGCTGGAATACAGCTGTACGCTCCAGCATTGGACGGGTTAAATGTCTGTCAACAAGACCTTTATTTAAACCATACCCGTTGTTTTTAATGTATTCTCTTTGGAGATAAGTTAAAATAGCGTTCTTTTTATCTCTACTATCGTAAGATCTGTACCTACCAATGACTATAGGATCTTCTTCAGTACCTATATTTCTAGTAGAAAGCTCATTATTAGGATCAAATAGTAAAGAACTATCTCTAAATGCATCCCAACCAACAGCTGCTTGTGTTAATAAACCTTTTCTAAAACCATAAGCTCTATTAGCACCTAGTTTTTTAATGTTTAATAACCTATATTTCTCTTCTAAACTGGCTCTATACCCAGCTTCATCCCATTTTTGCTCTATACCGTCAACAGTAATTCTACTTTTTTCCCGTTGTTCAGCTATTTTCTCTTCAATTTCATCTAATTGTTTTTCACTAAAAGCTATTTTAGCTAAAGCTTCTTCATCACCTTGAGCTGCTTTAACGCCTTCAGTGATACCTTCTTCAACTTTAGCATCTATATACTCTTTACCGAGTGTATCAGCTGCAACTTTTAATGTATTGTTTAGTGTTTTACTAAACTGTCTTAAGTTGTTTAATTCATAAGTATCTTTTTTAGATTCTGCTGAATCAACACGTATCATTTCTTGAGACATTTGTTGAGCAACTCGCTCATAGTCTCTTACTTCTTCTTTACGTTTTGCATCTAAGTCCTTTGCATATTGCCGTAGCTTGGAGGACTCATCAAATACAGAACGCTTTTTAAACCCTTGGGCTTTTGTACTTCTTTGATAAGGCATTGTCTATTAACTAAAGAAATTGTCTTTAAAATAATCTTTACCACCAAGAGCACTTGTTGCACTAAGTCCAGTACTTATACCACCTAGTATAGGTCCAAGTATTGATGGTTTTTTAGGTGTTGGTATTTTAGTAGGTTTAATGGAAGCAAAAGAAGCAGTAGGTGCTACCGTTGCTGAAACCTTTATATTATTAGCAGCGGTTGTATCAGCTGAATATTGATCTAAATCAATACCATATCTATCTATACCATATGCTCTAGTAGCATCAAACACAGTAGCATCAATTTGAGCCTGTTCAAAGCCAAATTCCCGTTCTGCTTGACCTAACTCTAACATCATAGATTGTCCTGACTGCATACCTGCTAGTACAGTACCTTGAGCTTGTATAGCCTTAGCTAAATTAGCTTGACTAGCAAACATTTGTTCTGTTATTTTTTCTTGAAGCTCTTGATCTGCAGCTGCAACTGCTCTATTAGCTTCTATTTGGTTTATTTCTTTTTGTTTGTAATATGCATTTTGTGACGCTGCATCAGATTCTAACTGTGCTTTAAATACATTTTGTTTTTGTTGATCATTATAAGCAGAAATGTTTAAATCATTTATATATTTCTGCCGAGCCATTGCATTTTGGCGATTGACGGCATCTACTTGGGCTTTGTGTGCTCGGTTTTGTTCTTGTATGCCAGTAATAGTTTGAGCACCACCCATTGCAAGCCCTATAGCTAGTGGGTTGCACATATTTTTATAAATTCTATAAGAGGAACTTTTTTGTAGACAAAATAACGAATAAATTTAAAACCTAGAAACTTTAATAATTTAATATGATTTTCATTCCTCATATCTGCATAGTTCATTAGATAAGGATTAGGTAGAGATTCTACCCAGCGTTTAGCTTCTCTCATAAATGTATGTGGATACTCAGTTGTAGCATCTGTACACAACATCCATATAGCATTTTGAGGAGTCACTCCCGCCACTCCAGCAGCCTTGCCGTTGGGAACTTTAAAAAATACACTTTGTCCATATGCGGAATTAAAATATGATTCTACTACACTTGCTGCAGCAGACATACCACTTGTCTCTTCTGTCTCACGTTTGTCTTCATAGCGTAAGTTCAACCCCACACTTAGAGCTAACTCTGGAGTGCAGGGTTGGATATACTTACCTTCGTACATGTCTTCTTTGGTTATAGTTGCCGTCCCAGCTGGCTGAGATTAAAGCGGTGGAAAATGGGTCTGGTATTTTTATTTGTAAATTATATTTTTCATTTTTCTTTTGTATAGGTACTTTCACAGACTTGTTTAGTTTAGAAGGTGGTTCACCAAAGTTAGCTAAACCAGTTTTCATACCTGATTCATACTGAATATAATTATCAAACTCAGGAGTAACAGTACCAGAAGAATTAGTATAAGAGTTTTTAGCAGTTAAATGGAACTCCATTGGACCTGAAACACCTAATTGGAAATTAAGACTAGAGACTCGTAAATCAGCATCTATATCATATCTATTAGCTTCAGTGGCTAAGTAATAAGTAGGTAACTCTATAGTACTGGTGTAACCATATCCTACGGCTACCTCCCATCCAGTCATATTAATATTATTAAAGGTGGCAGTATTGGTACCTACAGAATCAGCTTTAACAACCATACCTGCATTAGCACCATTTAAACCAATCGCATAGAAGTTTGTAGCAGCTGTGGGTGTGTAAGCTAAAGTTAATACAGTCTTTTCAGGGGCTGTTGTACTTTGAGTTGAATATGCTATATTAGAAGGTATAGTCATATTATCTAAGCAAGCTTCAAACCACCTAGCTGTGTATAACGGTGAGCCT
>Ga0208815_1000498_pt1 | contig 10710 bp, 3 predicted proteins | sample Virmet3438_5245_FD_185733 | JGI IMG/M metagenome (GOLD analysis project Ga0208815, IMG submission 185733) | Marine viral communities from the Southern Atlantic ocean transect to study dissolved organic matter and carbon cycling - metaG... | ecosystem: Environmental > Aquatic > Marine > Oceanic ... | reverse complement strand
TCTTTGATGTAAGGGAAGGTGAACTGAAAGTCAGTAGTACCCTGTGCTGACGAAGAATTTACTATGTACGATGCTGTGTAACTCATGGCTTAATTTAGGCTTGGGCTAATTGCTTCCAGTCTTGGATACTGGATTGTTTTCCGTATTCTGCCTCATACTGTCTTCTTTCGCTCTCAGATTTGAAATTTTTTATTTCCCATCCAAGTGAACCTACTCCTGTGTCATATTCAATAATGAAAGCTTCTTTAGCCTTGTCCACATAAGGTTTGATAGTTTTCATTAAAGAAATACCTCTTGATGTTGATATTGAAGATGAGACTGATTCGTAATCTAACGACTGATAAGTAGGTGAAGTAAGTTTAGATTTCAATGCTTCGTGCATTGTTAATCCATCTATCCTAATTTCTTTCGTACCAATTTCTATTAGTCTATTTAATTCATTTTGATCTAATACTCTATCTGGTAAACCAAAAGTTCTTCTGCTCCAGATCTGGAAAGTACCCCCTCTTCCTTTTACTCGTAGCATTTCTTCGTCTACTGGATCAGTTGAAAGTGATCTTGTTTTTGTTACACCCCAAGGCATATTTGCACTAAGCATCTTTAACCAAGGCATATCTTTATCTATTCCTTGATTACCAGGGGTCTGGTAACTAACGATTGGATCACCTGTAACAGGATGCAAACGATTAGGAATTAGATCAGAAAGTCCTGGTGTTTTAGCTGCAACTGTCTTTGCAACATTCTCGACAACATTTAAACCAATAGGAAGTTTACTTGGGTTGATACGTTTTTGGTAAGGATCAACTGCATTGCGAGATTCATCACTAAAACCAGGCCAAAAACCTGCCAATTTTTGAGTTAAATAATATTCAAAAGGATGTCTGCTACCTGCTTTTGTTCTTTCTGTACTACCTAATTCTGTGATTAAATCCATCAGATCAGTAAGACTTTTTGTTGGCCCTTTAATTAATTGACCAATTCCTATTTCTTGTGCTGTCTGTCGAAGAGCAATCATTCCAGCCCCAAACAAAGATTCTCTATCTTCTTCTCTTAATCCTTTGTAGTTTTCTGTGTAAGCACCAACTGCACCTAAAACAGTTGCAAGTTGATCGAACATTTCTATGGAATAGTAAGGACTCCATTCGTCTTCTGTATCACCAGCCCAAGGATTTTTAAAACGAATACTCCACGCTTGCCATCCTTTCTCTGCTAATTCTTTTCTTCTTGCTGTACTTAAAGGAGGTGGCCCTGTTACTTCGACATATCCACTATTTACAATCATTACTCCAAAAGCAAGAGTCATATAAGCAACTCCCGATTCTCCTAATGCTCTTGATCTTGTGTTGAAATCTTCGCTGTGTACATCTCTCCAGAAACTATCAACTGCCCTGTTAGCGACAGGAATTGTTCTTATAACTGATTTTGTTAGGTTTGCAGGAGTCCTCATTATAGGAATTGCAATACCTACGGTGTTAGCAATAAAGGGATTTTCGCTGCCATGAGCTTTGCTTACTGCATCTGGAAGAACATTAATTGCTCCTTGCATTGCTTGTCTAAATTGACCGCCTTGATCTAATTCTTCTTTCATTAAGAAGTCTGCTCTTTCTACTATTTTTAAAGGATCAGTTATACCTTCTTCTCTTGCTTGTCTGACTGCGTATTCATAACTCATCTCTTCTTGTTTTACTTTTACTGAATCAGTAAAGTTCACCCAATCCATTGCTTTCTTTGCATGTTTGCCTGTTAATCGACCATTTCTAATAATGTCGCCATTAGCAAGATCAACATCTTGGAAGTGCGATTTTAATATTTCATCTGTTCTATTAGCAGCCCAGTCCCATGCTTTAGAAGAACCAGGTTCAAAGCCTTTCACATCTGCATTAAATAATTCCATTTCCATTATTCTCATCCATTCTGTCGAAGGGCCAGTAACACCAGCCATAAAGGTGTCAAATCCTCCTAACGCTCTGCCAGAAAGTGTTGATGCAATCTGCCAAATTCCTTGAGCAACAGGATTAGCATTTTCATCTAACATGAAATGTCCCTCTGGTGGCTGTTCTGTCAATCTTGTTTTTGCTTCAAAGTCAAACTCCAACTGATCTTGTCTTTCTTTAAAACTTCTTGTACTTAAGTTTTCGTATTTTCTTCTTCCAAGGTTTACGAACACCTCATTATGTTTCATAGCAGCAACCATCATCCTTAGTGCATAAGGAATATTTCTCATGTATTGGGGATATATCATTAGGTTCAAATGTTGCCTTCTTTGTGAAAGTTTTATTTGAGCATCACTCATTGCAGGTGACATGAAAGCATCTTTTACATCTCCCATTAATCCCTCTGCTTTTCCGTAAACACTTTTGAAACTCACTTGATCGCCAAATTCTCCTACTATTTGAGTAATAGGAAGTGTTGCTGCTCTATATCCACTACCAAATAACACTTTCATCCATGTTCTCATTCTAAGGAAAATGGAATTTCTATATAAATTTGCCCATGTTGAACTGTCTAGCTTGCCGTCTGGAACTCTTTCAATAAGATCTGACATTGCTCTTTTTGCACCAGCATCATCTTTTATTGAGTAAGTAATAGCAGCAAGTGTATCTAGTATTTTCTTTGCTTCTGGTGTTAGGTTTCCTGACTCAATAGACTTTCTAACTTTCCTTGGTAACTTTTTACCTAGAACTTCTTCTGTCTTTTGTAGTGCTGTTTGTAAAAGAGTTCTTATAGAAGGTGTTTCTTTCTTAGGTGGTGGAACTGCTGCATCTGAATCAATCATTCTATTAGCAGTATTCACATCAAAAACGACAACTTGATCTCCTGTCTTTGGATTTAGAGTGAAGTCTGTTCCATATCTAATACCACCGTATCCTTGTTCTGCTGCCCATTCTTTGATTCCTGCTTGTTGTTGAGGTGTAAGTTGAATACCGTCTTTTGTTTTCTTGGTTACACCTAGTCCTAATTCATTAATCAGGTCTGTAATCCTTTTATTTGTAGAGACAAGATCAAGAATTAAAATATCTTCAGGTGTAGTTCCATAAAGTTCCACACTACCTATAGGCCCAGGAGTTGAACTGGTAGAGAAGTAAACACCTTCACCTATTAATCCTTGCTGTGGTACAAATCCTCCAGAGGTTGCTGCTGTAGCAGCTTCCTTGCTGGTAGTCATTTTTAATTCGACACCAGAAGCTAATGAAGATGCTAAGACTTCTTCATGTGGTGTAGCAGCTAAACGTAAGATCTGTCCTGTTTTTCTTGTAACAGATGTCCAAGCAATATCTAACTTTATTTGATCTTCCATTCTTGCCAGTAATTTCTTACCAAACAATGCAGCACCTTTATCTGTATCTGCTCCGTTGAAACCAACAGCAGCTTCTGCCATTAATTTAAGGTTTAAATCTCTGTGGTAGAGGATTCCAGCAGCAGCGTAAATATCATCCATTGCTTGAATATCATTTTTCCTTGCGTATTCATATAGTTCGATAGTTTTAGCAGGGTCAAAACCATCTGCTTCTACTTGTTTTGATGCTTTATCCCATACTTGTCTAAGCTTATACGCTGGCATATTTGTTACTTCTTCTCTGCTTCCAAACGCTCCTCTTATTGCATCTTCCATTGTTGCGTTCATTGCAATTAAAGATGTGTTATCTCTACTTACAAAGTCAGTTTTGCCGCTACGACTAATTAATCTTCTAGTTTCAGACTCCATTGCAGTGTCTAAAGTTATATCGCCATTTTCAATACCTTCTTGATACTTACCCATTCCACTTACTAACTCATCAGGATCTATTTCGTATGACATTCTTCTTGCATTAGCTTGAGCTTCTAATGCTTGTCGTTGTGCTATTTCACCTTTAGCTGCTGCATCAAATAACTCATCCCATGTTTTGTATTCTGATCTAAATACTGATAGTGCAGCATCTATTATTTCAGCGATCTTTCTTAATGGCTGCATCCATGTTGCTTTGTGTTGGGATTTAATTGCAGGATCAGACCATGCAGCAAAGGCCCATGCTTGAAGTTCTCTATTACCTAATTTATTGATATTAGCTTCACTCATTTCAGGGAAAGCTTTCTTGACTAACTCTCTAAGTTTTGGTGCGGCTTCATCTAATAGCTTGAGTTCAGCTTCTGTAAGAAATTTTGATTGTAATCTATGGAAAGATTCATGGAAAGCAGTTTTTATTGCTCTACTAAACTCGATATAGTTATCTTTATGTACCATCGCCAATAGAAGGAGATCACGTTTTTCGTTATATGCTCCTCTTCCGTAAACTGGTTGACCTTCTAACTCTGGTCTTCCATATTCCAGTGCTGACTTTCTTGAATGAACACTTCTTAATTCATGTTCAAGTCTAATCTTTGTGTCTTCTCCTGCAATTAGACGAATAGTATCGAATATTTGATTCCACTTTTCTGCTGAAAATCCAAAGGCTATATTTGTTTGAAGTTGGTCTTCGGTAAGAAGAATCCTTTCGTAGGCTTTACCTTTATTACCTTTTCTTGGAAGGCTTGGTAGTTCAGGTGCTTCGTAACTTATGTCTGGATCTAATAGATCACCTGGATCTTTAGGACTTGTTCTAGCCTTATATTCATCAGTTAACTTATCATCTACATCTTTAATTATGTCGCCTAGTTTTCTTTCTGGATTATAAAGTTCTGATTCATCTATTTCAAAATCAAAGTCGCTACCATCTTTCCAAGCACCAGTATCTTTTAAATCATAAACACTATTAGCACTGTAATTATCAGCCATCTTGTTATATATTTTTGGTGCATGTTTGAGAATATCTTTATCATCAAGACCATTTTCATATAAGAAAGCTAGATACTTATGATTAGCTCTACTTGCATCTTTATTAGATTGTTCAATGTATAAAGGTCTTTCTCTTGCAGGGCCACGTCCAGGTCTTCTTTTAGTAACTATGTAAATAGCTCTATCAATATCTGATTCAAATTCAACAGTCATCTGCCTATAGCTAGTCTTTGCACCTTTAATATCAAAATCAAAGAAAGGACGTTCTGTTAAAGGGCTTTCGACAGTCTCAGGTTTAGTGCCTATTTCGTTTGTGAGTCGGCTTTCTAATTCTTTTAATGTGTTTTTTACTTGTCTTCTAAAATTATCTATACGCTTATAATCAATTTCTAAATTATTTCGATCAAGACTATTTTCAACTAAAGAAAATATTTCTTTGTCAGACTCATCTAAATAATTATCAATATCTTTAATAAGTGTTTTAGCTTCTTCAACAGTTGGCTTTGTTGTGCGTTCGGTTGATAAAAGATCAGTTGCTTTTGCTTGTAATTTTTTCCTTTCATTATCTAAAAATTCTAATTTCTTTTTATCAGCATTAATCTTGCCAAAAGGTTCAGGACTTTTGCTAGACAAACTTCCTTTTTCATTGGCAATAATTAGATCACCATAAACATGATGATTCTTAATTAAAACATCTTTACCTTCTGCTCTTAGTTTTCTGGATTGATCGTATAAAGCATTGATAGCTTTACTATTTCCTTTTGGAAATTCACCTAAATCAACTAGATTATTTCTATCTATTTGTGTCGTAAGAACATTAGATCCATGACGACTAGCAGCTTTTTTGGAACTGGTTAAATAAACTCCTGGGCCATAAAGTTGAACATCTGCACCACTGACTTCTTGAATATTATTTTTACTTGTCCCGTGATAAAAAGTAGATTCAACTTCTTTTTTAATTTCTTCTGCTCCTGCTAATGCTTTATTAACTTTGTCGTAGTAAGCCTTAGTAACCCATCTGCCTTCTCTGCTTCTAACTATGTTAGGTCTTGTTGGATGAGGTGTACCAGGTTCTATCTTCCTACGACCTTTTCTTGGAGGATAGTCTTGTGTTGCAAAGAAAGGATCATCAGTTAATCCATTGTCAGCAAGAAACTTCTTTTTCTTTTCTGGACTTAATTTGTTATAAACTTCTTTTATTTTTGCAAGAAGTTGTTTCTTTGTTAATTCGTTGTAGTTGGTATCTTGATCTGCTGTTCTTACTTCTTCTTCAAGGTCTTGTTTCGCTGTAATTTCAGTTTTAGTATTCTCTGCTTTCTCTGCTAATTGTTCTGTTGATTTAACTAATTTAGAATCTGCTATTTCTACTTGTTTATTTGCTTCGACAACTTGATTATCTAATTCTTTTTGTGTTCCCTTCTGTTCTATTTTTTTAACTGTGATACCTCTTTCACTTACAGGTTTACTTCCTGTAACTCTTTCAGTTGGAACAACTTCTTTAACATTTACTGGGCCACTATCTGCTAATCTTTGTGCCTCTTCTGCTTGTTTAACTGCTAAGTCAAAGTTTTGACTATGAACAATAGTATCTGCAATAGCTTCAGTAAGTTGGTTATAACGATTAGCAAGATTTGCTTTAGTGAAAGGTACTGAAGGTAACTTTGCATTTCTAATAAAATTCTTTGTTGCTCCTAAATATTCTCCTGCTGTACCAAAAGCAGCACCAAATAATAAATCTTCAATCTGAGCCTTTTCCCTTCTTATTCTATTGTTGTCATTAGGGTTGCCAGAGGGTTTTGAATCTAATGCTCTAGTAATAATTGAACTTGCAACCTGTGCTTCGTAAGTACCTCTAAAAGTTCTACCTGCAAATGTTGACCAACCTCCTTTATCTATTAGTCCTTGTGCAAGCTTACCTGGAGCATCATAAATAGATCTTAAAGTGCTGCCTTTTGGTAAAAGTCCTGCTGATACTCTTCTTTGAGCAGCGACAGTTAAAAGAATAGGAACACCAAAGCCAATAAAATCACCTGCTACTCCTTCAAGGTTTTCTAAATCTTCTTTTCTATCCCAAGTTTTATTGATAAAAGGTAAGTTTCTGTTCTCAGGTACACCAAAATCTCCTGTTGGGCCTTTCCTTAATTCAGGTGAAACTGTTTGATTATATTCTGTTAGCTCGTTAGCTTTGCTTTGAACTTTTGTTAGCCCTGGATGTTGAATTAGCTTTGAACCAGGAGCATTTAGTAGTTCATTCTTTTGTTCTTCTGATAGTTTCTCGAAATTTATTAAATTCTTAAAATAAGAATCAGTCCATTTTCTACCAGTTGTTAATGAATATTTATCCCCTGAAGCTGTTTCTATCCATGTAGGATCATTCTCTACAGAGAAAGGATCATTCTTGTTACCTGAAAGATTAAATGGATTGTTATGAAAAGTGTCGTTAGGGTTTAATCTTGTATTCCAGTAATGATCCCCTGAGAGATAATCCCAAGATTCTTGTACCCATCTTTGTCCTGCTGTATGCAAAACATTGCCTGCCCAATCGGTCATAGGCTTTAACGGATGGTTGGCTAAATATTCTCCAGGTGTAGGAGGTACATAGTTACGTTGTTCTTTTTCTTGAATTAGATTTGTATCTTTCTGATTATTTATAAGTTCATTATCTTTTTCGTCTGTTAATTCGTCAGTAAGAATATCTTCAAACTTAGTAGGTAATTCAAAGTTTGCAGGAGCCGACCATGTTTGAGACTCGATCTTAGTCTCTTCATCTATAATTGTCTGCCCCATCCCTGTTTCCTCTTAAAGCGGTACTTCGTTCAATCTTAGAAGATTATCTCTCTCTTGCTTAGTTAATTCGATATAACCGTTGAACTTCTCCATTTGTTCTACAAAGAAGTCACCTGGCTTCATGCCTGATTCTATTAAGATTCGTCTTAGTCTCCTATCCATTTTCCCTTGAAAAGCTTTAGTTGCCATGTCTCTAATAGTGTCAGCACCAAACATAGGTTTGTAGCTTTGAACTGATCTAATTAATTTCTGTCGATTATTAGGCCCAATATCTGCTCTGTCTAATTTGAATTGATCTGATACATCATCTAAAGAACTTTCATAGTTCCCTTCAAATTCAACACCCTGATCTGTTGACCATTTCTTTTCAGTTTCTTTCTCTAAACCTAATGCTCTCCTAGTAATTGCTGCTTGAAGTTCTTTCTCAATATTTCCTGGTGTGTTGTTTTTTAAATTTCTAATAATAATTTCTGTTCCTATGTCCATACCATTTGCATAGGCATTAAGAAATTGCGATCTCTCTACTGTCGAATCTTCTCCATCGGCAGAATAAGATTGCTTACCATATTTCATCCAATCTTTTTCTATATCAGTTAACATTTTCTTTAATTGGTCTATTCTTGTTTTTACTTGTGGCTGCTTTGAAAATGCAACTTTCTCTCTAACCTTCAAACCAAAATCAACAACATTTTTATCGTACCCATATTCATCTTCAAGTGAATCTACTAACTCTAATATCTTTGCAGAGTCTGCAACAGTAACAGCGTATGGTAATAACTTTGAGATTTCTGTCATTCGACTATTCATGTCAAATGAATCTGCTTTAGTAAACTTTTTAAAGACACTATCGTAATGATCTAAGACCTCTGCAATAGCAGAAGAATCGACATTGTTAGCAATAGCTTTAGTTCTGTAATTTGTTTTTAATTCTTCTAACTTTGTTCTTGCTCTCTCGAAATCTTTCTCTTGGATTAGTGTTAAGACACTAGGATCTTCATCGGTTCCATCTCTTAAAGAATCGTCAGCTTCGTCCTTTTCAGTAATAATATAAGCTTTTTCTTCTTTGTTATCTAGTTGTGCAAGATTATATTTAGCAGTAATGATTTGTTGTTCTAACCAAGGCTCACCACCGAACTGATTAATCCATTTTTGCTTCTCATTTAATATTAATTCAGGTTGTGCCCCGATAGTCTCTTTTAAAGGTAACTTATCAAATTCTTGTTTAGATAATAGTTTTCCACCTACGTTATAAGCTATTAGCCGTCTACCTTCTATTGGCCCAATCATTAAACGAGAAAGAACTTCTTCTAAAGCATCTGTATTAGCACCTTTATTATTTCTCATAAATCCACTAACTAAATCACTAATTAAAGTTGCACTTACTTTATTATTTTGTTCTGTACTTAGGCCAGGTAACTTAAGACGAGTCTCATCTAATATTGTTTGTAAGTTAATAACACTTTCAGCGATAGAAGATGTTCCATTCGTACCTAAAGTATTGCCAATCTCTTTAATACGAGTGGCTTGGGATAATCTTAGCTCGTTAATTAAATATGTTTTATGGTTCTTATCATGTGTTGCTTTGTAGCTAGCAAGAGTGTTTGTAATTGTACCGCTAACATCATTATATTCTTTAGGGCTTAATTCAATATCGCCATAGATACGAGGTTTTATTATTTCAAGGTATCTTGGATCACTAGATGATATTGAATTAAAAGGAACATCTTCACCTGCCTCATTCTTTACATATAAGCCAGATAATGTTTGCTTTAAATTAGAAGCATTAGTGATTACTTGTTGCTTCTTAAGTTCTGAATTAATATGTCGTTTTAATCTTCCATCATTTTGTAACTGAGATAATACTTTCTCTGCACCTCTTCTTTCTTTAATATCATTTTCAGGATCACTTGAGATGACAATCATCTCTTTACCAATCTGAGCTAAAGTTTCTTCTGGGTTACGACCTGTGTCATTAGGTGTTTGCTCGATAATAGATTTCGCTTTTAAAGCAGCTTCTTCTTCTCTGCGTCCTTGGTCTGCAAAGAAACCAGCAGCAGCATTTTGTAAATTAGAATTTAACTGTCCTAATTGTTGAGTAAGATTTTTTAGATCTGTAATCTCTGCTGGTTCAGGAAGTTTTGCAAGTTCACCTAACTGAACAGCCCCAGGTGCATTAGGTTTGCCTGCTTGGATATAGGAAGAGACAGGTGCAGCTTGAGGATTAAGACCAGGTGTGTTTATAGCTAATCCTTCTGCAAGGGTTCCACCAACAGCACCAGTAGATTCATTGCTGTAAGCTTTCTTCTGAGATTGAAGACCTTTTTGTGTGAATTTAGTTCCCATGATTTAAGCCCAAGGATTCCATTGGCCGACCTTTCCACCACCTGCATGAATACCAGAAGAAGCAGTGAAGCCAGCTTGTGCTCCACTTAATCCAGCATTTAATAGTCCTAACATTCCTGGCCCTTTCACCTTGCTTCGTTTTATAGGTTTCATAGGATCTAATATCGTTCGCTCTAAGTATGGTTGTTGACTTGCAATTCGACTAGCCCTTTGTACTCCAGCACCACGTTTTTGTTCTTGAGATTGTTTGCCGACAAAAGCTAAGTTCTTATCTGTTGCATAATCAAATGCTGCTTGTTGTCGTTGAACATCAGCAATAAGGTTTTGAATACTATTTCCTACTCGACCAGCAGCAACTATTTCTCCTTTAGCTTGCAATGCAGCAAGTGAAGTTTTTCTTTTCTCTGCTCCTGCTGCTGCGTTCTCTTGCATCATTCTTAAGTTCAATGCAGCAATATCACTTGAGTATGCTTCATTAGCAAGGAAGAAGTTCTGAGCTATAACATCATCTTGTAATTGCTTTTGTTGTGCTTCATTAGTTCTTGAAGACTGTGCTTGCAATGTATTGTATTCATATTCCTGCTGTGCTATTTGATTCTCAAATTCTATCTGTGCGTTCTGTGCTCTAGTCGCAGCGTTCTGCTGCATTATTGAAAGTCCTGCTGACAGGACTCCCATTACTATCGGGACGGGGCCGCACATAATTAGATCCTCACGAACTCATAGAACAGACGACTCTCTGGCCCATATTCTGAGTGCTTTTTAATGAATGTAAATCCCATCCATTGAAGCCATCTGACATGAACTTTGTTTCTAGCATCTACTAC
>Ga0208815_1000489_pt1 | contig 10801 bp, 10 predicted proteins | sample Virmet3438_5245_FD_185733 | JGI IMG/M metagenome (GOLD analysis project Ga0208815, IMG submission 185733) | Marine viral communities from the Southern Atlantic ocean transect to study dissolved organic matter and carbon cycling - metaG... | ecosystem: Environmental > Aquatic > Marine > Oceanic ... | reverse complement strand
AGTCGTCTCTTCGAATAAACATCGGCGCTTCCAAGCTAATACCGACACCAGAAGCGTGCTGTCATTCCACTATCTCGGTCTGAGAGCTGTTGCTTGCCGAATAAGATTCACTATGCGACAGTGGAAAACTGCACTCAAATGGTACAGCTCCATAGTCGACGGGGCCTGGACCGCAGGCACATGGAATTAAATTCGTGGGGATCCCTCAGACTCTGACCCCAATTTTCAGATGAGCTCTGCAACACTCTTTAAATAGGCTTTTTGAAGTGGCGTGAAATCCCACTCATTCAAAGCTTCATTAAATTCAAAATTACCCACGCGGCCTCGCCAGCGTTTGTTAGGCACTGCAGACCAGTTTTTCATATACACCAGCTTTCCATGAAGGCAGTGCAACACTTTAATTTGTGGTGATTTGGTATCGGCGTAAGTTACTTTCTCAGAGACAATAGCGCCTTCTTCACAATCTTGGTCGAAAAACACAAAGCCGCGATAGCTGCCGCTTTCTGTAATAGTAATGAGCGATGCATATTCTTTGCTCTTAGATACTTTTCTCAGCGCAGGCAAATAGCCATCGACTCGTTTTATTTGAAGCCCCTGAGATTTGTTGTGCCATTGCCATCCTGAGCTGCCCATAAAAGAAAGCTCGTTATTTTTATCGTTGAAATGGCTTAATGTTTCAAAGGTTTTCCAAGACGCAAAAGTGATAATGCACAGCATTAAAAAACCAGTAATGAAGATGAGTGGCTTTGCCATGTCTCAAGCCCTTTGCATTAGACAAACGTTTGTCTCTTTAGTTACAGACAAAGATCTAAGCTAGACTTTCATTGCAAAAAAGTAATACGCAGAGAGACAAATGTGCTGTGACCTTAAAGCGTCCTTGTGCTGGCTTAATAACAGGCGAGACGCCGCTTAACGCTTACCTGACATTAAATACAGCGACCTAAAAAGCCTCGCGTATTCATTGTCTCGATGTCACCACATCAATACATCCTAAGCATGAAACTAATTTTGGACAATGATTCAGTAATTACGATTAGAACTATCTATTTTGTTTACTTTAATTGTTTTATTAAATCAGCGACTATCTCTTTAAACGAAAAGCGTAATTAACACCATTTCTTTAATCACACACTGACACCCAATTTTAGTAAGACTAAAAATCGGTGAGAAATAAACAGAAGGAATTCGCAATGAGTAAGTGTCCATTTTCAGGTGCAGCTATAAAACCTACTACGCTAACGTCTAGCAATGGTGCGCCCGTTGCCAATGATAATCAGAGTCGAACAGCGGGGCCACGCGGGCCGGTGACTTTCGACAACCATTATTTGTTTGAGAAGCTTGCGCACTTTAATCGCGAGCGAATTCCAGAGCGCGTAGTTCACGCAAGGGGCAGTGCTGCGTATGGCACCTTTACGCTAACTAAAAGCTTATCTGACTACACGATCGCAGACTTCCTGCAGAAAGAAGGGCAGAAAACCGATGTGTTTTTGCGCTTTTCTACCGTAGGTGGTGGTCAGGATTCAAGTGACTATGCCCGTGATCCTCGTGGTTTCTCAGTGAAGTTTTATACCGAACAGGGAAACTGGGACATGGTAGGAAATAATACCCCGGTATTCTTCTTACGAGATGGCATCAAGTTTCCTGACTTCATTCACAGTCAAAAGAAAAACCCGCGTACGAACTTGCCGGATCCGCAGGCCGTGTACGAGTTTTGGGCGAACAACCCTCAGTCATTACACCAATCGACAATCTTGATGTCTGATCGCGGTATTCCACTTTCATATCGTCATGTGAATGGCTATAGCTCTCATACGTTGAGTTTCTGGAATAACGCAGGCGAACGCTATTGGGTGAAATGGCACTTTAAAACTAACCAAGGTATTAAAACGCTAACTAGCGAAGAAGCGGCAAAGATGCCTGCTTATGGCGCTCAGCAAGACTTGGTCGAAAGCATTGATAACGGAGAATTTCCATCGTGGACCGTGAATGTGCAGATTATGACTGAAGAGGAAGCGCGTAATTACCACATTAACCCGTTTGATCTAACGAAGGTGTGGCCTCACAGCGACTTTCCATTAATTGAAGTAGGGCAGTTGGAGTTAAACCGTAATGTTGATAACTACTTTGCAGAAACTGAGCAAGCAGCGTTCGCGCCGAGCAATTTGGTACCGGGTATTGGTGCGTCGCCAGACAGAATGCTTCAAGCGCGACTAATTGGATATCAAGATGCGCACAGATACCGTATTGGTGCAAACTACAACCAAATACCGGTAAACGCGCCGCGTTGTCCAGTGCACAATTATCAACGAGATGGAGCCTTTGCGGGAATTAACCCAGCACTTGCAGGAAGTGGAGCCAACTTCTATCCAAATAATCGCGCGCGAGTTGGTGAGCCGGCTGAAGCACCAGAGGTTCAAGAGCCGCCTATGCCGCTAGAGCAAGACGCATGGTTAGATATTTACGATAACCGTGACGAAGATAACTACTCACAGGCCGGTGACCTTTACCGCATTATGAGTGAAGATCAAAAACAGCAGCTGGTAAACAACATTGCTGACGGCTTAAGCCAAGCTACTAAGGACGTTCAAGAGGCAATGTTCGTTCAATACGACCTAGCTGATAGCGACTATGGTGAACGGGTGAGAAAAGCGGTAGCAAATAAATAGTAATTGTGGGGGAATCAGAGTTAATTAATGAAAATTACTCTGATTCTTTGTATTCGAGAAATATTTACAATTTTAAAGGTAAGAAAGCCTGAATATTTTGAAATAAGAGTCACGGCAGCGATAAAACGCATTTCCTTTCATTAACTATAATCAGCCTGTAAGCCTTATGGGCTGCGTGATAGCTAATATCAAGTCTCAAATAGGCCCATGGTTTGCTACTAGAATACTGAACGACTTTGAATGATGAAATAAGGAGATACATTATGTTACGTTGGGCTTTAATATTTTTAGTTGTCGCATTAATTGCTGCGGTTTTAGGATTTGGTGGAATCGCTGGCTCTGCAGCGGGTATTGCCAAAATTATATTTGGTGTTTTCGTTATTTTACTGATTATTTCAGTTGTCATGAATTTGGTTAGGGGCAAAAGTTGAATCACTGCCTGATCTAAACTTCATATTACGAATAGAAAAAGACAGCTGTTAGTCGTTTGGTAGTAGGCGGCTGTTTTTTATCTTTAGCCACATCAGCGGACAAAACTAATGGAGGCTACCGTGAGTAATAAACAGTTCATTACGAACGTAGGCATTGGACTCGCCGCAGCGTCTGCAGGAATTCTTGCGAGAAAAACGCTGCAAAAGTCTTGGGAAAAGGTAATTGATCAACCTGCATCTAAAGATAAACAAAGTGAAAATACAGACCTTAAAGAAGCCGTTACTTGGGCTGTGGTGTCTGGCATTGGAGCAGGTCTTGCACGGATGGCTGTTCAATATGCACTGGACAAGCGTAATCCAAAGTAGCACAACAAAGTTGTGCTGTTGAGTTGCTATACGGGCGAAAACGTGCAGGCGAATGGCTTGAAGCGCACGTTCTTTCCAATTGTTCCAAGTAAAACGGTTACTAATTTCGTGCTGATACAACGTATTCTCTAAGTAAGTATTGTTAGCAAACAGAATCACGTTGTCACGATGCCGCAACAACGTGTTGACTCACACATACTGATTAAAATAATCGGTAACCTTAGGCCATAAATGGTGACATTTACGGGAAAAAAACTTCATGTGACCTATTTCTTTTACGTCACAGGCCTGTGGATCTAGCTCCTCAACTTCTGCTTCCATATTGGGGAAAACGCTAATCATATCGTGAACGTTATGAATATTAGCAATATCGTCGTCGCTGGCGAGCAGCCATTTAGAAGGTATCTGAATGGTGTTGTAGTGGTGCTCGTTAACATCACTGCCAAAGCCTGTTTTTACGTAGCCTTTACCGTTACACCATTTTTGCCACTGGCGGGCCACTTTTTTAGGTAGTGGCTCTCCCATGCCTACCCACTGAGATTTAGTATGGCCGAACAGTAAATTACTCACGGGAATGTAGAAATTCATGAAGAAATGGGCTTTTAGCAAATAGCTTTTACGCATGTTTCTCAGACTGCCCGAAGAGCTACCAAAATTACAAAAGGCAGTAAGGTCGTGCACATTATGCATCAAACCCAGCAGCTGACCACCTGCACTATGACCAACAAGAAAGTAGGGGACGTTAGGGAAATGAATTTTCAATGTCTCTAGCACCGCTGGCATATCTTGCTCGCCCCATGTTACCAACGTCGCATCGCTTTGTTTAACGCTGCTTTTTACCGAACCGCCAATACCTCTGTTATCGAAGGTGATAACACCAAAGCCTTGTTCACATAAATAGGCGGCAAAAGCGCTGTAGAATTGCCGTTTTATACCCGTTGCAGGGCCAATCATAACTGCAGCTTTAGGGGAAGTGGTTGGAGAGAAAAGGGAAGCTGCAAGCGGCGTGTTATCCGCACAGACAATGGTGATATCTTCTACTTGGATGCTAGTGGCGGTAGCGTATTGCTTTGAAGTGCTCGACATGGAAAGTCTCGTGAACTCATCTGGTCAAACCAGTAAACCTTTTGCATGAATAAAATGCAATATTTTGACTATTTATTTTGCTGATAATTGGCGCTAAGCGAAAAGGTATGTGCGCTGAACACGCAAATGCTATCGCGTAGCTGGGATAAGTACGCCATAGCATGCACGCTTTAAAAAAGATTTCCTCACACGTTCAAAGTGAACACCTTAGAATTACGCTGGAAGTTATATAGCTCTTTCTTCACGGCAGGTAGCGCACTTATGTCAGCAGGTTCAAACCCTTGCTCTAAAAACCAGTGTGCGGTAACTGTGGTCAGTACAAAAATTCTGTTAATACCGGCTTCTTTAGCACGGGCGCGCACTTCATCTAAAATCCGTTCGCCACGGTTTTTGCCTCGATAGTCTTGATGGGTTGCCACGCAGGCTAACTCGGCACAGCCGTCTTCAGGGTATAAATACAAGGCTGCACAGGCGATGATCATGCCGTCGCGCACTATCACTATAAACTGGTTAATTTCGTTCTCTAGACGCTCACGAGAACGCTTTACCAATACGCCGCTTTCTTCTAGTGGTTTTATCAGCTTTAAGATACCGCCCACATCTTCGATGGTCGCTGCACGCAGTTGTTCATAATGATGTTCCATTACTAACGAGCCCGTACCGTCGCGAGTGAACAGCTCTTGAAGCAAGGCGCCGTCTTTTTCAAAGCTGATGCAGTGGGCACGGGGAACACCTGCAGCAACGCTGGTGGTAAGGGCACTTAACACCGTATCTTCGGTGGTAATGTCGCCTGCCATGATAAGCTGTTCTAATTGAGGGCGTTCAATGGTGCGAAGTAAACGACCTTCGCGGTTGTATACACCATCAAAATTCGAAAATACGATAAGTTTGTCAGCTTTAAGGGCTATAGCCGCCTGCGTAGCTACATCTTCGTGAGATAAGTTAAACACTTCTCCCGTTGATGAATAGCCCATAGGCGATAGCAGCACAATTGAGCCATCGTTTAAATGATCGTTAATGCCGGTCGTATCAATACGGCGCACTAAACCGGTGTTTTCAAAATCAACGCCGCCTCGCACGCCCATTGGCTTGGCAACGACCAAGTTGCCCGAGCACACGCGTATTTGCGAGCCGTGCATAGGTGAGTTTGGTAGCCCCATAGTCAATAAGGCTTCTACCTGAGAGCGTACCGAGCCGGCGGCATCTTTAACGCACTCAAGGGTTTGTTTGTCGGTAATGCGTACACCGCTGTCGAAGCGACCTTCGATGTTGCGAAGGGCTACGCGCTGATCAATCTGAGGGCGGGCACCGTGCACTACGACCACGCGCACGCCTAAGCTGTTAAGCAGGGCAATGTCGTGAATAATATTTGGGAAATTAGGATGTTCGATGGCTTCGCCACCGAACATCAAAACGAAGGTCTTTCCCTGGTGAGCATTAATATAGGGCAGTGAACTGCGAAACAGTTTTATGCCGTCATGATGCGCTAATACCATCTAAGCAGTTCCTTGTCGCTACTCTTGCTTGTCCAAGTCTTCCAGCTCTTGATACAGTGCTTTCGTCACGGTTTCTTTGCTGGTGCCGCCCAAGATATTGCGTTGATTCACGCCGTACTCTAGCTGTAGTACCGGGTATACGTCGTCTTCAATTTTGTCGCAAATAGCCTGCATGTCGCTTAGTGGTAAATCTTCAATGGCACAGCCTTTGTCGATGGCCTGAAGCACAACGCGTCCTGCAATATCGTGGCCTGTTCTAAACGGTACACCTTTGCCTACCAAGTAATCGGCAAGTTCAGTTGCATTAGAAAAGCCTTGGGTTGCCGCAACACGACAGCGCTCTTCGTTTAGCTGCAGTGAGTCAAGCACTTCGCTGGCAATGCATAAACAAATATGCCACTGATTTACCGTATCGATAGCGCCTTCTTTGTCTTCTTGCATATCTTTGTTGTACGCAAGTGGAAGGCCTTTCATGGTAACCAATAGTGCCTGCAAAGAACCAAACACACGGCCACATTTGCCGCGCATTAACTCTAGTGCATCTGGGTTTTTCTTCTGCGGCATAAGCGATGAGCCAGAGGTTACGCTATCGCCAAGCTGTAAGAATCCTGCTTCGCCAGAGTTATAGAAAATCATGTCTTCGGCAAGACGTGACAGGTGCATCATGCTAGTGCTGGCTACAAATAAAAGCTCTAGCACAAAGTCTCTGTCCGACACAGCGTCTAGGCTGTTAAGGCATGGAGAGTCAAAGCCCAGTTCTTCAGCAATGGCATGACGGTCTACAGGGAAAGTAGTGCCTGCCAATGCGCCAGAGCCTAAGGGGCACTGGTTCATACGGACTTTCAAGTCGTCTAAACGACTTAAGTCACGCTTTAGCATTTCAACGTAAGCCAAGCACCAATGTGCAAAGTGAATAGGTTGTGCACGCTGTAAGTGGGTGTAACCTGGGATAATCGCTTCTTGATGACGGCTAGCGGCATTCAGAAGCGATTTGATCACACCTAAAACATCAGCGCGAAGTGAGGCAATATGTTCACGTACCCACAAGCGAAAGTCGGTGGCAACCTGATCGTTTCGGCTACGCCCGGTATGAAGCTTACGACCAATGTCGCCAAGCTTCTCTATAAGCGCAGCTTCAACAAAGCTGTGAATGTCTTCTTCGCTAGAGGCGTTAAAGTCTAATTCACCTGCATCAGCTTTCGCTTTTAACTCGCTCAGTGCGGACTCAAGCTGGGCTTGTTCGTCAACGGTCAATACGCCCGCTTTTTGAAGCGCACGCGACCAACTGATAGAGCCTTGAATATCTTGGCTTGCCATAACTTGGTCAAACGGCAGCGAGTCGTTAACCTGTTTAAACATACTACTTGCACCGGATTCAAACCGGCCACCCCACAACGCCATGTGATGCTCCTTAAATGCTGTTCTGACTTAAGCTTTACTTTTGTAGGTAAAGCTTACTGTTCACCTTGTTTTTTTAGTGCTTCGATACGACTTGAAAGGCTGAACAGGCGGATAAAGCCCTCAGCGTGCTTCTGGTCGTAAACATCGTCTGCACCAAAGGTAGCAAAGTCTTCAGAGTAAAGGCTGTTCGGCGATTTACGCTGGGTAACAGTAGCTTGGCCTTTATAAAGCTTAACCACGATATCGCCTGTCACTTTCTTAGCAAAAGACGCAGCGCCAGCAAGCAGTGCATCGTTAAGGGCAGTGAACCAACGGCCGTCGTACATCACGTGTGAGAACTCAAGACCAATCTGCTCACGGTATTTAAGCGCAGCTTTATCTAGCACCATAGTTTCTAGGGCTTTATACGCTTTAAGCAGTACGGTGCCTCCTGGTGTTTCATAACAGCCGCGTGACTTCATACCTACAAGGCGGTTCTCAACAATGTCGATACGTCCAACACCATGCGCCGCAGCAACAGTATTAAGTTTAACTAGCGCTTGATAAGGCGATAGTGCCTCACCATCAACATGAGTCAGTTTACCTTCGTCAAAAGACAGGGTTACGCGCTCAGGTGTGTCTGGTGCATCTTCAGGGTCAACGGTCATGGTCCACACTTGCTTGGTAGGCTCTTGCCATGGATCTTCAAGCTCGCCACCTTCGTGTGAAATATGCCATGCGTTTGCATCGCGGCTGTAAATTTTTGTTGCTGACGCCGTGGTTGGAATATTGCGCTCAGCTAGATAAGCCAATAGGTCTTCGCGGCTTACCATATCCCATTCACGCCATGGCGCGATTACGGTTAAATCAGGGGCTAGGGCAGCAAAGGTACTTTCAAAGCGCACCTGGTCGTTACCTTTACCGGTACAGCCGTGGCATAGTGCGTCGGCGCCTACTTTGCGCGCAATCTCAACTTGCGCTTTGGCGATAACGGGGCGTGCCATTGACGTACCAAGTAGGTATTCACCTTCGTAAACTGCACCTGTAGTAATAGTTGGGAAGATATATTCGCTTACGAACTCTTCTTTCAAATCAACAATGTGGCATTCGCTTGCGCCAGATGCGATAGCTTTCTCATGAAGTCCTTCTAGTTCTTCATCACCTTGGCCCACGTCGGCCGCAAACGCGACAACTTCACAGCCGTAGTTTTCTTTAAGCCATGGAATGATGGCTGATGTATCAAGCCCGCCTGAATAGGCCAGCACGATTTTTTTAACGTTTTGCATCTAAATAATCCTTCTAAGCGTCTTTTTAGGCGTCTTTTTAAGCGTTAAGTAATTGAGTAAGAATGGCGTTTTGGCCATGCATTCTATTTTCGGCTTGCTGCATTAATAGCGATTTATCGCTATCAATCAACGAGCCCGTAATTTCTAAATCGCGATGAGCAGGTTGGCAGTGCATAACGTAGCTAGCACCGGTTGCTTCCATCAACGCTTCGTTCACCTGATAAGGCATGAACTTTTCTTTAATCACTTCAAGTGGCGTCTCGTCACCCATTGAAAGCCATGTATCTGCATAGATAACGTCTGCGCCGTTAGCGGCACTAAGCTCTGTGCTTTCAACAATTGATACACCCGTCTTTTTCGCAATTGCTTTGGCTTGCGCCACAATTTCAGGTGCCGCTTCGTGCCCCTCTGGCGTGACTACAACTTGGTTGCAACCTAGAAGCGCCCCAACAATTAACAGAGAATGGGTTACATTGTTGCCGTCGCCTACATAGGCCATGGTAAGACCTTCGGTTTTGCCGAAGCGTTCAAACATTGTGAGGTAGTCGGCAAGGCCTTGGCATGGGTGGTACTTATCGCACAGCGCATTGATAACCGGCACGTTTGCCGCCTTAGAAAAGGTTTCTAGCGTATCGTGAGAAAATACGCGAGCAACAATGGCGTCAGCCCAGCACGCAAGGTTAGCGGCGGTGTCTACTGCGTCTTCACGGCCTGCTAATTTGCCAGACTGCACATCTAAATACACCATGTGGCCGCCAAGCTTGTTAATACCAATATCGAAGCTTACGCGGGTTCGCAAAGATGGCTTTTCAAACAGGGCAACAATTGACTTCCCCGCTAGCACGTTGCTGTAACTTGCTGGGGCTTGTTTAATTTCTACAGCCAATTGCAGCAAGTTTTTCATTGCGTCGGGTGTCCAGTCTGCAAAGGTTAGTAGGTCCTGTTTCATTGTACTTCTCCGGCATTGCCTTTCGTAAAGTCGGTGTGGGGTAAATCAGCGTTTTTTGACGGTGTATTTGTCAGTGCTGAGGGCAGTATTTGCGTGCCCGTTTTCTTATTTAAAATGTCGTTGATGTCGGCGGCCCAACTCGCGATGTAAACTGCGCGGCCTAAATTCTCTGCAGACGCGAGTGCCGCATCCACTTTTACTTTCATCCCGTCGGTGATAACGCCTTCATCTGCGTACTTCAATATGCTTGCTGCGTTAAGTTCGCTAATTAGCAATTTGTCACCGTCTAGCACACCGTCAACATTGGAAAGGAGTAAAAGTTCAGCGTTAAGAAGCTCGGCAATAACCGTTGCGGCTTGGTCGGCGTTTACATTTAGTAATCTGCCTTGTGGGCTTGAACCAATAGAACTGATAACCGGTAGTGTTGACTGGGCTAATACGCTTTTTAGAAATGATGCATCTGCTGTTGACGGTACGCCCACTGCGCCGTATTGGTCAGCTAGTGGCTCACACACCACCATATTGCCGTCTAACAACGACAAACCAACAGGGGTTAAGCCTGAAGCCAAAGCCGCTGCGCATAGCTGCTTATTGGCAGAGCCTGCGAGAGCTCCGCAGATATAAGGCATATGTTCATCGGGCGTAACCCGAAGGCCATCAATTTTTGTGCTTTGAAGACCAAGACTCGCCATAAGCGTTTCTACTAATGGTCCGCCTCCGTGAACCACTACAACGGGGCGTGTGGCCTGCACGTCTTTTACGCTTAGAAATAAACGCGTCATTGCGGCGGTATCGTCGAGTAATGCACCGCCAACTTTAATTACAATTGGTGAAACACTCATAGTACTAACCCTGTCTCTACTGGTTGTTTCGTCATTATGTTAAGGCACTGTATTGCCTGAGAGGCAGCACCTTTCATTACGTTGTCGATTGCAGCGGTAATCACTGCGTATCCAGATGCTTCATCTAACTTCCAATGCAGATCGACAAATGGGGTATGAGCAACGTCATCAATTTTTGGAAAACTCTTGCGCAAACGCACAATGGGTTTATCAGCATAGGCGTCAGTGTACGCTTGTTCAAGTTGTGCGCTGGTGGTACCAGCTTTAACCTTAACGGTTACGGTCGCCAAAATTCCTCT
>Ga0208815_1000484_pt1 | contig 10828 bp, 7 predicted proteins | sample Virmet3438_5245_FD_185733 | JGI IMG/M metagenome (GOLD analysis project Ga0208815, IMG submission 185733) | Marine viral communities from the Southern Atlantic ocean transect to study dissolved organic matter and carbon cycling - metaG... | ecosystem: Environmental > Aquatic > Marine > Oceanic ... | reverse complement strand
TGTTGGTACTTATGATGGTTCTAATATAAAATTATATATAAATTCAACTTTAAAAGATACAAAATCACAATCAGGAACTATTAATGTAAGTACGACAGGATATAGCATTGGTAGGCAGCCTCAATATGGGAGATATTTTAATGGATTAATGTCGGAAGTTGCAATATTTAACTCTGCCTTATCATCTTCTACTGTAAAAACTATATATAACAATGGACAACCTATACTATTAACAGAAAATCAAGGTGGTTATAAGTCTAGTAGTAATTTAGTGGCGTATTATAGGATGGGTAGTGGTGAGGGTGATGATAGAAATTCATTTAGTGGGACTGGAAGAGGAATAATATTTGATCAAAGCAATTCTAGTTTAGGGGAAGATTTAATAATAAATGGTAGTTTTGACACTCAAGAGGATGAAAATACTATAGGTGCAAGTAATGGATGGTATCAGAGAGACAGTAATAATGAATATTTAGGAAGTTTGGGTGGTGGAACAATTTTAAGAGTAGGTAGTGGGGAAAATTATCAAGGAACAGGCACAGGCTCTATAAATATGAGGGCTACAGAACCTACAACTATCTATTTACAAACAAATGGGGTAACTTTAGATGCTGCTAAAACTTATAAAATAGTTGTAACTATATCTTATTGGAATACATCGTACACTAATGCTGTATTAAGAATTGCAGGTGCAGGTGATTATAGGGTAGGAGATATAAGAAATGGAAAAATTACAGCCTATAGAAGGCATACAGTTTCATACCAAAGATTTAATTTATCAAATACTGGTGAGTTTACTATAGATGAAATAACTATGCAAGAAATTAGTGGGAATCCAGGCAGATTAGAGAACTTTGACGGTTTAGATTTTAGAACTAATGTACCACAAATATATGATAAAGCATTATTTTTTAATTCATTAGTATTTGATGGTACTAATGATTATATAGCTATCCCAACTTTAGGTAGTTTTGCAAACTTTACTGTTAGTGCATGGTGTAAAACAACAGAAACAGATGGTAGATATATTATAACAGGTGGAGATGCAGGTTGGTACATATCTATTGGTAGGGGTACTGGTGATTATGATGGCTCAATATCATGGTTTAATGGCTCAACAATTACAGGTACATCAAATGTAGCAGATGGAGAATGGCATCATTGTGTATGGACATTTGAAGGTTCTACAAAAACTTATAAAATGTATGTAGATGGATTAAATGAATATAGTAGCTCAGGTGGAGGCTCATATACAACAGGATATTTTCAACAAATAGCTTCACTTTCTACCCCACCAAATAAAACATTTAATGGTTCTATTAGTGAAGTAGCTGTATGGGATTCTGTTTTAGATGCCACTAATGTAACTGCTATGTATAACTCTGGCAAACCTATAGACTTAACTTGTGATGCAGGTAATTATAATAATGTTAATAATTTAGTGGGTTATTGGAAAATGGGAGATGGGTATTTAGATGAGTTGCCGAACCATCCAAGTACAGGAGGGATATTAGACCAGGTAACACCTATTATTTCAAGTGAAGAATTAATATCTAATAATGATTTTAGTGCTGGGATTTGGAGTTCAGCAGGTTTTTCAGATGAAGGAGAGAGTGCAACTGTTAATTCGGATGGACAATTAGTTTTGATAGGAAAAGCAAAAGCAGATTATGTTTATAAGTCTAACTTAATAGAAGGAGGAGATACTAATTTTTATAGATTAGAGGTTAATATAGATTCTTCTTCAAGTGGTATCTATGGACACTCGTTCAATGGTTCTGTACAGCCAAATATAAATAGTATTTCAACAACAGGTAGTCATGTTTATTATTTTCAATGGACACAAAGTTTTGATGCTATTTTACGCATCCACGTTGGTAATGATGCAGGAACAGAAGATTTAAATACAATGGTTGTGAATAGTGTAAGCCTTAAAAAAGTAGAAGGAAATATTGGTATGTGTAAAAATATGAACGCATCAAGTCAATCGACTAGCGTACCAGAATAGGAGAAAAGTATGGGATTTAAAAATAGAAAATGGGTAATTATTACACTCGCAGACTACAATGATGATGAACTAGAAAATTTAGTGGGTAATGCGATACAAAGTAGTGTAAATTCCCTACGGAAAAGTGTAGACTCTTCTAAGGCGATTTTAAAATGGGATGGCGAAACGCCTTCTGTCTTTAGTGGTATGACTACATATAATCATAGTGAAATTTTAACAATATTAGCAACAGAGGAATGGACAGCAAATGAAGATTAAATTAAAAGAAGGTAGTTTGCCGAATATATGGAAACAATGTGGGACAACTTATAAAGACTGGCAAGATTTACATTCAGGGAAAGAAATTGAAGTTAAAAATGTTCCTGATTCAATAAAGCACTTAGTAGATGTTTCTGCTAATAAAAAAAAGGAGACTAAATAATGGCAACAGTAGCACATGCGTTTTCTCCAAAAGAGTTTAAATGTTTTGTCATTTCTGACGCAACTAACGCAGGAGCATCAGGAATACACTCCTCTAATATGCAACAATTAGATGTTGATTCGATAGGATTTCCAAGTCTCAATGTTAATCAAGTTTTAGATGTTAGAAGTGGTGTTGGACATACTCTAAAGGATGAAGATTTTTTTCAAGATAATAAAATGAGAGTTGTAGAGCTTTCTTTGTCAGGTACATTACACGATGATGTAGGACATAGATTGCTTATAGCTAATATTTGTGGAGCAGCACAAGCAGATGACACGAATCAAACTATTGCAAGTGGACATAAAATAGTAGCACAAAAATATGGTGCTGCTGTAACAAATAACGCATCATCATTAACTGTAGTTCTTCAACCATCAGATGTTTCCAACCAAACAGGTTTAGAGTTCCCAGGAATGGTTGTAACAAACTTTGCAATATCTGCGGATGCAGGTACTGAAGGGGGACTATATAAATGGAGTGCAACACTTCAATCTGGCAAAGTCCCTGATTTAAATTCTACTGCTGCGGCAGGTAGTGCAGCATATGCAAATGGGACTACTACTACTTTAGCTTCTGCAAGTGGAGTTGAAGTTTATAATGCGGATGCAACATTAAATAGCTTTACTACCACAATAGATTATCCTGCTGTATTTACAGGGATTACATCTACAGGTTATGAAGTTGTTAGTAGAGGAGCAGAATGTTCTGTAACTCATGATTGTCAAGTCAAATATGATGGAAACACTAAAGCGTTAGTAAATTCATTTGATACGCAAACTGCTGCAAATGCAGAAACTACATTTATTATTGTAAATAATGGAAAGTTTGGCGTAGATACTGCTAATGGAGTATTAACTAATGTAGCATATTCAGAAGGTGATATAATGATGCTTGATGTTTCAATTAAAGCTGTCGATGATGGTACAGATGAGTTGCTTATAATTGACTTAAGTGATTAATAAAGAGGTAAAATGAAAGAAGTTAAACTTAAAAATGGTAAAAAAGTAAAGTTAAAAGAGTTGTCTTTAGATGATAGGGACTTTCTTTTAGACAATACACAATATGTTATGGATAATGGTGAGATACAAGAAGTCAAAATGATGCACTCTACTCTCACCAAGTATCTTAGAACAGGTATAGATGGCGACACATCTGATAAGACATTAATGAAGATGTCTTTTGAAGATAGAGTTGAAATCTTTAAAGCAATACAGGGGAATATGTTACTGGGGGAAGAGAATCCCTCAAGCTAACGCTTAATATTCTTAATGACAGTTGGTGCGAGGGTTGTCAGTATCACTCGTTCCCCTATAAGGCTACGCCACCTATAAGTGGTAGTAAGCCTCGGCAGTTTGAGTCTATGCAAGATGTATGGGATGTTGTTGATTTACTAATAGAGGAGGTGAAACATTTTAATAATGAGGGTAAGAGCTTTGATGTTAGTCGTTCAATTAATGCTCAGTTACCCTTTTTTACTTGCAAAAACCTATTTCACTCTAAAGAAAATCAAACAGATATTCAAAGATACATATACTGCCAAGACTTTAATATTCAACCCTATCCAGGCAGTTATGGTGAGCAACCTGTTTTATGGGTAGAAAAAGCGTTTATAATAAAGAGTGCGTTAGCAAAATTAAACAAGGATAAGATAGAAGATGGCAAGAGCAGAAAATAGTGTAACAATAAAATTTAAACCTGAAGGTCATGAAAAATTAATTAGTGCAATTAACAAACTTGATGTTGCAACAAAAAAATTAACTAATCAAAATTCCAAAGTAGCCAAATCTTCAGGGCTATTAAATACTAGAAATAAAAGATTAGCCAATACTAATAGGACACTTGCATTTAGTTTTGCTACTCTAAGGTCTCATATGCTATTGGTAAACTTTGCTATGGGTGTTCTTGGTGTTAGGGCTATAACTAGATTTACAAAAGAAGCTGCTAAAGTCGAGTCTATGGGTCGTGCATTTAAATCATTGTCTGGTGGGACTACAAACGCTTCTATTGCTATGAATAAATTAGAAAAAGCTACTGATGGTACTATGTCTCAGTTCGATTTATTGCAACAAGCTAATAATGCTATGATTCTTGGAGTTACTAAAAACTCAGATGAAATGGCTGAAATGTTTGATATGGCACAAAGACTTGGTAGAGCTTTAGGACAAGACACTAAGCAGTCAGTAGAATCACTTATTACAGGTATTGGTAGGCAATCTCGTTTGATGTTAGATAATATTGGTATAGTAGTTAAATCAGAAGAGGCTTATAAAAACTATGCTGATAGTTTAGGAAAATCTGTAGAGGATTTAACTGATAGTGAAAAGAAACAAGCATTTATGAACGCAACTATGGATGCAGCTAAGAGGAAAGTAGCTGATCTTGGAGTTGAAACATTAGAGACATCTGACCATATACAAATAGCAACTACTGCTATGATAGAGGCTTCAAAAGCAATAGGAGATTTATTTGCTCCTGCTGTAGAAGGTATTGCAAAAATGTTTAAAATTGCTTCTGAACATGTTGAAGATTTTGTAAAAGGAGTAAAGTTTGCTATAGAAGGTAGACAGGATTTTGATCCTTTTGAGGTGTTTAGAAAAAGTTTAGAAGGTTTAGATGTAGATAGTTTGACAGTAATGCTATCTAATATGGATAGTGAGTTAAAAAAACTTGAAGAACAACAAAGAAAAAATGATGTTTTTAATAAAGAAGTAAATAAAACTCAAGCTGCAGCAACGCAAGCAAAGAAAGATGATATTGTTGAAATAAAATTATTAACAGATGCGGAAGCAGAAGCAGCAATAGCTGCTCTGCAATTAGATCAAGGAACAAGATTAGTTATTGGTGCATACGAAGACCAAATTGCAATAATAAATGAAGTGGTAACTGAACAAAAAAATTCTACTGACATCACTATGGATATGACTGACAAAACTACAATTCTAGTTGAGCAGATTAGAATATTAACCAAAGCATTAGAAGCGGCAAAAGCAGCAAGGGCAGGTGAGGGTGAAAATGATGTTTTTTGGACAGAACAAATGATTAAGACTACTAAAAAAAGAGCAGCATCAATTAAAACCATAGGAGATTCTATCGTACAGCTTGGGGCAGGGAATAAAAAAGCAACTATTTTAGGGTTGCAATTATCACAAGCAGGTGCTATTGGAGATTCTATAGCAGGTATGGCAAAATCATTTAAAGAAGGTGGTATAACTGGTTATTTAGCAGGTGCTGCTATCTTTGCACAGATGATGGTTCAAATTCAAACAATTAATTCTCAAATTAGAGAAGCACAAAAAATGGAACAAGGTGGTTTAGTTGGTGGGCGTAGACATTCGCAAGGTGGAACAATGATAGAGGCAGAGCAAGGTGAGTTTGTTATGAGTAGAAGTGCTGTCGAGGCAGTAGGTATAGAGAATATGAATAGAATAAATCAAGGTGGAGGTGCAGGTATTACTGTAAATGTTTCAGGAAATGTGATGACGCAGGATTTTGTAGAAAATGATTTAGCAGAAGCAATTAGAAATGCCGCAAGAAGAGGCACAGACTTTGGAGTATCATAAATGTTAAACTTAAACGCACTTTTTAAGAGTGATATAGATAGTAAAACTTTAAACCTCGTACCGCTAGTAAGAATAACAAAAGGAGACACTATATATGTTTCCACTAATAGTATAGAGTTTGATGGTAATTATTACAACCCTATCCTTTTAAACATCCCATCTTTAAAAGAGTCAGTTAATTTTGAGTCTCGTAAGTATACTATATCTTCAGTTGATTTGCAATTATCTAACTTCCCTTTTGAGGGCGATAGACTTTCAGATGGCGACGATTTAATTAACTCTGAAGTGGAAATTCGTTGGAAGTCTCAAAGTTGTCAAGTTTGGGGTGATTGTTTAAAAGTATTCATAGGTAAGGTTAGAAATGTAAAAACCACTTCTGATAATTTAGTTTTAAGTGTCGAAGATGTTTCTCAAGAAAATTTGCATAGAGACTTACCTGTATCAAAGAACAGTTCTGGAGAGTATGTTCCAGATAAATATAAAAACAAGCCTATTCCTATAGTTTATGGGCATGTAGACAAAAGTCCTCTTATTTTTGGAGACTTTTATAAGACTTTAATTGCCGACTCTAAGAATTTATTTGAATTTGTACAATATGAAAACCAGTTTGGGCAAACATCTCATCCATTATATGTTTTGACTAAAGAACATTTATTAAATGTATTAAAAGAGAGGGATGGCGGTGAAGTTCAATATGATGTGGGAAATAATAAAATTGAAATAAAAATATTAGACTTGCCAACAATAGATATTGATGGGAATGTGATACAATCTAAAACCCAATTTTTAGAGTGTCATGATTCTAGTAAAAATTACAGAGCAACTTTAAGTAATGTTTTAGAACCATCTTTGCAAGATAAACCTAGTAGTTATTTTGATAATCCGCCAGGCTCTTTAAATAGAATATCTGATAATTCATTAGAAACTAATGATATTAGTTGGGATGGTTTTAGGGAAAGAGACTTTTCACATCATACTTGGGATTCTGTAGACTCTTATGTGCCTTCTTCAAATGTCATATTATTATACGATTCAAATGATGGAACATTGGCAATAGACTTTAGGACAACTACAAGATTAAACCTCACTAATAATGGTACTCCATATACAATGGGAATGGAAGATTTACTATTAAAATTAGGATTTAATTTTTTACCAAAGCATGATTATGAAAATATAGGAAGAACATATGATGATGAAGGCGAAATTATACAAGATGGGAAGCCAATTCATTTAATAGGTTTAGTAGTCAATGGTATAAATTTATCTGAAATATTACCTTTTAATTATGCTGCCTCTTTTGAAAACCCAGACGATCAACATGGCGATCCTTGGGGCTATGTAATTCATACCAATAGTGATCAAACACATGATGTTGGAGGTGATGGGATTTCTGGAATAAGTAGAGGACTTGGCGGATATGGTGGTTATAGTGATTTATATGAGTTATATGATAATGATGTAAATAAATTTATTAAGATAAATCAGTTATTTAACTTTACAGGTTTAGGGATATGGTCAAGTAATACACCTGATGAATGGGATGGAACTGGAAATAGCCCACAAGCAGCTATTGAAGTTGCTATGCAAACATCTTTGGATGGCAACATGGGAATATCTACATTAAATTTAACAGGCAATTTGAGTGAAATAGATTTATTAAGAAAAGTTCAAGCTACCAATGTTTTAGAGGAAGATTTTTATGCCAATGTAAAAGGTAGATGGGATGAAACTGGGGCGTATACTGATCATGCTCCTACCACAAGAATGGGTAGGAATGTACAAGAAGTTTTGGTAAACCCTATGGATGAAAATACTCTTAATGAATTGGATTTCTTATCTAGTAAATGGCATACCGATCCTTATATAAGTAATGAAGGTTCTTGGGATGGTAATTCTCATTTAGTTTTAGAACCTAATACGACTAATTGGTCATCTAGGTATGTAATAAAATTTAGGGGTGAAATTTCATGTCATTGGGATAATTTTGTAAGTATTACATTTTGGAGAAAATCCTCACAACAAACCAATTTTGGAAATGGTTATATGAGAATTGCTTTTGGTGATCCTTATGATGAAAATTCGCCTTTGATTATTCAAAGTAATTCGTTTATAGGTGGCGGTGCTTTTAAGGCTACTTTTTTTCGTGATGTAGATGAATTAGAAGGTGATAATATATATTGGACTAGCTTTACAATCACAAAAGAGTTGATGGAAGAATTTGGTAGTGCAAATACCCTTTTTTCTGGTATAATACGAGGGGTAGCCTTAAATGCTGATAGAAGTCCAAGAATACAACATGTTGATTATGTTACTGTAAGTGCAACTGAATTTGATGGTTTACCTGACGATGACGATGACGATGATACTCCTGCTGAAGATATTGAGGGTTGTACTGATCCTGAAGCATATAATTACAATCCAGAAGCTACTATAGATAATAATACTTGTATTTACACTAATTCTCCAACTATAGAAGTTTCTGCTTTTATGGCTAATTCGGCAGATTCTCATTATATATATGATGGTGTTAGGTATTTTTCTACAGAAGGGCTTGAGACAGCTACATTGGGACAAGATGTATTCCTAAACGAAAACAATGAAACTATGATTATTGTTGATTTTGGTGGGACTCAATCTGCTTATAATAATAATGAATCATTGGCTACCTTGGATTCATATTTAAATCAAAATATAGTATTTACGGTGTATCCAAATATACAAAATATGATATTTAACAATAATATTACAGTTACTGGTAGTATTGTGATCCTAACAGATTCAGAAAATCAATCTGATAATCCAAGAATAGGCTTCATTGTTAGGGCAGGTGATATGTATGATCAAACATCATTTATTCAAATACGAGCAGAAGTAATTGACAACACTCCTCAAAATAATATGGCTCATGTAGAAATTCCTATAGCAATAGATGAACATTCTCCGCCACCTATACTAGGCTGTACGGATGCTACCGCTTGTAACTATAACGCAGATGCCACCCAAGATGATGGAAGCTGTACATACCCTCAAGATGGATATGATTGTGATGGTAATCCTACAAATTATGGGTGTCAAAACCCTAATGCTGAAAACTATAACCCTGATGCCAATATTGGCTCTGACGAAGAATATTGTATATTTACAGACACCGATGGAGATGGTGTCCCTGATTATCAAGAAATCCCTGGATGTACAGATCCTTTAGCTACAAATTACAATCAATATGCAACTGATGATGATGGTAGTTGTGAATATTATCAGCCACCTGATGTAGAATTAGGTGAAGATGCAGATGTTGAAATTCAACCTGAAACAGGTTTTGATGTTCAACTAATAAAAAACCCTGCTGATATTATACATCACTTAATTAAAGAAGAGATTGGCGTAGAGAGGGGTGTAAACGAGCAAGAAGCAAAAGGTGCAAGAGATTACCATAAATTTAGGTTTTTTAATGAAGGGCAGTCAGAATTTCAACCATGGAATTTTGGATTTACAGTAGACAAAAAGATTAATTCTAAAAAGTTAATAGAGGAAATTGCAAAAAGCACTAAGTTGTTTCCTAAATTTAGAAATGACGGTGAATTTGGTTTTAGTTATATTAAAGACTTATACAGCTTGGCTCACATCCAATCTCAAGTTGGCGGCACTCAAGATATTAAAGAATTAATAAAAAATGAAGATATAATAAGCTATAAGTTTAGTAAAACTCCTTTAGATCAAGTATATACCAGGGTTAAGGTTTTATATAACAAAGACTATGATGACGGAGAATTGAAAAAAGATACAGATTGGCTTTTTATAGAAGATTTATTTTCTAATCAAAGTATAATTCATAGAGACTATTATGGATTTAGTGAAGAAATAGAAGAAGAAGGAGCTTATAAGGGTGGGCAAGAATTAGTATTTGAAAGTGAATATATTAGGCATGAAGGTACAGCAAAAGCATTAAGGCATTTCCTTTTAGGTTGGCACAAAGAACAACATAATATAGTAGAATTAAAACTTCCTTTAAGTTATATAGGGCTTGAAATAGGTGATACAATTACCTTCAATGAAATGATTGAGGGTATTAAAATAAATGGCGAAGATTATTCAAGAAACTATGTATTAAACAATAAAGGTACACATCCAGGAGAAGATCCATTACCTTGGTATATTCAAAGAAATGGACAAGTAATATATCCAATATGGTTTATTACAGAAACTAGAAAAAATATTGACTCTGTTCAAATTAAGGCTATACAAATACATGATTGGACAGCATCAAGACCACCTATAATGGGAGCAATAAATGAAACAAGAGTATCAGATGCTAATTTTACTATCACCAATATTAGAGACCATTTTTATGGCGGAAGAGGTGAATTAAGTAATAATATTGGCAAATTAGGGAAAACTACTTTTGAACTGGAACATTATCAAGAGGGTAATTATGAGTGGACATTTGAGGGTAATGACTTGGACTATACTATTAAAAGCGATGAAGATGGAATAACAAAAGTTATATTTAATAATGCAACTGGAAGTTATCCATACCATGTTAATGTAACTTTAAATTCTGATATAGGCACAGCAACAAATTATATAAAGTTATATAAATTAGGCGACATCACTAAGGATGGAGGCGTTGGATTAAAGGATGTTAAAATTTTAAACGAAATGTTGCTAGGTTCTAATAAATTTACTAAAGATACAATGTTTTTAGCAGATATTGATGAAGATGGTTATGTTAGAGCTTCTGATTTAATTGATTTACAGGAGGAATTAGATGTTGAAGTCTAGCTTATTGTATGG
>Ga0208815_1000478_pt1 | contig 10907 bp, 8 predicted proteins | sample Virmet3438_5245_FD_185733 | JGI IMG/M metagenome (GOLD analysis project Ga0208815, IMG submission 185733) | Marine viral communities from the Southern Atlantic ocean transect to study dissolved organic matter and carbon cycling - metaG... | ecosystem: Environmental > Aquatic > Marine > Oceanic ... | reverse complement strand
TTAATGCCTTCAAGTACAGGCGGCTCAGCAGTTTCCTGATAAACCCAAAAGTGCTTACCTTCAACTTCAAAGCCAACATCAGCAAGCTTTAATGGCTCGCCTGCTGCATTTAAAATTGCAAAGTGGTGGGCGACGTAATCAGCGAATTGTTGCTGCGTTTCTATGTCGTCCATAATATCTGCGTGCTTGTCAAACAGCGCCTTAACCGCGTGTTCAGCATCGTGCAAATTAAAGCGGTGCATCACCTCAATATTTTCTGTTCTAGGATTGAACAGTACCGTGGTAATTGCTGCTTTTATTTGATGCGCTTGGGCTGCAGTGCTGTACGACATTGCGCTAACTAATAGCGCAGCCGTAATTGCGAATGCACTTACGCTTGCGAGCAGAGCATGAGCGCTCTGCTGCAAGCGAGCCAAAGACAACTTATTCGTCATCTTTGTCCTCGTCGTCGGTTTTCAGTTCGGTCTTTGAGTCGTGCATAAGGTCGCGGTACTCGTAAGTGTTACGCGGCTTATTCTTATACGCTTCAATACGCGAAGGAATGATACGACGCGGGTAGTGGTTATTTTCCACATCTACGTCTGCGGTTTCCCAGTGCGGATCAACGGTTACGCTTACCAGCTCTTTGTCTTTGTCGGTAACAATAAGCTTGCTTACGGCTTTAGGTGTACGACGCCAGATTTCCGCAGGAATACGCATTTCTTCTTTCGTGCCGTCTTCAAACGTTAGTTCAAGAATGATTGGCATCACCAACCCACCCTTGTTGCTGAAATCTAGCACGTAGTAGTTTTTGTCTTCTTTCACCGCACGCTCAAACGCTTTACGCTCCCAGGGCTCAAGATCTTTCAAGAATTTCTTGTACTTGTTGCGCTCTTTGTTAGTTACGGTGTAACGATCGTTTTCGTCGTAGAAGTCACTGATATCTTCAAAGCGATCTACCCAAAGTTTTTTGCCTTCTTCTTTATTACGAAGGTCGGTAAGTGACTTCGGTTTCTCCATTTCTGCTTCGCGTTCGCGAGCAAAGTCGATATCTGGATCTTCAGTGTCTAAACGAAGCTTGTATACGCTGTCTAGGCTAATATCTACATGGTCTGTGGTGTAAAACCAACCACGCCAGAACCAGTCTAGATCAACGCCTGACGCTTCTTCCATAGTGCGGAAGAAATCTGATGGTGTAGGACGTTTAAACATCCAACGCTGCGCGTACTCTTTAAACGCGAAATCAAACAGCTCACGGCCAAGAATAGTTTCGCGAAGAATGTTAAGTGCTACTGCAGGCTTGGTATAGGCATTTGGGCCAAGGCGAAGTACTGAGTCAGACTGGGTCATAATTGGCACCTGCGTCTGAGACTTCATGTAGCCTGTGATATCACGTGGCTCTACGCCCCACGGGATCGTAGGATCCCACTCGCGACCGGCAACGCCGTCTAGGAAGCTGTTCAGACCTTCATCCATCCATGTCCACTGGCGCTCGTCAGAGTTAACTGTCATAGGGAAATAGATATGACCTACTTCGTGAATAACCACGCCAATAAGGAAACGTTTCTCAGCAAGCGAGTACGTGCGTGAACCATCGTCACGAAGCTCTGTACGCGGGCCGTTGAAGGTGATCATGGGGTATTCCATGCCGCCAACTGGACCATTTACTGATTGGGCTACTGGGTATGGGTAATCGAAGCTAAAGCGGCTATAAACATCCATGGTGTGGATGATTGATTCTGTAGAATACTTCTGCCATAGCTCGCCACCTTCTTTCGGGTAGAAAGACATGGCCATTACCAATGGTTGAGTGTCACCGCCTTGCTGATAACCACGCGCATCCCACGCAAATTTACGCGAAGAGGCCCATGCAAAGTCACGTACGTTTTCTGCCTTAAAGGTCCAGGTTTTAAGCTTAGTCGTGCCTTCTTTTTCGTTCTCAATCGCTTCTTCTGGTGAAACAATGAATACGATACGGTCAGCTTTTTCTGCCTTTTTCAGACGGTCGCGCTGTGTTTTAGTTAACACGTCTTTCGGGTTTTGAAGCACACCCGTTGACGATACGATGTGGTCAGCAGGAACCGTAATATCTACCTCGTAGTTACCGAACTCTAGCGTGAACTCACCACGGCCAATAAATTCTTTATTAGTCCATGCTTCGTAGTCGGTGTATGCAGCTAGGCGTGGGAACCACTGTGCTAGCAAGAAGATGTCGTTACCACCTTCACGTTCGTCATCAGGGAAGTGCTCGTAACCTGCACGTGCTGAAACAGCGTCTTCTTCTACAATGTTAAACGCAAAATCGATATCGAACGTAACTTTGCTGCCTGGCTTCAACGGTTGAGCCAAGTCAACACGCATTAAGGTGCCAACTACTGTGTGACGTAAGTCATTGCCCGCTTTGTCTTCAACACGAGAAATGGTATAGCCCAGCTCGTTGTCGTCAACAAACTGCTGACGGCGCAATGCACCCATGCTTAGCTTAGCTGGCGCATCGCCGCTAGCAGCTTGCGTACCCGGCCCGCGGTTACCGATACCGCCAAACGTGGTAGTAAGCGCAGACATTGAATCGTCGCGGAATTTGTTTTGGTCAAGCTGGATCCACAAATACTTAAGCGTATCTGGCGCGTTGTTGTGGTAAGTAATGGTTTCGCTTGCTTCAATGCGGCGTTTGTCTTCAAGTAGCTTTACGTCAATATCGTAATCTACTTGTTGTTGCCAATATTGGTGGCCTGGCTCACCAGCGGCGTTACGGTATACGTTTGGAGTAGGAAGAACTTCGTCCAGCTGACGGAATTTATCTTCGAAATCGCCTTTAGTTTGTTTAATAGCGGCGGTACTAGGAAGAGAAATCAGCATAGACAACACTGGCGCTAGCCAGAAAAAGTGTCGTTTTGCGGTGCTCATGCAGGTTCCTTGCAACTTGTAAGTTAGAATTGTTATAAGATAACACCGCCTAGTATATAAGTATGCCTGTCACAATCCAATTTTTTGACCGTAAACTAACCATGTTTTAACGCAAAAAAACTGTAACAGATCGTTTTGTTTCGCGCTTTAACTGTCGTATTCTTAAGCTCTTGTTTTCTTTTTTCTTCCCCCTATGAACCGTTTTAATTGGCAACGTGCCGTTATAAAAGTTGGCAGTGCGCTTATTGCTCCTGAAGGCAATGAGTGTAGTGGGCGTTATTTACTGTCTCTTGCTCGATTTATTACTGCTAGTCGCGAAGCTGGCAAAGAAATTATTCTTGTCTCTTCTGGCAGTGTTGCCGCGGGCCGCAGCAAAGTGAAGGTTCGTCACAACGCATCTATTGCAGAAAAACAAGCCATGGCTGCGATTGGCCAGAATTTAATGATGGCCAACTGGCAGCGCTTTTTCGACTTTCCCTGTGCACAAGTATTGTTAACGGCGGATGATCTACGCGATAGAACCCGCTACGTAAATATTAAAAATACCTTGCGCGAAATTTTGAATCACAATGCGTTACCTATTGTGAATGAAAACGACACCGTAGCTGTCAACGAACTCAAAGTGGGTGATAACGATAACTTGGGTGCTTACACTGCCCTGGTCGCCCAAGCAGACACCCTCATTATCTGCTCAGATATCGACGGTTTATTTACCGCAGACCCAAGAAAAGACGCCAGCGCCACACTCATTCCACAGGTAGATAAAATAGACAGCACTATTTACGGCCTTGCCGGCGGCGCTGGAACTGCGGTAGGAACTGGCGGCATGCGCACAAAAATTGAAGCGGCAGATAAGTGCACCAGTAGCGGTATTCAAACTCTTATTGTAAACGGGCGAAAAGGCGAAACCTTCGATGCATTACTTGAAGGTAAAGTGCCGGGAACCCTATTCAATGCTAGTAGCACTCCCGCCAGCGCGCGCAGACTTTGGCTTACTCATACTCTAAAAACCGCTGGCAGAATAGAAGTTGATAGCGGTGCGAAAGAGGCGTTAGTGCGAAAAGGCGCGTCATTACTGCCATCGGGTATTGTTGATGTCGTCGGTTTGTTTGAACAAGGCGATGCTGTTGAAGTGGTGTGCCAAGGCGAAGTTATTGCCAAGGGGCTTTGCCTGTATAACGCAAAAGACTTAACGCTTATAAAAGGGAAAAAGTCGAAAGAAATTGCCAGTGTGTTAGGTTATGAAACAACGGATGTTGCCATTCACCGTGACGATATGGTGCTTTACTCATAGCGCTACTCAAAAGAATCGCTGCAATAGACTACCGCACATTAAACATTAATTGGCGTTAGTCGTTCATCGATTTCCATTATTTGCGCCAACAACAAAGCGATACATTTATTCACTAAGGGACGATCATGACTGATATCACACCTACACTTGCCGACTACCCTTACAAAGTCACTATCGCCACGCGTTGGCAAGACAATGATGCGTACGGACATATCAACAATGTTGTGTACTATGGTTTCTTTGATACCGCGGTAAACCGTTTTTTAATTGAAGAAGGTGGGCTAGATATACACAACGGGCAATCCGTGGCGTATGTGGTAAGCAGTCAGTGTCAGTACATTGCTCCGGCAGCCTACCCTGAAGACATTTTTGTAGGCTTGCGCGTTATCAAAATTGGTAGAAGTTCAGTGACTTATGGTCTATCGGTTTATGCCGGAGAGAATAAGCGACGCGTGGCTCATGGCCAATTTGTGCATGTGTTTGTAGATAGAAAAACCGACAAGGCCATTCCTATTCCTGTTAATGTGAAAACAGCGTTAGAGTCGATTGTGGAAGTAATGTAGAGCATGGCAAAAATGACGAAACACAATGCATCACAAGCGATGAGCAACGGCAATCAAAAGCAGGTTGTCTTTCTAGACGCCGAAACCATGGATTTGCCCAGTCTTGATACCTCTTCACTCGATGACGTACAAAACAATTTCGACGCCGCGATTACGCTTCATCAACAAACTCAAGCCGAAGATGTGGCCGAGCGCATTAAAAATGCCGATGCTGTGCTGGTTAACAAAGTCGTGCTACAAGCCAAAGATTTACAGCAGGCCAGTCAGCTTCGCTATATTGGTGTAACTGCGACCGGCATGAACAATATCGACCGTGATTACTGCGAACAGGCTGGTATTACCGTTCAAAATGTAGAGGGCTACGGCACTGATAGCGTTGCTCAACATACGTTGACCTTGGCGTTGAATTTGGCCACCAATTTTGTGACGTATCAGCGCGATATGCGCAACCAAGCATGGTCTGCATCTTCTCATTTCTGCTTACTCAATCATCCCGTGGTGGAATTGGCGGGTAAGCATGCGGTAATTGTTGGGCATGGCGAGCTTGGCAAGCGTGTAGAGGCATTGTTTAAGGCTATGGGTATGCAGGTGAGTATCGCTGCTCGCCCAGGTAAACAAGACGACCCTCGTCCAAGTCTTGCATCGCTTTTACCAAATGCCGATGTGGTAAGTCTTCATTGCCCGCTTACTGAAGCCACCGATAAGCTGATTAATGCCGAGACGTTGTCGCTGATGAAGCCAACCGCTTTTCTCATTAATACGGCTCGCGGCGGTTTGATTGATGAGGAGGCACTCTATCATGCGCTTAAAAACAACCAAATTGGTGGCGCGGGATTAGATGTACTAAGTGTCGAGCCTCCGCCTTTTGATCATATATTGCTTAAAGAGGCACTACCTAACTTGCTGGTAACGCCGCATAATGCGTGGATTGGTAATGGCGCTAGGCAAAAACTGCTAGATAGTGCTATCGACCATTTATCTGCCCACTTATCTTCTTGTTTATCAGCTTCCCAGGGCTAGAACACCGCTATGAATAACGCAACCTTATTTGCTCTGTGCTGCCTGATTTGGGGCTCAACCTGGATAGCCATCACTTACCAAATAGGGCATACCTCTGAAACGTTTGCCATTGCGCTGCGTTATTTATTGGCGTCGGCCTGTTTAGGGATTTACTGTGTTATTAGGCGTTTGCCGCTTAAGCTACCGGTACATGTTCATGTGAAAATGGCCGCAGTCGGTCTTTTTTTATACAGCTTAAATTACACGCTGCTGTATATGGCGCAAGCGCACATAATTAGCGCGCTGTTAGCCCTTATGAGTTCTTGTATTATCTACATTAATGTTGTGCTTCGGCGATGGTGGCTTAAAGAGCCTATAAGAAAAGAAGTGGTTATAGGTGCTACATTTGGCTTGCTGGGCATTGTGTGTTTGTTTGTGCCGGAGTTTTCCAAAGTCTCCATGGATGCGGCGCTTGCTACCGGCCTCGCTATAGCGTTTGTCAGCTTTTTCTGCGCCTCAACAGGTAACGTTATCTCCGAGCGTATTTTGACCTCGGGTACGCCTGTTATCCAAATGAACTTCTATGCCATGAGCTATGCCATGGTGCTGCTTTTCATCACCTCACTGGCAATGCCGGGTAAGTTGGTCATTCCTACCCATACCGAGTTCTATCTGTCGCTGCTTTATCTGGCTATCTTTGGCTCTGTGTTTGCGTTTGGCGCGTACATGAAACTGTTAAAGCAAATGGGCGCTGACAAGGCTGCATATGTGGTCTTGGTATACCCCATGGTTGCACTGGTTATTTCCACCTTTTTCGAAGGCTATACCTGGAGCGTTTTATCTGTGGTTGGGGTGGTCATTGTGCTGGTGGGCAACGCCATTGCAATGGGGAAAGTACCCCGCTTTATGCGTCGCCCACCGGTGTCGAGCTAGGAGCTGGTAAAACCGTTTATTTGAGCGCGTTGATTTTCTTATTCAGTTCGTAAGCAGGCTCGGTAACAATGGTTTCAAGGGTTTCGATTCGCGCCATCAAAGCTTCAATCTGCGCATCTTTTTCCTCTAAACGCTGCTGCTGTTTGTCGGTCACGCTTTTAACGAACGGGTTGCTGCACTCGCCGTTCATCCAGTCGTTTAGTCGCCACTGAAATTTTGCGTCTAAGTAGCTTGCCAAAAGCACAAGCGACGTCAGGCTGCCAATTAACAAAACTATACTTAACGTAGACATAATTTTTTCCTAATCCAAATTTCAAGGTTGAAGGCTTTTAGGGAAAATGCCCTAAACGCACGTTACTGCACTTACTGTTTTAACTAGTCGTTTGTTGCTTAAAAAAATTACAGCATTGACGAAAAAAGTTTGTAATAAAAATTCGCGGGGGCAGACTGATAGAAGTAACACAATAAAATAACAACAGTTTTTGTGATTAGGGATGTGACGTTGGGGCAGGGTTTTGAAGATGTTTTTGCGCAATACGGGGCAATACTGAGCCGTGTAGCCAACAGCTATGAAGCAAACGAAGCGATGCAGCAAGAATTATTGCAAGAAATTGCTATTGCCGTCTGGCAGGGGCTGTCTCGCTTTAAGGGCGATAGCAGCGTGAAAACCTATATTTTGAAGATAGCTCATAACCGCGCAGTTACTCACGTAGCAAATCAAGTGAAGCGTCTCGATACCCATCAATATGACCACGATGATTTGGGCTCTGACAGGTTCGTGAGTACTACCCATTCACCAGAGGAAATGTCTAGTCAACACCAGTCATTAGAACGCCTACTTCGCGCGGTACGGGCACTTCCATTGCAGTCAAGACAAGTGCTAACGCTTTCTCTTGAAGGCTTAAGTTACGATGAAATTGCAGACGTCTGTGGTCTGACTAAAAATCATGTTGGTGTGATTTTAAAGCGCGCCAAGCAAAGTATCATGCAGGAGCAACCGCATGCATAATTCAGATAAAGAGAATCAAACGAACCCGCCCGTATCAGCAGACGATGCGCAAAATGATGGCCTTTCTGCGCTATGGCAAGCTCAGCCAGTTACGACTATCAACCTCTCGGAAGTAAAAGCCAGTTTAAGCAGCGAGCGAACCAAGCAACGCTGGTATATGTTGGTTGACTCCTTAACGTTTATCCCAGCGATCTACTTGCTAGTTGTTACTTGGGAAAAGTTCACTTTTGTCGCCCACGCGATGTTTGTTTTTATGCTGGTCACGGCTCTTCCCTTGCTTGTTTATCAGCTGTGGTTAAGAAGAGTGGCTGCATTTTCAAAAGACACTCAAACCGCTGACCACCTAATGCAGCTAATAAAGCAAATTAAGAATAACGTGAAGATTGCTGTAATCACTAAACACTCGACATGGACTGCAGTGTTATTTGGATGTGCCTTTCTGGTGGAGCGCTATTTTTATGGGGAGCTTACCCCAGAGAAAGTTATGAAGATGGCTATAGTTATGACGTCCATGAGCGTTGTAATGCTAGTGTGGTATGTGTGGGCGAGCAAAAGACAAAAGCGTTTTGAGCGTCAACTCGAAACGCTTGAGAAGATGGCACAGCAGCGTTAAGGGCGCATGAGTGCAAAAGTACGATGTTTTGACTTTGAGCGCTTAATTGTTATTACTTGTGCTCGGAGTGCTCACATTATCTTTCAGATCTTGCTCTGCGCTTTCATTGGACTCGTCAGCTTCACTGTCGTCTTCATCACTATCTCTACGGGTTCTGTTATCACCCAAGAAAAACTCATAATAAAGGTCCAACGCGAACTCAGATTGGTCTTCCAGTGTGGTTTGAATGGCTTCTAAATATAAACTAGGTAGAAGCTGATATTTTACCGCCAAGTCAGGCGGTAGTTGTCTGCGTCGTAGCGTACTATTGGCGTCGTTGTTACTTAGACCCACGTCCACATTGTATTCCACAGATAATCGCTCGTTTATCTGCCCTCTTACCGACAGTAAATCTTCGTTAGTGCTTAAACTAAAATCATCAATACCTAGCGCGCTTCCCACTTGTCCTGTCAGGGTTTTGGTGTTGGATAAACCAAAACCTACCAGCAGCGCAGCGTAGTTAGGATCTTGTGTGCCCGAGTTCGGTCCAGAACCTGTAAGTAGATATGACAATACGCCCTGTTGATCCATTGCAGGCTCAGAGAACAGGTTAATACTTGGCGAGTCAGCCGCGCCATCAATTCGGATACCTGCAATTACGTCGTCATCGGTTTTAGCCGGGTCGCGGATGGCTTCGACCAGCAACAAAGGTTGGTCAATTGGGCCGTTAAATTGTACTTCACCGGTTTGAATAATTAACTGTTGTCCGTAAGCGTTGTATCGACCATTTAAAATTTGAAGGTCACCATAGCCCACAAGTGCAGGTTGAGTGTTTACGCGAATGCCACCATACAAACTTGCAGTAAGTCCAAACGCTTCGAGTTTTACTTCTTCGGTTTTGTTTTTGTCGATGTTGACCAATACCGAAGCGTGGACGATATCTAGCGGTTCCTCTCTATCCGGTTCGCCACGCAGGTGCACGTCTTTTGATGGGGAAACAGCACTCTCAGGTAGCGACTCTATTTCAATTCTCGCCCAAGGAATATTTACCTCGCCACTCACGTCCACTTTTTCTTTTGTGGCGGCGATATCGATATTCGGTGATACCTTGAGTCGAATGTTTGGCTGACGAATTTCGAAACCGTTTCCCTTTAAATTAAATGTCGCACTGGGGTTGGATGACCAGTCTAACTCGCCTTTTAACGCCCCTTTTCCTCCGCCTAATAAGAAGGTGCCGTCTAGTGCAGCGGTTTGACCATTAAGCGATACTTTTTGATTCCAATCGGCCAGTGTCACAGGCGTATCTTGTATATCGATAGCGCCATTTGAAACCGTCAATTCACCGTTAAGCGTAGGGTCGTCAATGTAACCACTTAACGATACGTTCCCATTTAACTTTCCTGTAAGGGTTCTGATAGCAGGGGAAAGGGGTTTGAATGGTGCAACATTAAGCCCTTGCATCTCTAGTTTACCATCGAGTGGTATACGCGATTCGAAAGGACGGGTATTCAAGGTTAGTGTTGCATCCCCGACATCTTGGCTTGAGATCACAGACGTTGATGCTAACTGCCCCTGCTTTATCTCTCCTTTAGTTTCTATGGAGTTAATAGTGAGCGTTAGCGGGCGCGTTTCACCAAGTTGCCATGGCGCAGAACTCATAGACGCAGTAAATGTAGCATCGATTGGGTCGTTAGCTGAGTAGCTGCCTTTGGTTTTTACGGTAAGTGTTGCTTGTGAGGGGCTTGAAACAACAGTAGGCGCTAACTCGTTCGCCCACAACCCGATGGGCAGCGCCGTCGCGCTGATATCCCAACTGGCTTTGTTTTGTTGATAATTCACGTTTGAAATACACAGCTCACCTTCTTTTCGAGAGGTCCAACAGTGCTGACCTATTTTAGCCGTTATAGGTGTGGTGCCTATATCTACACTAAACGGGCTTGATAGCGTCCACTGCATATTAGCGAGCTTCAATGCGGTATCACTAATTTCTCCCACCCAGTGATTGTTAGTCCATGCACCTTTTAAAGACAGCCCAATATTATTGTTGGGCACAGCTAGGTCAATATCTGCGGTGTGGTCGCGATAGGTACCGTTAACTTTGATTTCGCCGTTCAATGGTCCTTGCTGCGCGGCAGAGGCATTTAAATTGGGTGACACAGCAATATTAGATAGGGCGAGTGTGCCGTTAGCACTTGGGTTTTGCCAAGGACCGGCGGCTGTGATATTGCCACTTATCGCACCTGTCACTTCTGGGTATAGGCTTGAAATAGCGTTAACGTTTATCGCAATATTTGCATTTAAATGCCGCTTATTCAGTACTTGAGCAATGGCGCGTATCGTGTTTCGCTCTTGCTCGTGTTTTTGAATGATATTGACGTTAGTAACGAATAAGTCGCTGGGGCCAGCATAAACCGCATTCCCCTTCACCTGAAGCGGTTTGCCCTGAAGTACGCCCGAGACAGTCATATCTCTTAGGCTCATGTGTAATCCGCCGCGCTCAGAGTATTGCAATATACTGTCTATTTCTCCGCTAATTTTTTCAGGCGCATAAGTGCTGAATTGCCGCCCTGATACATTCTTAAGCGTTGTCTTACCTTCCCACGCGATACTTTCATTTAGATAAAGGGTACC
>Ga0208815_1000476_pt1 | contig 10930 bp, 12 predicted proteins | sample Virmet3438_5245_FD_185733 | JGI IMG/M metagenome (GOLD analysis project Ga0208815, IMG submission 185733) | Marine viral communities from the Southern Atlantic ocean transect to study dissolved organic matter and carbon cycling - metaG... | ecosystem: Environmental > Aquatic > Marine > Oceanic ... | reverse complement strand
CACTAATATTTATTGCTTCAAATAATCCACTCCAATCATTCTTACTATCAAACAAATCTTGAAATGCTTCAACAATAGAATTTAAAGCCGGTAAAAGTTCATCTGCTAATTGTTTTCTAAAACCATCAAATCCAAAACTCAACATTGTTAATTGGTCATTGAAATATTCCGCATTTGCCGCAAACCCTTCGCTTGTCTCATAATTCCACTTTTCTAGTTCTTCTCGACCTGCATTTAATAAAGGAATTAATTGCGCCCCTGATCTACCAAATATTTCCATCGCTAACGCCGCCTTTGTTGCCCCGTTAGGCATCTTTGAAAAACGGTCAGCAATATCGCCTAATAGAACCTCAGACTTTTTTAAATTCCCATCAGAATCCCTAACGCTTATTCCTAACGCTTCATAACTTTCAGAATAAGTTTTAATACCTTGATCCGCTTCTCTTTGTGATTGCGCTAAACGTCTTAAACCCTTTTCAATTGTTGATTGTTCTACCCCCGCTAATTTCCCGGCGTTGACGTATGCCTGCAAACTATCCGCTGCAATTCCTGTTTGCCTGCTTAGTTTTCCAAATGCGTCAGCCTGATTTATTGCACCCGTAACAACTCGACTAAATGCCCCCGCCGTCAATATCAAGGCCATCGCCTTAAACGCCGTATTAACGCTTAACGCTGCCATCCGTACATTTTTCAATCTTCCCTGTAACCCCTGCATGGAGTTACCCATTCTTTTTATTGCAGCCTGCCCCGTCGTTTTCGCGGCAATTATCATGTCGAATTTCGCCGCCATTATTTCTTATCCTTATTCAAAATTTCAATCGCTTTGATCTCCATAATTTGCAAATCTTCTATAATCGACTTGAGATCATCATACTCGTATAGTTTCGCTATGGCTAATACTGAGTCGTAGTAAAAGCCTGTGACTTGACCTAATGCACTAATGCACCATTGTGTTTGACATCGCATAAACAAATCAAACGCATTTAAATGTTCAGGCCATAAATAAAATTGTTCCTCTTTCTTTTCAGGCAATACAACGCCGAAGGCTTTCGCCGCTGCCTCTAATTCTTTATCACCTTCTTTTTCTTTACTATTTTTAAAAATATAATCAACCGCCCCTGTTAGTTTTTTGTTTTCTCTCCTGTAACTGAATCAATATAAGTTTTTGCAATTTCAATTCCGACTAATGGTTTTTCAAGTAATTGATCAAAAGCCTCATCAGTAAAAGGTATTTGTTCATCATTTGCATCTAAAATATCTTTCCAACCAACAACAACTTCTTTCGCAAACTTTCGCGCAGCCTCAAACATTACATCCATTTTTGTATTCATTAACTTCTTTTGATATGCTTCGATCTTTGATTGTTCTATTCTTTTAAATACACAATAAAAATTTTGCTTTTCATATTTGCCGTTATCAACAGGAACTTTTAATTCAATTTTCCATGAGTAGGTGTCTGATTTACCAAGAACTAAAGGCACTTAAATTTAATACGTCTAAATAGTAGGGTAGACCCAATTAACAACTAAAGCAATATCAACTAAAAAGTAAAGTGAACTCATCATTTCCACTATTAGGCAAAGCCCTATAACCAATATCTAACATTTGATAACCTTCGTTCTCTCCTTGTCCAATTGTTTCCAACTGTGTTTGACCTGCTGTAAATGTGATCTTGTTGCCTGCTGTTTGCCCATGTTGATGAGTCAGGTTTCCTGTTGCTGTTGAATTAACGATCTCATAATAATTTTTAGTACCTAACGCAACCGATTCAATTGAAACACTTCCTGAACTTGCGCGGTCTGTGATCCTGACCTGTTTTGAACTTCCTACTAATTCGGAATAGTAAAGATTGTTATTTTGCTCAAAACTAAATGAACTTAATGCTCCCGCGTAAGAATGCAATTGGAAAGCAGTTGTGTTTGTACTGTTCGCAACCTTTGGCACTAATTGAGCATAGGTTGGGCTGAGTATCGTTGTTGCAGTTGGCGCGTTATACAATCCTAAAAAGTTAAATACAAATTTTGGTGTATCGCCTGCCTCTATTTGATATGTAAAACTCCCTCTTGCACCTGTCATTTTATGTAATGATCCATCTATATAGATACCAATGGTCAAACTATCAGCCGTTTCTAAATTGGTCTCTGGGGTGAATGTATTTGTAGAAGCTTGATCATCGTGTACTAAGCCACATCCCAGTAATAGGTCTGCATAGTCAGGCGCGGTTCCTGCTGTGCCCGACGGAGTAGCCGAAACAGTTAAAGTTAAACTGACATGAGTATTAGTTTGAATAAAAGGTCTAGACCCAAATTTTCCATCAATTGTGTTTCGATCTAACGCCGTTGCAGCGACAGGTTCAATTGAAACGTCAGTCGCTAAGACCGCATCGGTTCCCGCCAATGTAGCCGCCGACGCATAAGAACTTTCTTTCTTGGCTGCTACCAGCGTCTTTTTTGTTCGTAATACAGCCATCTAACCAAAACAAATTTACAATATGTCTACATATTAAACGAAACTTGCTGTTTAAGCCTAGACACTTGCTAAATCATTATTTAAGGTTCGATATTTAATTTGATAAGTACAAGTTACAACGCCCGCAGGTTGATCAGCATCAACAGTTTCATTTGTAGTTCCTGTTGGTATGACGTCCATCGTATAACCACCCAACGTTGAAGTCATAATTTTATTATGCAAACTTTCGACAATCGGATCAGCGACTTCATCAGGCGTATCGCCTCGAACGATCACCGCAATTTGTAGTTCTAACGTCCAATCAAGAGTCGCTAGTGAAGTTGTTTGACTTGCGTTGTCTGCGCTCCATGAAATTAATAAGGCCGGACTCTCTGCCCGACTTAATGCGGTTACTCTTGACCGATAGATTCTTGTACCGACTGAAGTAGTACCAGTCAAAGCAGCCTTAACAGCGTCTAATATATGCTCTCGTCTTGTAGTCATTAAACCTTAGATAATGAAATTTGACGCGTCAGACCATCAATATCAGCTTCATTTACTCGCACCGTATAACTCACATCATTTCCATTTGCATCTTGCACCGTTAACGTATCGCCAAATTTTAAAGAACTAAAATCAGAATTTTTTACGTGTAAAACATAATCAACTGCTAAAACTTCACCGCCTGCTAAAACTGAAGTCGGTTGATCTAAATAACCACGCCCGACAATAGTTCCAGACTTGACCAATGAAGTCTCATCAACATTAAAAATTGCGTTTAATGAATCAGTCGCTATTGACACTTGCTTTTACCTTTTTTGTTTTTGATGCAGTTGGTGGGGCTGGAGGTAAAGAAGCCTCTGGCATTGAACATTCTTCAACCGCTTCTTTTGCCTTACCCATATTCAGAAGGGTTACTGCATCCTTATCGCTTAAATCGTGAGTTTCTCCCGCTTCTAGATGTACTCCGCCGACGGCAGTTGATCGTGTGATTAATACTTTCATAATAAAAAAAAAGGGGGGCAATTAAGCCCCCGAGGTTTATTAAGTGGTGACGTCTAAGCAGGCTGAAAATGCACTTGCTTGTCGTACAGCAACGTCGATTGTAGTAATCGCTCTAACACTTGTAAGTGCCTTGCTGAAGTCATCAGAGTCAGTGCCAATTTCGATTTCTAAACCGTTACCCCATACACCTAACGCAACTTGTGAGAAGTCACCAAAGATGACAGCGGAACAAACACTTGAGCTAGAACCTTTGGTTAAGTTGCTAGGTACGTTTGTTGAAACTCCTATTGGATAACCATTGATAACGCCAGGTGTACCACCGCGACCAATACCACTTGGGTCAACGTTCCAAAGGAAAGCACCATCACCAGCAGCAGAACCGCCAGCTCTTAGTTTCTTCAATTCAGAAAGAACTTTAGGGTTGGTTGCGTATGCCATAGAAGCACCGCCAGCGTTATCAACTAAAACTTCCTCTTCTAAGTTGATGAGGGTTTCAAGTGTGATCGCTCCGCCGTTTGTACCGATAGCAACAGAACCAATCCCTGAAGTACCTGTGATGCCTGTTGGTTGTCCAGATGAACCAGAACCTGAGATAACAGCGGCATCAATTCCGACGTTAATGGTGTCCATAAGGTCACGTCTCACAAGCTCTTCGATTCCAGGTGTTGCTTGTAAAAGTGTTTGCCTAGAGAACTTACTTAATGCTGCATAGTTCTTTGGAGCCATTGTCACCTGATCAAATGTTGATTCAGATTGTGTAATAGCTGTTGTTTCAGAACTCAACCAATAGCCTGTAGCTGTTCCTGAACGTCTAGGGATCGCCACGTCACCAATAAGGCCGGGAAGTGTTCTTATCCCTAGAGAACCCGTAATGGTGTTAGCTCTTAAAGCCTCAATAAAATCATCAGCTAAAAGATCTTCTGCGACAACGTTCCCCCCAGTCGTCGCCGAACTAGTGACATATGTGGCTCGTGTGGCTCGTTTAGTAAGCGCAGAATAAGGAATTAAAAAACTACGATCAGCAGATCTCTTGACACCTGAACGCTCAACTTCTTGTGAAAGTTCACGAACTAAACCGGCTTCTCTAGATGACCAATCACCTGTAAGAACTGCCTTAATACCAGCGGCGACACTATAGCGTTCCTCTGTCTTTGCATCCATTTCTAAAGGAGCAACAGTTTCGACAGGCTTAGCTTGGATCTTTTCTAATGCAATTTTTCTTGTCTCTTCAATTGAAGTTCCATCACTAATAAGAGTATCTTTCAACTCGTTTCCTAGTTGATGCCTTTCGCATACAACAGAGATTTCTCTAATGCGGTTGCGCTCGTCAGAAGCTGCTTTTTTTGAAGCTTCTTCACGCACCACTGTCAAATCAGGGGTGTCAGTCATTTCAGTTTTTTCTGAAGGTTTACTTTGTGGCGCGTCCTGAGACGCAACGGCGCTTTCACGCTGTTCTGTTGTCATATTACTTGATTCTTGCTGTTTAGACGTATTAGGTACATTTTCTTTTGCTCTTCCAATTCCCGCCCCCCGATAATCTGCAGGAATTGAGACGACCGACACTTCCGCCGGCGTCCAGTCAACCGCCCTAAAATAGCCATCACGATTTTCTTCTTCCGTCGTTTTTTCTATTGAATACCCCACCGAAATATTCCTAAGTATTCCATCATTAACCATCTCTAAGGTTTCTTTCCCTAATGCGTTATTTGCAAATTTAACCTCGACCATTCCCCGCCTCTTTTCCGAGTCAAGCCAACCTCTTTGAACCACTCCAATAATTTTATCTGGCTGATGATTCAGTAATAAAGGAGCCTGAGAATTTAACCTTTCAAAGTTAATAGAGTCTTTCCCGTGGTCTAAAATTTCATTACCTAAGACGCCACGGTTTACAGGCTCTTCAGAACTAAACGGAAAACTTAAAGTTCTTTTATCCTCTTTAACTTCAAACTCAACTGATTCGGATCGATGTTGTATTTGATTTTCTAGATCACGTTTCTTTTTTTCCATTAGTCTGTGAATCATTTTCATCTATATTAGCTTGTTCTTGCTGTTTAGACGTAGTAACAGTCGTATCAAAAACTAACCCTAGTTGCTCCGCGTTTTGAATTTCAATTTGACGCTGTGGCAATAATTCCTCAATGTCGCCACCCATTTCTGAAATAATATCTGATTGTGTTTTGAAGCCTGCTGACACTGCCTCTTTGGCCGCAGCGATTTCTTTCTGTGGGTCTACGTGTTGCCAACCTCTATGTAAAAACTTGATCTTTCTATACTTATCAGGATCTAACTCGTAATTTGGAAGGTCTAGGGTGCCTGAAAGCACAGCCAGTTCTAGCCATAAATCAAACAAAGGCTGTAAAAATCTTTCTTCTAAATACTTTTGTATGCGCTTGTAATGGTCTTTGTCTTCTAGCAGGCTTAAACGTGAACTTGAATAATTTGACTCACTGTAATCTTTACTAATAGAGGCATAAGAAAGACCTGTACCAGCAGCAAGACTTCTAAGAATAATTTTATTAAACGCCTCAAATTCTCCGCTAGGCGCGTCTAGGTCTGGAACATGTACGCTTTCATTTGCACCTAAATAATGAAAAGCCCCAGGTGACCAACTTGAGATTCTTTCATTTTCATAAACGCTCCCGTCACCAACTAGGCCATCTTCCGCGTCTGTTTGAATAAACGCCATTAAAGCGCTACTAGCTCGCATCTTTATTAAAGAAGCGCTTTGATAACCATCTAATTGATGCATTGCCTCTAAGACAGGAGCAAGCATTGAAACGCCCCGACTTTGTGAAGGTCTATCAGTAACAAATAAATGAATTATTTCATCAGCAGGTATAAACATGTGCCGTTTTTGTCCTGTTGTAGTAGGGAACGGTGTGTCTCCCGGATGCTTTTTGAAAAAGGCATATCTAACCGGCCTTTGAAACTCATTTTTCTCAATGCCTAAACGCCATTGATTGTTTTTGCTACGTGTAGCCCCTTTGTAATCTGAATCAAGTTGCTCAGGCTCTAATAATTCAAGAGCTAAAGGAATAGTCGAACGACCAAAAGGCTTTTTAATTAACCTAATAAATATTTCGCCTGATTCATAAAGCGATTTAGCAACAATAGTCTCAATGTCAGAAAAACAATCACGACCATTAGCTGAACAAGAATCATATCTACACCATTTCCTAAAAGCTAATTCAATTGCGTCATTATATTTTTTATCAAGTTTGCCTCCTCTACTCTTTCGCACCTGAGCCTGAAAGCGCGTACCTTGTCCAACAACATTTAGTGCAAAACTTCTCTGTCCCTGTCTGATGTTTGGGTTATTCCTGCAAAGATCCCTTGCCCTTGCTAGTAGTTTCCCACCACCGCCTAAAATATTACTATCAGCGCTATCAGAAGAGGTAAGCCAACTGTAATTATAACGGCTTTGAGCTGCCCCTGAATAATTCCGCATCTTTGCAGTTTTAGGCATTGGCTTTACTTCTGGTTCAGGTTTGAAAACGTCAGAAATAGCTTGATTAAAAAATCCCATGATTAAAAACGAACAAAGAATCTAGATGGATTGCCTAAGCCCTGCGCGACTTTTTCCGCTGTATCTTCACGCATAACTATTGTGTTTAGCCTTCTTAATTCACTTTGCAAATCAGCAATATTTGACCTCTTGAAGGTACGCCCACCAATTGAATATTCTTGCATTCCATCTTGAAATTTCCTTAACGCTGCTTTGATATTGTCGCGGTCTATCTTGTTCTGTGATCTTGTCTCTATTGCCCCCGCTGTTCCCGTATAAGCAAGACTTTGTTTTACTTTGAAAGTCCCTCCTTTTCCCAGTGGAAACTTTTCACTGCCTTTACTTACTACCGCCTGAAAACTCCAATCACCCTCGTTAAAGCTTTCGCTATCACTTGCCGAAATAGTAAAACGCCACCCGTTATTATGTGCGCTACCTATTGCCGTATGAGCGCCCGAAACCGCACTTCTTAGGTAGTAAGTCAGTGTCCAATCTGCGCTTGTAACAGTCTGATCAAAACCAACCGTTGCGCTGTCATCTTCCCAAGTAATAGTTGTACCCGCCCGCATCACGTCGGGTATTCCTGAGATCCAAGTCATAACTTCTTACCAATTAGTGACATAACTCTGCGTAGGCTTATTACTTATTTTAGCGTCTTTTACGTTTGTTTTATTTGATTTAACGGAATTTAGGAGGTTTTTAGCGCATATATCGAAGAATTGACCCTTTGGAGCCGTTTTTAATAACAGGGCGTAAGCAGCATAGGCATAAACGCAACAATCCAACTTTTCAACCGCTTGATTTGGTTTCTTTTCGTATGTACTGACGGGATAACCTTTACTATTTGTTTTTTGTGTTCGATATTCTCCTGTTAATTCTTTGAAATATTCTTCTGTCGTTTCACTATGGAAAAAGATCTTTCCCGTCCCTTTAATCTTGCTAAATATCCTGTCTTTTATGTCTTCTGTATTTAACAGATAAACAATTCCGCTTTTCTTTCTGACTCTTCCGCTGTAATTAATATCAACCCTTGAACCTTTCCCAATAATCGGGCCGCCCTGCCTGCTACTACCTTTGATTGCAATAACCCCTTTATTTCTGCGCCTCATGCAGTAATCATAAACAGATTGCGTTGCTAATCCTCCGCTATCTACTGCACACCCGTTAATTCTCATCTTTGCGCCATTCGGATGATCATATTGGGCATTTAATAAAACATCTAAACCCGACCAAACCTCACCCTGATTCGGGTCGCCGTAAATAATGTTGTGATCTATTAAGTGCATATTTTCAGCCAAGCCCGAAGGATCAGGAGAAAAACCCCAACAACTCACCTCAATTCTTGAAGTAGCCGAACCCATACCACCTTGAACATCAACACCTAAACAAAGACAAACAACAGATTCAGGGATTGTTCCAGGTACATAATCTGATCTTGTATCCATCAACGCTTCGGCGTTTAACTTCGCTTGAAATTCATAACTAAACGTTTCAGCCTTTCGAGTATTAACCCATGTACGCATTAACGCGGGGTTTTCTTTTGCTTTTAAAAACTCATCACATATTTCATACCAACTAAGCCAGCCCAAGGGTGAATTTAATCCGTTAAGCCAAAAGCCTGCGGTAATTCCTGCGTTCTCTGGTTTCGTTGCCCTCCATTCCCCCTTTCTTAACATCGTCGTTTTAGCCGTTTCATCAAATCGCTCTTTACAAGAAATACATTCATATTCAACCTTGTCTAATTTCTTTGAATCAAATCGGAGCTGTTCAAACATCAATACTTGATAAAAACCACAAATAGGACAACCACAATAAAATTTACGTTGATCGCTTTCCTCGTATTCAGCCTCGATTCTGCAACTGTTTTTTATTGTTGGCGTTGATGTTAAAAATATTTTCCTTTTCGTAAAAGTTGATGCTCTTTTTTCTGCTAACGCTACGGGGTCGCCTTCTCCATCCACATCACCAACATAAGCGCTAATTTCATCAAGCCCGATATAACGCGCTGGCATTGAACGTAAAGAACTAGCGCTATTACTTCCACCGATAGCCAAGAAACCACCCGGAAAAACTTTCGCATATTGACTATTACCACTGTCTCGACTTCTTGGCGGCGGTATCTTGTCAGCTAATCGCGGCGTATCTTGCAACATTGGTTCAAGCCTTTGTTTACTCAACCTTTGAGCCATTGATAAACTTGGCTGAATTAAAAGCATGGGAGCAGGTGCATAATCAATGCAGTACCCGACCCAATTGTTCATGGTTTCCGTTTTCCCAATTTGTGCGGCGAACATTAAAACAACTCTCTGAGTTGGGCTGTCTGTTGATAATTCCCGCATAGGTTCACGCAAAAAAGGCGTTCGATCAGTTCTATATTTTCCCGGTTCCGCTGCCCCGCGACTCGACAATATTCGATATTTATCTGACCACTCATCAACCGTTAATTTTTCTTGTGGTCTAAGACCATTTAAAAAGGATTCTTCCCAAGCGTTCATGTAAATAACCCCGCTTGATATGCAACATTAGTAAGCCTTTTTTTTGATATATCCATATATTCTTCACTCTGTTCAATTCCAATAAACTCCATCCCTTCCTTTAACGCTGCTTTGCCAGTTGTTCCGCTACCCATAAAAGGATCTAAGACAACACTTCCTACAGGACATACAAGCCTAATTAAATAACGCATTAAATCAATTGGTTTTACAGTCGGGTGATCATTTCCTTTCCCCCTATCGCTTTTTGATGCCTTTGCACAATAAAAAAATCTTGCGGCACTTCCTTCATCTCCTTTGTTTGTATAAGTATCATATTCGTTCAGTTTTCCATAAATACTTTTTGTTGTTGTTCTTTTGTTGGGTTTCTGATCACCCGTTTTAACTTCTGGAAATAAATTAACAACCTCTTCGCTTCCATCATGTATTAAATTTGCAGGCCATCGACCTTCAGTTCTAACAATTGGTTCGTTCCTTAAATCAACAAATCTGCCTCCATCCGTTTTTTTAAACCTATTCGGATCACCTTCTAATTTGCCCGGAACCCTACAATCATCAATTCTTAGCTCTTGTTTCTTCCCCCCTTTTCGTGCCATCACAATCGGTTCGTGACTTGGTTTTAATTGCGTTTTACCTTTAGGAAATCCCGACCCATACACCCACATAATTTGATCACGTATTTCAAACCCTGCGTCTTCTACATTGCAAGCCATTCTGTGATAAGTCCTAGCGCTACTAAATGACAACAAATGACCTCCCGGCTTTAATACCCTTAAGCACTCTTTCCAAATATCAATAGAAGGAACTTCGTAATCCCATTTTTTACCCATAAATGACAACCCATAGGGCGGGTCTGTAATTATTGCGTCTACGTAGGCTGATTGGATTTCGCCAAGTTTTTCTAAACAATCGCCGTTAAATAATTTACTCATATCTTCGCTAATTCCTCTAGTGCGTTTCGATGCTCTTCCATTAACAACTGATGTATTACCTGACTATCTGTTTCCCCCGCGCATTGAGGCGCTAAACGATCAGCAACATTTGACAAACTTTCCCTAATCGCTCTACCTAATTCGAAACTACTTTTCTTTATATCGCTTACAGGTATCAATTCTTTTTTCTGCTGTTCTACTTGTAGCTTCGCTAATGCTGCTTGCCAATGTTCTTTTCTAGCTCTACTAACGTTAAAATCTGGGATTTCATCATCAGGCGTTTCATCAATTTGTTTTTTTAATTCCTTTTTTGTTTGAGCTGTAATTGGTTTAGGAGCTGGAACACTATTTTGATCCCATAACCTCACCGCTTCATCTTTGTTAAGTAACTCCCGCCCGTTCACCTTAACAATTGCGTCTTTTAAAATTCCCGTTTGCCTTCTCTGCGAAACCGCTGATCTACTAACACCTTTCAGCTTTGCTAAGTCTGCAAAAGTAATGAACATTTAGCCTATTTGTTAAGTCCCTACGCCTACATAGTAAACCAA
>Ga0208815_1000472_pt1 | contig 10992 bp, 9 predicted proteins | sample Virmet3438_5245_FD_185733 | JGI IMG/M metagenome (GOLD analysis project Ga0208815, IMG submission 185733) | Marine viral communities from the Southern Atlantic ocean transect to study dissolved organic matter and carbon cycling - metaG... | ecosystem: Environmental > Aquatic > Marine > Oceanic ... | reverse complement strand
CCTACTTTAAATAATGTATTTAAGGATAAGGCAGCTGATACTGATTTTACTAGAACCACTTGGAATGTTATAACAACAGGACAACTTAATTATGGACCAATTAGTGATCAACTTGATAAGGCAAAGGAAATAAATTTTGACTATAGTAAGGTTTTAAATCAGTCAATAAGTCGTTATAATCAATTATTTGCTTCTCAAATAACTATTGTTATACCTGGGAATTTTTCTTTACATGCAGGTGATACAGTTTTTATGGACATTCCTGAATCAGGAACCACACAAAATAAAGCTTGTTCTGATGAGGTAAATAAAATGGATGGTGGTTTATATCTTATAACAGATCTATGCCATTATGTTACTGCGAAAGAAACTTACACTAAATTAGTGTTAACTAGAGATTCATTTGGTCGGAAAGGAAGTCCAACTGAAGGACGTAATGAATTATCTGGAAATGCTAAGAAAGTTATGCAAAATAATTTTCTACCAAACATTAAATAGTGTATAATAAATATAAATGTAACGGAGATTTTTTATGACTACTAAAATTCCAGAACACGATTTAAATCATGAGTCTTATATTGATCCTAAAGATCATAAAGAACATGTTAATCATGGTATGATTGAATATAGTGAGGCAGATTTAGAGATGCACAATGATGCATTCCATGCTCATGAAGAGAATGAAGAAAACCCTGGTGGTGCTAAGATTAATGATTGGCACACAAGACATGAGGATCAACATTTAGAAGTATATTGTGATAACCATCCTGACTCATTTGAGTGTAGGGTATACGACGATTAAAATATGGCAGAAGGAGGATTTAATCAAGGGTTTATAGGACAAGACTTTCGTTGGTGGATTGGACAAGTTGCTGACGACTCTTGGTGGCGCGAGAATATAACTCCTGGTAAATTTAAATCTCCTTCTACTATTAGAGGTTGGGGGTATAGGTATAAAGTAAGAATTTTTGGTCTTCATGATTTAGGTGAAGAAGTTATTAAATCTGAGAATTTGCCTTGGGCAAATGTAATGTACCCCATAACAGCGGGAGCATATTTGACTAATTCGGGTCAAACTCCCATGATTCGACAAGGTAATATTGTTTTTGGATTTTTCTTGGATGGGAAAGGTGAATCTCAACCTGTTATTATGGGATGTTTGGGAAATAATTCTCAAACTAAAACAAGAACTCTTATTGGTAATGATGATGTCACTAATACTAATTCTGGGAAGACTGTATGTGTTAGTGGATATTCTGAATCTGCTAATGGTGAAGATTATAAGGGATCTTCTAAACCTGTATGTCCTGATACTGATAAAAAAGTAGAAAAACCAACAAGTGAGCAAATTGAGGAAGAATCTGCTAAACCAGCAGCAGGAGTAAAATTAAATCAATATGGATTACCTGTTAATAGAGATATAAATGAGGCACAAAGAGCTGATATTAATAGTGCAAGAGAGTATGCTGAGAAAAAGGGTTTAAATCGAGAAGAGACTATTGCACATATTAAGAAAAGCGTACAGGCAGGAATTAGTAATAGGGCTAAGGAGGCAAAATCTTCAAGATCAGAGGTTCAACCTGGTGCTACTATTGAAAGTGAAGCAGTAATGATACAGACTGCTGCTGATCTTAAGAGAGATATAGTTTATTGTGAGAAGAGAGTAGTATTAAAACCCGATAATCTTGTTGAGTCTGTCAATAAAGCAATGCAGACTGATATGGATAATTTGGTTCAGAATATTGATAAATCGATGAATGCACTTCAGAGTTATACTGATGCAGTTTCTATGTCTGAAGGGATGAGAGATTTAAAGAAGATGATTAATGATTCTTCTAAGAGACAATCAAAGTATATGAAACCTGTAATGGATAAGATGATGGAATATAGTCAAAAAGCAATTAATAAGGAAATGACTAAGGCAGTTTCTGCTTTACCTGCATTTAAGAGAATGGAGTTTCTTGATGTTAAGGATGGTATTGGCCAAAATCTTTTATCAACGTATAATGGAATTACTGGAGGCAATGCTGGATTAATTGAAGGTGTAATTAGTAAAACATTAAAATTGGATGATATGTTGGATAATTTTTCTTCTGCTGGTGTTAATGATACTTCAACTCCTGGAGAGGTTCCAAAATTAAAAGCACGTCCTAAAGTTCCCATGTGTACATCTGAAGATATGATAGGTACTATTTTATCTGTTAATAAGAGTATAATTGATAATACAAATAACAATTTAATTAATGGTATTGATGGATTTTTGAGAGATGCTTTTGGTTCTGTTTCTGATATAGGTGGAGGGATGACAAGTATGTTTTCTAAATTAGGAAATATTAAAGGGAGTCTTACTTCTGCTCTTAATTTTGAAAATATTAAGATGAATGTTTTTCCTTTTGAAGAGAAACCCAATCCTGCGGTTTCTGATTTTTATACTCTTTGTGATGGTGGTGGAGCTCAATCACAAACTGCTTTACCTAGTCCAATGGCAATGGAAAAAGCCTCTCTTAAGCATATTCAAGGTATTGTACAGAGAGGTCAAGAGTATATTGATGAGAAGGCTCCAAGAATACCTCAAGTTCCATTCGGTGAACCAAATAAGAGTACACCTGATGTTGATTTGACTAAAAAGGGAGTTACTGAGAGTGATATCTCTGAAGCACTTGAGGAGAATGCTGCTCAAGAAGCTGAGTTTAATATGTACTAATAAATAACTGTTATAAAGAACTAATATATGTCTTTCGATCTTTTTGGACCAGCAACTAAATGTGATATCCGAGTCGGTTATATATCAACCGATAGGGGATTTGTGGATCGCGTTGGACTTTGGGATGCTAATAAGTATGCTCAAGCAAATCCAGGAACAATTTTTATTTTTAGAACTAGAGAAAAGGTTCAATATTTAAACATTAATGAAGTTAATAAATTACAACCCAATGATATGTTACCCAGTGATAATGCTGGATCTGAAACTAGTTGTCCTGGTATTACTGCATTAAATCCAGAAGGAGATAGTAGTAAGAATATTGATCAAAGTCTTGGTTACACAGAAACTATATTTGGTTCAGATGGAAGACAATTAGATAGAGATACCACTAGAGTTAATTTTTATGGTGGTGGAGGAGTAGGAGTTCAAGCTAATCCTATTGTCGGCGTGGATGGTTCATTAATGGCAGTTGATGTGATTCATGGTGGTTTTGGATATCAATATCCTCCTTTAGTTGCTATTGAAGATGATAATGCTGTTGGATCAGGTGCTATTGCTCTTGCTTTAATTAGAGAAAAAAATGATAGAGGTGAAACTTATGTAGAAGAATATGACCAAGAAGATGATTTTGAGGAATATATTTTAGATCAATGTGTTCCTCCATTACAGTCTGTAGGATTTGGAAAAAGATGGGGTCCTAATGGAGAGGATTTGGGTGAATGGGAACCAGGATTGTATATTGGAACTGATAGAGATCCTATTGCTAAACAAATAGAATTATACCAAGATCTTTTAGCATCTTTATCAGATAGAGGTGAATTAAATCAAGGAGCACAACGTAGTGGATCAGAGACAGGAACTGTTAGTGGTGGAGCTAGACTTGATCCTAGTGGTAAAACAATTTTGGAATGGTGGACAACTCGAAAGAAAATACCTCTTAAAGTAGTTGCTCCAGAAGCAACTAGTAGAACTAAGTATGATGTTACCCATAAGGCATGGGGTACGTTTATGGACTCCTTTGCTGTCTCACCTACTTCTCCTTCAAATTTAAAGGGAACTGATAATGCTGGAAAGCAATATACTTTTGAATGGGAACAAGATTTTCTTTGGGATGGTGAATATACTTTTAGAGTTCAAGCTGATAATGATGCTAGACTTTATTTTGATAATAAACCAGTAACTGATGTTAGAATTGGGGCAGGAGGTGCTGCAGGTCATATATTATCTTCACCATTAAAAATTAAAAAACAGGTAAACCAAGGAAATCATAAAATTACTTTATCTTTATTAAATCATGAGATTAAAGAAATTAAACAAGTAACTAGAAATATACAGGGAGAAACTGGAGAATCTAATATAGTTACTTTTAAACTTAATTCAGATGCTAATTATTCTAATGGATTTCAAATTCCTGATCTTGGCATTGATGTATCAAAAAGATATAAAGGACCACAAATCAATGAAAGGATTACAAAGACTGTAGAATATGGAAGAGTTTATAGGGTTCAATTTAGATCTGCTGGAAGTGGATCTCTTGCAGGTGGAAATCTGATTAAATTTACTGCATTAAATAATGCTAATAATCCTATTCAGGTTACTAATAATAGAACTAGACTTGCTTTAAAGGATGGGGATGGTAGTGATATTAATGCATCTTTTACTATTGATAGAGGAAGTGTAAGATTTAGTTCTGATGGAAAAACAATAGAAGGAAAAGGAAAGGCTACTTTTACTTTAAGTTGGAACGATAATCCAAGAACAGCAGGACAAGCAGTTGGGAGTATACAAATTGGTGATAAAACATGGACTCAATCTGGTAGAAGTGGAAGTCAAACTCAAACTGTTACTATTGGAGGAGATGATGCAGGATCTAATAAGGGACGTATACAATTAAGAAATAAAGGTGAAAAAGTTATTCAGATGGAAGATGCTGGAGGAACTGATTTTAATGATTTAGTTGCTTCTTGTACAACTGGAAAATTTTATGATGTAAATGGTAGTACTTGTAAATTTATGGTACCATCACCTCCCCCTGCACCAGCATCAACTGAAAAAGGTGATACTTTAGATGTTGTTTTTAATACGGTTGATTGGATTGGTAAAGCAAATAGGCAGTTGTGGAAGATTAATCCTGGTGCAGGTAAAGATGCGAATTTTATAAACAGATTTGGAGTTCTTCCATTTGATCCTACTCCAGTTGCAAAGGTGGAGAAAAAAGTAAAGAGGGATGTTCTTGTTGATCCAAAAGGAGCTCCACCTACAGTTAAATTTTTAAAGGAAGATGGTAAGAATTATATGAAAGTGACTGGAACTGGGAAGGTGAAGGTTTTCTTTGAGATGAATGTAAATGATAGACCAGGTATATCATCTTTAGCATTGAGTGAAATTAAAATAAAAACAGATGGTGATGATCTTATTTTAAGAAGAGATCCTAATAGAAGATATGCTAATGAAAGAGGTAATGGTGAATTTACTGCAGGACAGAAATATGCCGTTAAGACTATTGGTGGTAGTAAAGGATCTGGTTCAATAATAGGAGTTGATAAAACTACGATTGGTTATGATGATGATATTGATAATGGATATGACGAAAATGGAAATCTTAGAGTTACAGCAGTAACACCATTACCTACTGTTGAGCAAATTACTGAGAGTGTATTGGGGTATCCTAATCATCCTAACGCATCTACTGATGATTTTGCAGGAGTTCATGAAATAATATGGGATAATATTAAATTCCCTGCTGATGGAAATTATTCTGTTGAAATAATGGTTGATGATAATGTTGTTCTTACCTTTAGTCATCCTGGAAGAGAAAATATTATTATTAAAAAAGATGGATTTAAAATTCGTGGAGATGGTTCAACAGGAACTGGTAAATCAAATGATGTTATGTATTTTAGAGAGGGTTCATATAAGTTAAAGGCAGAACTAGAACAGATACCAGGTAAACCAATAGCCAAAGGAAATCCAATGGCTCTTGCTCTTAATATTAAAACTGCTTTTGTAGTTGAAGATGTTGAAATCATTTCTCCTAAGTCTTGGTATGAAAATCCGATGGGTGTGGCAATGGTTATTGATGCTCCTATGCCGCCTATTCCTCAAGAGATACCAAAACAGCAGAAAGGAAGGTGTCCTAATAATCCTATTTGGACAACTAGATTCCCTGATGGTGACCAGAATTGGTATCCAGTGAGAGTGGATTTCTGGAAGAAATTTATGAATCGTTATGCTGTTTCTCCTATTCCCCCATTAGGATCAAAAGGAACGGATGGTGCAGGAGTTTCTTATAAAAATACTTGGAAAAGAGATCTTCCGCATAGAGGATATTATGGTGTAAAGGGAACAGTTGATAGTAATGGTAGAATTTTGATTGATGGTAAAGAAGTTCTTGGACCAAATACTAAAAAGAAAATTGATAATTATGATACAATATCTCCTTCTACTGCTAAAGTATTTTTAGAAAAGGGGATGCATGAAATAACAGTTGAAGTTGAGAATGATAAACAATATGAGTGGAAAGTTATTGATAAAAAGATTTTTAGTACAGCAGATTGGGCATCTAAGCAAAATAATACACAAAAGGTTACTGGAAATCAACCAACTATTGTTGATGTTACATTTAAAGTAGTGACAGATGCTGATTATGCAAATTCAATTGTTGCCGAGGGTCTTTTTGAAGCATCTAAGAGATATAAAGGACCACAAATTAATGAAACTATTACTAAACCAATAGAAGTTGGTAAAGTTTATAATATTAGATGTAATTCTGCTCAAGGAAGAGAGGATTTAAGAATTACGGGAGAGAGAGTTTTGGGAATGGAAGATGCTGGTGATAAGGATTATAATGATTTATTATGTTCTGCTACTGAAGGAAAGTTTTTTAATATAAATGCAGGTACATGTCAATTTACTGTACCTTTTAAAAATAAAATTGAGACAATATATGGTAAGGGTTTTGTAAGTGGAACCGTGCAGGATGGTGTTACTTATACTGGACCAGATATATCAACTTATGCAAATTCGGAAACATTAGGTCCATATCTTACTCCTACTTGGGATACAGATGAACAGTATATTGCAACTCATAATGGAACTACTTGGACTTTAACATGGAGTGATGTTGATTTCCCTGAAACAGGAACTTATGATATTCAAGCAAAGGCTGATGATGAATTAATTGTTAAACTTGATGGAGTTGAGATATGTAAAGCTGAAGTAACTAGAGGTAAAGAAGTTCATATGTTTAATGCACCGAAAGGAAAACGGACATTAGAAATGACTTTAATGAATCTTGATTTCCAAGCACCTTTTAGTTCAAACCCTGCAGTTCTTGCAGTAAAGATTACTAAAAAGACAAATGTAGCAAAGGTAGATCCAAGAACAGGTAAAGCAAAGGGTAAACCTTGGACAGTTAATCCTATTGGAGTTTCTGCTGTATTAATTCCTCCTCCTTGTCCAAAGGAAATAAGTGGGGTTGGTATTGTTACTGATGTTGTTATCTATGATCCTGGCAATGGATGGACACCTCCTGTTCTTCCTGGAGATGCAGCTCCTTCATATCCTATTGATTTATCTTTGGAGAAAATTATTCCATCTGATCCTGGTATCAACTATGGACCAGGAGATCAAGTATGTATTACAGATACGATTACTGGTGAAAAAACATGTTTTGATCCAATATTTGGTCCTTTTGGAGAAATCGTAGATGTTCCTATTTCTACTGATTTACCTGATGATGATGGTGTTTTACCTCCTCGACTTACTGGGTTTACTTCTTGGCCAGTTATTAGGGTTGAATCAAATGGACCAGGAAAAGTTCCTACAGGAATTGGTGCTCAATTTGCACCTAAATTTAAAGTAGTGAGAGATCCTATTGAAATTCCTGATCCTTCACGATTATTGCAGGTTACTGATTTAGTTGGATTGAAACGCACAGGATTCTATGATGGTAAACCTTACTATGGTGCTGTCTTCTATAAAGATGGTATTCGTTATGCAGGATATTATCAAACTGCTGGTAAATTGGTTCAGATATATGATACTCTACAGGAGAGTATTGATGCTACAATTACCACACCTCCATCTGCAATTCAGAGACAGGGTACGGACATTAATAGTAATGATCCACGACTTAATATTCCTGGCACTCCCGATAATCTTATTTAATAAACATGACAGGCTCAGCATCTAATCAAGTCCTCGATAGGCAGGGGGATGAAAACGACATAGGAAAGAAGAGTAATCCCACTGTTACTGCTAAACAAAATTATACTGCAGTTAAATATGGAACTGATAAAGGTTCCATAAAATTTGGACATATTCATAAAAAGGGTGATGTGACTGCGGGTGTTATGCTTGATACTCCTGATGGTCGTCATCAATTATCTTTGGATATTGATGGTCAAAGAAAGGGGTGGACATCTTCAACAAGTCCTGGTAATTTTTCATTAGTTGCAGGTGAAGATAATACAGAACCTCAAGATACTATTTTTATAAATGCAGTTAATGGTAATATTGATATACTTGCTACGAATGGTAAAATTAGATTACAAGCAACTGATATAGAATTGATTGCTATTGGTGAAGGTGGTGCTAAAGGACATATTAAATGCACTGCCACTGAAACTTTTACGGTTCATGAAACCAAGAAGATTATTTTAGATTCTAAATCATTGACAAAAATTACTTCTACGGGTAGTATTAATATAGCTGCTAATACCATGATGAAAATATATGGATCTTTAATTAAAGCAGTGACGGATGCATGTTCTGTCAAAGATTCTAAAAATAATACTAAAGCTGTTGTTGATACAAACAACGTAGTAACAAGTTCATCTGAGGGAGATTAAAAAATGTCAATTGGATTTGATGATTGTATTGTCGGAGGACAATTAAGAGTAGGGACAGGATATTGTGCTCCTATTAAAGAAGGGGATTTAAAAATTAATGGATCTGCTCATATGGAAGGTCCAGTAGTTGTTGGATTAGGTAGTAAAATTAAATTAGGTGCTAAAAGATCATCTAAAAAACCTATAGACAGATTACATGATGAAGGTGCTGCACCAGCTAATTTAATGGTGACTAGATGTTATAATAATGATAAAGATTGTTTTACTCCTGCTATAAAGAGAACTCTTCTTACTGAAGGAAATGTTCAAATTAATGGTGATGATGGAACCCCTTGGGCTCTTAATATTAGTGGTAATCAAGAGATAAAAGGTAATACTCAAACTGAGAATGGATTATATGTAACTGGGGGTTCTTCAGTCAATAGTGTTTATATTGAAGGAGATTTATATGTTAGTGGTGATATAGATGGTGGTAATAAGGGAAGACTTGCTACAAGATTTGGAGTTGCAGATGGATTAGGTAAAGTTTTTGATATTCCCCATCCTACTAAAGGTACAGGTTATAGATTGTCCCATGCTTGTATTGAGGGACCAGAAGTTGGGGTATATTTTAGAGGTAGACTTAGAAGGGGTAAAGAAATTTTCTTACCTTCTTATTGGAAAGGTTTAGTACATACTGATAGTATTACTGTTCAACTTCAACCAATAGGAGCACATCAAGATATTATTGTGAAGAGATGGGATGATGATAAAATATATTTACAGTCTAACGGTGGATTGCCAATAGATTGTTTTTATCATGTGTATGGAGAAAGAAAGGATATTAATCCATTACATGTAGAATATGAGGGTGAAACATGGGAAGATTATCCAGATCCAAATCATAGAAATTTTGATCCTCTTGATCCTAAGAGAAACTTATTAGATATGAGATATAGAGGTTCTCGTAATACTATAACTATGTAATGAAACTTTCTGAAGATTTGAATTTATTGGAATGGGAATATCCTTCTTCTAATACAAGTAATCCTATTCTACACAATCTTATAGAAGATAATAAACATAGAATAGAAGGACCAACCAGTAAATATTATATTACTTATTTTAAAGAAGAACCTTCTGAAGTAAAATCTTTATTAGATTGGACACTTAATAAAATTACTACTGATATTGTAGATATCCCATTAGTATGTTCTGAATCATGGGGTGTCATTTATGATGATGGGGATTATATTAATGCTCACACTCATAAACAAGGAGATTTAGTTGATTGTTCTACTCCTAATTATTTTTCTTTTGTTTATTATGTAAATGTTCCTGAAGGTTCTTCTCCTTTAATCTTTCCTACTTCAGGATATGAACTTTACCCTAAATCAGGAAATATGGTTGTGTTTGAAAGTAGATTGAGACATGAAATACCACCTAATGGTGGGAAGAATAGAAGTGTTATTGTAGGCAATTTTATAGCAGCAGAACCAGCTGGAACAGAAGGCCATTGACAAAGGATCCTATCTGCTCTATAGTGATGGGATATTGAGGGTAATTTATGGAAGATGAATATTTAACTCGTTGTGTGGTGGACACGCAGAGAAGAACTGTTCACATTTACTCCAATGAAGGAGATAAAAAAACTGTGGAGTGTGATACTCCTGAAGAGTTTATGAGTGTATTAAATTACGTTCGTGAACATGCCCCTGTAGATACTTTATCTTACGTTGATCCTTCTTAATTATGATTTATTTTATTGGTTTCCTCATGATTGTCACCATTTGTTTATTTGTTTACTATTTGGGTCTTTATAATCCACATTAAACAATAAATAGGTCGGAGGAAATAGATAAGAAAATGAAATACTTAATACATACACGCTACTGCTGGTATGACAGTCAAGATGGAGAAAAACTTGTCTTCATGTATTTCATACAGAATGTTCCATTCACCTTTGATGAATTGCCAGAAATTGCTAAAGAAGATCTGGAAATAGTGACATTAGCAGATCAAGAGCGAAGATGGAAAATTGAAGACCTATATAAGGCATATTCATATTTGATGGAAGAGGAATGTAACCCTCTGGTGTTTGAGTTGGAGTTAGAAAACCCTGAACTAGTACCTATCGATTAATGCCTAATATCAGACTGTGGCACTCAGAAGAGATGAAGCAATGGAGATGGACGATGGTGGATGATGACTTAAATATGCATTCTGGTCAAGAACCTGATATTCGTGATGCCATGAACAAAATTGCAAAGACCGTTAAAGAACTAGAGGGTTTTTGTGAAGCTAAATAATCCATAACAAGAACTATAATGCGAGTAAGATGGGTCTTTCAAGATTAGAGAATTTTTTAAAGTCTACGAGAGGGAACATTCTCTATGTTAACCCAAATGATTTGGATGCTACTGATAGTATTGAAAATCAGGGTAACTCTCTAACTCG